>Ga0163147_10001917_pt1 | contig 30660 bp, 36 predicted proteins | sample OliLakLV19MP6G1_FD_148597 | JGI IMG/M metagenome (GOLD analysis project Ga0163147, IMG submission 148597) | Freshwater microbial mat bacterial communities from Lake Vanda, McMurdo Dry Valleys, Antarctica- Oligotrophic Lake LV.19.MP6.G1 | ecosystem: Environmental > Aquatic > Freshwater > Lake >...
CTCCCCCGCTCCCCGATTCCCCCACTCTAGGGACTAGGGGAAGAGGGAAGAGGGATAATTTTCTTTCTTTTGACTTTTCTTGCCCCTTCATTGGTATGCGGAACCCGGGACTTGAACCCGGAAGGCTTGCACCACATGAACCTGAATCATGCGCGTCTACCAATTCCGCCAGTTCCGCTTGTTTTTTATTTATCTCGCGATTTATCATTATGTTGCAAGTGGTTGGGTTTGTCAACTACTTGACTTCAGAGAAAAAAGGGAGCGGAAGAAACCGGACGCGAAAATTACTTCAGATTATGGACAACTGGAATGTTTCCTGTAGAATCTAAAGCAAATTTGAAGAAGATGTACAAACGTAAATTGATTCGGAGGACAGGACAATTATTCCTACTATCGGTTTAACAGAGAGCCATGCTTCGCCCGAAGCAGATAAATCCATTCTAGAAATATGGGGTCGCTCTACCCTAAAGGGTCACGTCAAAATTAGCGGAGCGAAGAACTCAGCGCTGGCGATTATGGCTGGTGCCTTACTTTGCCCGGAAGATTGCCGTTTGCGTAACGTGCCTTCCTTAGCGGATGTGGGGCGAATGGGCCAGATTCTGGCGTCTTTAGGCGTGAAATTAGAGCGAAATGGTGATATTTTAGACATCAACGCTCAGGAGATCAAACAATCTCAAGCTCCTTACGAATTGGTTAGCCAACTGAGAGCAAGTTTCTTTGTTATGGGGCCAATGCTCGCTCGTTTGGGAGTGGCCCGCGTGCCGTTGCCGGGAGGATGCGCCATCGGAGCCAGACCTGTGGATCTCCATGTCCGAGGTTTGCAAGCGATGGGGGCGGACGTTCAGATTGAGCATGGGATAGTGAATGCTTATGTGAGCGGTAGCAATCGTCGATTAAAAGGTGCCCATATTTACTTAGATTATCCCAGTGTGGGTGCGACAGAAACACTGATGATGGCAGCGACACTGGCGGATGGGGAAACGACGCTGGAAAACGCGGCCCAAGAGCCAGAGGTGATAGATCTGGCTAATTTCTGTCAGGCGATGGGGGCTCGCATTCAGGGTGCAGGCACGAAGAAGATTATCATTGATGGGCTTCCGCGCTTGCATTCGGTGGATTACCATATTATTCCAGATCGGATTGAGGCGGGGACTTTTTTGGTGGCTGGGGCGATTACGCATTCGGAACTGAGTTTGTCGCCTGTGGTACCAGATCATCTGACGGCTGTAATCTCAAAGCTACGGTCAATTGGCGCGAAAGTAATTGCAGAATCTCCTAACTGTCTGCGGATTATTGGCGGCGAAACGATTACACCTACGGATATTGAAACTTTGCCTTATCCAGGTTTCCCAACGGATATGCAAGCACCTTTTATGGCTCTGCTGACGCTGAGTGAAGGGGATAGCATGATTACGGAAACGGTGTATGAGAACCGCATGGGTCATGTAGCGGAGTTGAATCGGATGGGGGCTGATATCAGGGTGAAGGGTAATCATGCGCTTGTCCGAGGTGTACCGATATTATCGGGTGCGCCTGTGGTGGGGACGGATTTGCGGGCTTCGGCGGCTTTGGTGCTGGCGGGATTGGCTGCTGAGGGTAAAACCATCATTAAGGGATTGCAGCATCTTGACCGAGGTTACGAAAATCTGGATCTGAAATTGCAAAAGTTAGGTGCTAAAATCTTGCGGTTTGATGGGGAAAGAGATCCTGCGACTGAAGAGGTTTCAGCTAGTATAGCTAACGTAGCTGGATAATATGGCCGAATCAGCCAATTTTAAAGCGGTATGGGCAGTATTGCAGCCTGCCTATACTGCTGGGCTGAGGTATCCAGGGTTTTGTCAGGGTGTATTTTGCTGAATTTCCAATATTGTGTACTCTGGTAATTAATTACCAATTTCACTATGAAGGTCAACGGGAACAGCCAAGGTAAAATCCTCACCACCGCCGAACTACGGCAATTATTCACGGTCGGGTTTAAGTCCCCACGCGATCGCGCTCTGTCCTCCATCTGTCTCTTTACTGGCTGTCGTGTCCTAGATTTCCTGTACCAAGTAAACCATCGCGCGATCGCAGTATTACCTTTCCTACACTATCAATCGCAGTAAATACCGTACCACCCTAATATTTTAGCACACTAAGTACGGAAGAAACCATTTTCTGCACACTTACTACTCAAATCCCTATGACTACAATCAACTCTACTTTTTCTCCTTTAGCCATTGTTGTTTTTGATATTGATGGTGTTATTAGGGACGTAACTGGTTCACATTTTCGTGCGATGTCTGACACTGTTAAATATTTTACGGAAGGTTCTTTCTATCCCACCCAAGAAGATATTGATCATCTTTTGTTTGAGGGTATCTGGAATAATGATTATGAAGCCTCTAGAGAATTGGTTTATCGTTACTACGAAAGTCAGGGAAAACCCAGGGATAAAGTTGTTTTCGATTTCCAATTATTGGGGAATTTTTTTGAACATAGTTATTGGGGAGATGAGTCTTCTAATAAGTTAGGATATATCCATGACGAACAATTGTTAGTTAAGCCTAGCTATTTTGATCATCTAACTCAAGCAGGAATACTTTGGGGCTTTTGCAGTGGCGCAACTCGGCTTTCGGCTGAGTATGTGTTAGAAAAACGTTTAGGATTAACATCTCCATTACTATTTGCCGTAGAAGATGGACCGGGTAAACCAGAACCGATAGGACTTTTAACTGTAGTTAAACAGCTAGAAATTTCCCATAAAATAGAAAGATCATTACCGGTAATTTTTGCAGGAGACACGGTAACTGAACAGGAAACTATTAATCGTGCTAAGAAAATCGATCCAAAACGGAACTGGATAGGAGTTGGTGTCTTACCACCCCATGTACAAAAATCACAGGAAAAGACACAAGCTTATCAGAGTCATCTTATTCAAGCAGGAGCTAGGGAAATTATTTTATCTATTGAATATTTGAATCCTGAAAAAATTGCTTCTTTGATTCAGAATTTATAGTTATTTCACCTTAACTATCCTAAATCAACTTACTTTTTTTGTAATAACCAAAATTTCCATAGCTTGAGCGTTGAGCATCATCCCTTGAGAATTAGGTAATTGTTCTTGCCAAAAAGATAATTTTGTCTGAGGATTAATAGGGGACATGATTGACAATTGATAATATTTTAACAACAAAAATAGTCTATCACAAACTAATTTTTCTGATCTAACTTTTTAGATTTATTTAAGATTATACCTAGAAAAGCTAATATAAAAACATATCTTGTATTGAATCTATAATAATTTGATTTTCACTCTCGCTTCTAGCAGCAATTCTTACAAATTCACCATCTAATCCTGTTTTATCTGTACAAGTTCTTGTATAAACCCCATATTTGATTAGGAGCTTATAGCAAAAATCAGAACATTTGGAACCATCTATTAATTCAACAAGAGCAAAATTTGCTAAACTAGGGTAAACTTTAATCTGTTTTATTTTTGAAAGGTTAGCAAAAAAGTCTTGAGTATCTTTGATAAATTTAACTCTTATTTTTTCATATTCTTGATAAAATGTCTCTTTTGCATAAAGGTTAAAGAAATATTCCGCTAGACCAGAAATATTCCACAGATAACCATTTTTAAGTAAAAATTTTACTTTGTTTTGGTTCATTAAAGCATATCCACCCCTAATTCCAGCGATCCCAAAATCTTTCGACACACTTTTTATAATAATTAAATTATTATAGTATTTGACTAATTCTGCTGCACTTTTGAAAGTATATGTATCGTCTTCAAAAGAAAAATGAATGAAACTTTCATCAATAATTATGTTTTCTACTTCTTGGCATTCTGCTAAAATGTATTTGATATCAGTTAGTTTTATATAGCTTCCAGTAGGGTTATTGGGATTAATTAAAACGATAGTATCGGGCTTTTCCTTTTTTATAAGTTGAATAAACTGCTCAATATCCAATTGAAATTTATCATTCTTGTCTAATTTATTATATATAACTTCAATTCCATTTTTAGCAAATTCATAATAAGAAGAAAAGGTGGGCAGATTAATCAATATTTTGCTCTTGACAAAATTATGAATTACAGCTTGAATAGTTTCTATGGCACCATTACCCATAAAAATATTTTCCGTAGGAATATTAAGATTCTTTGATAAAGTTCCAGCTATTACTTTGTTTTGAGAAGGATAAAACTCTAAGATATCCCTAAGTTTATTATTTTTAATCACATCATCTTCTAGGTATTTTATAAATAAATCTGTAGCGTATGGATTAGATAAAAAACAAGCATCAACTTTTATTTTTAAAGCAGGTAACTCATTGGTTAACGTAAATACGCTTGGGGAGTGAGAACCAGCTTCTTCTTTTAACCGTTTGATGGTATCAGCAATTGATTTTTCTTCAGAGTCTAAAATTAACATATTTTATATCAGTATATCTAGGTATGTTTTTTGGACTATACAGTAGAATAGCAGAAATGTTGAATTTTGATACAAAACTTTACATATTTAGATAGAGTAAGACTAACAGGTTCTTCCGTACTTAGTGTGCTAATACCAAGTTGTGGTCAAAACCGTAATTTTGAAATGCTCGATTGCCCCATGCCCTATATCAGTTGCACCATATCCAAAGTTACACTTCCGACTACAACTTGGTATAAGATCCTTGTAGAGGTAAGATTGGCAATTTGCTGGTTAGTCCTGATTTGGCACTTTTGGGTTTAACTTTTTCCGGCATGGCTATCAAAACACAACTGATTGGTTTGAAGGCGGACCAGTTCCGTCATCCACTGGATCTGGAGGCAACTAAGGCGCTCAAGCAGTTGCCGGGATTTGATATGATGGTGCGGAATTTGCTTGGGCCTTTGGCGGAGCAGTTTTTTTATTTGGAAAATATTGCGGCTAGCATTCTGGTGGGGGAGAAGCAATTGCCTCATTTTCACCAGATGCTGCTAGAAGCTTGTCGTGTGTTAGATTTGGAACCCCCCCAGCTGTATGTCCGTCAGCATCCGGTGCCGAATGCTTACACTTTTGCGATGCGCGGGAAGCAGCCTTTTGTGGTGCTGCATACTTCTCTGATTGAGTTGCTGACGCCGGAGGAGATTCAGGCGGTGATTGCCCATGAGTTGGGGCATCTGAAGTGCGAACACGGGGTTTATCTGACGATCGCAAATATCATCATTCTGGCTGCGGGTCAATTACCTTCTTGGGGTGGTATGATTGCCCAATCGCTACAGGGACAAATGTTGCAGTGGGTAAGATGTGCTGAGTTTACTTGCGATCGCGCCGCCCTGCTGGCCATCCAAGATTCTAAGGTGGTGAGTTCGCTGCTGATGAAGTTGGCTGGCGGTTCGCCGACTTTGGCACCTCAACTCAACCTGGATGCCTTTCTAGCGCAGGCACGGGCTTATGATGATATTAGTAGCAGCCAATTGGGGGAAATGCTCAAGGAGGCGCAGACGGCAACTCTGACTCATCCGGTGCCGGTACTGCGGGCTAGAGAGATCGATCGCTGGGGTAGCAGCAAAGATTATCAAAACCTCTTGCAAAATAGTGGGAAGGAAGGTTATAATAGTAAAGCTTCACCCAAGGGCGGGTGGCGGAATTGGTAGACGCACTACACTCAAAATGTAGCGGCCTTACGGTCATGAGAGTTCGATTCTCTCCCCGCCCACTCTTCAAAAAGTCAAAAGTCAAAAGTCAAAAGTCAAAAAAAAGAAGAATAGAACTTATTTGGCTATGGGCGGGTATTTTGAAATTATTATGCTAATGTTCCTGATGAACATTTTTGTAGGGACACGGTATAATTAAAATTTTGGTATGACCGAAATTTTAATTATGCCGTGTCCAAATCAGCATATTTGACTTCAAACAACCGACTTATTTGGCTATGGGCTGACTATTTTGAGATGGAAGTGCGATCGCAATTAACTCTTCTATCTTTTTAATATTCGGGTCGCCTGCTAAGTAACCGATGCCGCGATGGAGGTGGAGGCGAAATTGGTTGGCGAGGATTTCTTTGTCGCATCCCAAACCGTCCTTGTGGCAGCGTTGCTTGAGGGCTAGTAATAGTATATCAGACATTTCGCCACCGAAGACGCGCCATGTCATTTCGACGTTGCTGTCGGCGGGGATGGGTACGGGGGAAGGGATGGATGGTTCGGCGAGGGAACGACAAAAGGCCCAGCGACATAGGATGTTCCACTGGTCGATTTTGGTGAAGCGTCTGAGTTTGAGGAGTTGGTCTTTGGCGGTTTGGGATAGTAGAATTCGGTTGGTTGGTGGTTCCATAGGTTTTTTTTACCACAGATGAAGAGGGATGAACACAGATGAACACAGATGGGATTATGATGATTTGTGGGTTTGGGAAAGCAGGATTCGGTTGGTTGGTGGTTTCATAGGTTTTTTTTACCGCAGATGAAGATGGATGAACGCAGATGAACGCAGATGGGATTATGATGATTTGTGGGTTTGGGAAAGCAGGATTCGGTTGGTTGGTGGTTTCATAGGTTTTTTTTACCGCAGATGAAGATGGATGAACGCAGATGAACGCAGATGGGATTATGATGATTTGTGGGTTAAAAGTTGCGGACGATACGTTTGATTTCGATGTGGGGGTTGCCGAAGTTAATTAGTAGGCAGATGGTTAAGTTGGTAGCTTTGATGTAGTTTAGGCATTGAGATCGATCTTTTTCGGTCATAGTTTTGATTGCTTTGAGTTCTACCAGTACACACTCTTGTACCAATAAGTCTGCGAAAAATTCCCCTACTACAATCCCATCATAGTAAACTGTTATTGGGTACTGCGGGTAAACCCGTAACCCTGCTTTACGCAATTCATACACCAAAGCATTTTCATACACTTTCTCCAAAAAGCCGCACCCCAAAGTATTCCCCACGGTAAAAGCACATCCAATCATCTTCTCAGTAATCTGATTAATTTCCCATCTGCGTTCATCTGCGTTCATCCATCTTCATCTGCGGTAAAATCTTATCCCATTTTACCAGAAGTAACCTGACTCAACAAAAAGCCGCACCCCACGGTAAAAGCACATCCAATCATCTTCTCAGTAATCTGATTAATTTCCCATCTGCGTTCATCTGCGTTCATCCATCTTCATCTGCGGTAAAATCTTATCCCATTTTACCAGAAGTAACCTGACTCAACAAAAAGCCGCACCCCACGGTAAAAGCACATCCAATAATCTTCTCAGTAATGATTAATTTCCCATCTGCGTTCATCTGCGTTCATCTGTCTTCATCTGCGGTAAAATCTTATCCTATTTTACCAGAAGTACCCCGACTCAACAAAAATCCGCACCACAGTAAAAGCACATCCAATAATCTTCTCAGTAATGATTAATTTCCCATCTGCGTTCATCTGCGTTCATCTGTCTTCATCTGCGGTAAAAAAAACCTATTTTACCAGAAGTACCCCGACTCAACAAAAATCCGCACCACAGTAAAAGCACATCCAATAATCTTCTCCGTAATCTGATTAATTTCCCATCTGCGTTCATCTGCGTTCATCTGTCTTCATCTGCGGTAAAATCTTATCCTATTTTACCAGAAGTACCCCGACTCAACAACTGTCTGTCGCTGTTCGATATCGTATTTTAGCAGATATTCTCGTGCGATCGCATCCTGTTCTCTCAGCTTTTCTACTTCATTTTTCCCAATTTCCGTATCCGTTGAAAGCAGGATCACTTGGTGACTTGCTGAGGGGAAATATTTCTCTACTAAATTACCTCTGTGAGAGGAATCCAGTCGTCCTAAAGGTGTATCGATCGCGACTGGTAGTTGTCGTCCCGAAACTCTCGCTAATCCCCACAATAAAGCGATCGCTAATAGTTGTTTTTCTCCGGCAGATAAGCGATGTTTGGGTACTGGTTTTCCTTCGGGATCGTATAGAGAAAGGCTATAGTTATTGGCATCAATGACGACGCGATGGACTAAGTTTGATTTATGCAGGAGATACCGGAAGCATTCGGTTACTTGTATTTCTAGTTTGTTGAGTTTTTTGAGAGTTAATTTTTCGCGGAATAGTTGGAGAGTTTTTTGGACTTTAGCGACGGAGGTGATGATGTGGTGGGTGTTTTTGCGGTTCATGAATTCTTCGCCGTAGGCGGCGAGGTCTTTTTTTATTTGCGCGATCGCATTTTCGAGTTCCAGCTTTTTGCGATCGGCTATTTCCGCCGCCACTTTTATTTTAATTTCTTCATCTTTTGCTTCATTGACAGCATCTAGTAAACGCTGATAAATTTCCGGCGCAGCAGCAGAAGCTAACTGTCTTTCGGTCGAGTCAATTTCTGACTCGAATTCAGTCAGATATTGCAGTTGGTTTTCTGCTTGATTAATTTCCAAAGGAAGTTGGTGATGTAGCAGAAGGCTAAGATTTTTTAGAGTTTCAGCATCAACGCCTAATCTGAATTCTTCTGGTTTGCCAATATCTTCGGCTAGAGTCTTATTTTCACCGTCTAGAAATGTTTTGATTTGCTTTATTTTTGGGGCAGTTAATTGTAGCTGATTTAGGCGATCGAGTAAACGGCGATCGCGTTCTTTTATCAAGTTTTGCGCTGCTTGTGCTTGTTGCCAATGAGATTCCTTTTCGCCTTGAATTTCCGCTTCGATGAGGAGGGGTTGAATCAAGGCTAAAGGTAACGTACCTGCGGCTAATTCACAAAGAGATTGACGCTGTTTCTGGGCTTTTTCTTTAGCCTCTTCCAGTTGTTTGTCTAGCTGACTTTTTTCCCCAGCAATTTTACCGCCTTCAGAGAGGAATTTATTATAAGCTTGCTGATGATTCTTTTTAGCAATATGTGACTGATTGGTGAGATTAGCTTGTTCCTGAGTAACCGCCTCTTTTTCCTCATTATATTTATTGAGTTTGCGTTCAATTTCATCTAAATCGGCAAGTTCTTTCGCGCCAGCAAGTTGTTTGCGTTTGCGACTAACAAGAACATCTAAATCCACCGATAGACGGTCAACCAGTTCTAGTCCCAACAGAGATTTAATTGCCTCCACTACCAGAGGCGGCGGAGTGTCTAGGTCGGCCAATTCTCTGACTTGTTCGCCGTCAAAAAGAAATAAATTAGAGATACCTAAAGGCAACAAATTTTCGATGTATTCATCCCAAGTTTGGGCTAAGGCCGTATCGGGCCACTCTCCATCGAGAATGCCTAAATGGTCTTTCCCATCTTTAGGGTTAGCTGTCCAATAACGAACTATTCGTAATTTGATGACTTGATTATATTCAATATGTTCAAAAAACAGTTCAATGCGGGTTTTTTCCGTGGGTGGCGTATGGCGATTCACGCATTGAGTGAGGAAATCGCTATAGCCTAAATTGCCACGAGTAGAACATTGGGCGCGTTGTCCGTAAAGCGCAAGTCGAATAGCATCCATCAGGGTAGTTTTGCCACCCCCATTCATACCGCCAAACAGGATGATGGGGGCAGATTTTTCATTTTCTTCTGGAGATAGATTGATAACTTGTCGTCCCGCGTAGGGGCCAAAGTTTTGCAGAACAAGTTCGATAAATTTCACGGTTTGCCAATTTGTAAATGCTTATTATATTTTACCATTAGCCATCAGAAACAGGACTTATATCAAGTCTGATTGTAGGGGCGGGTTTTGCCGAGAGGTTGTTTGTTCGACAGAAGGGTTATCTGCCAAACCCGCCCCTACCATACAATACTGATGCAACTGGCACATTAAACAAAGGTATGTTGTTGCGCTAAAGCTCAACAACATACCCAAAAATCAACCCTCCTCTTCTGAATCATCTACATCGTTAGTTGGAAATTTCAAACTTCCCCAAGTTAGTTGTTTAGAGGTGTCCTTGGGTTTTTCAATTTCATTTTGAATGGTATCTAACCCTTGAACTCTAGTTTTAATGGTATCAACATTGCCTTCATTCGCCGCCTGTTTGAAGTCGCGTTGATTGTGGGCTTTTTGAATTGCGTCTTCTTTTGAACGAGAACTACTCTCGAAGTATTTCTCTAAGTCGTCATATATTCCAGTCCGACGAGATTTTGTATAGTATTGGCGTTCTGTGTCTAGCAGTTTCGCCATCAGTTCTAGGTACATGGTATCCTCTTCGCAGATTTCTGCTAATACTGTCCATTCATCACTCCCTAGTAGTGTTCTGTCTGCGCCAGGACGGGTATCTTGGAATGGTTCGCCTGTGACTTCTTGGTAAATTTTCGGTAAGCTGTCATCGAATTCGTGTTTTTCTTCTAGCCAAATGCGACGAATTTCGCTGAGTTCTTCGTTGGTGATGAGGGTGATGTCGCGCATTTCTGGCGGTGCGGTTTTACGAACTTGGGTTTGTGCTTCTAATACTCGTCTTACCCAATGTTCTCGCCAAAATTTAGTATATGGGCCAGGAATTGGGTAAACTGAGATTTCGCCCTCGACATCGCGTTCAAAAAGTTCAACCTTGCCGTAGATGCGGCGAAAATCTCTTTTGTCGTGATCGTTCTCAACATCTAATTCGTTGCGGATATCAAGTAGAGGCTGCATCCATTCTTTCTCTTCATCATTCTGAATCATCGCCTCCATAGATTTATCTTTATTTACCATTGTGCAAACCCAACAACCAAAACGGGAACTACCACAACTGGGAGTTGAAGTATCAATCACTAACGGACATTCATTATCTGCGGTTGCACCTCGATACATAGTGAGTAAGTCTTTGTTATTATTTCCCCAAGGATTTGGCCACTGCATCAAGTAAAGCCAAACTTCATCAGTTCGCCAATCTTCAATAGGAAGATAAATTAGAGAGTTAGGGCGGTTAGGGTTGGTGTTAAGGCGATCGCGCACCCGCCACTCTCTATGTTTAGCCATATTTGCGGCCCGTTTAACACTTTCAGCTTTGCGAGTACCCAGAACAAGAATTACCTCACCGCTTGTTCTAATCATTTCACGAATGAAGGAGTCAGTCGGTTTAATTTTTAGACGTTCAGTACACCATCTGAATCGATTTCTAGGTGCTGGATATCCCCTACCTATTAAACAAGCCCAAAAAGTATCTTGAACTGCGGGATGAGTTAGGTGAGTTTCTATTGGTATTTCCTGTTCTTTGGCAGCAGCTTTCATCCGTTCCAAGGATTTGCGTACCCAGGCAGAGACTATTGGATTCTCTACGAGTGTGTCGTTTGTAATAACATGAATAGTCTTAGTACGCTTTTCGGTTGGAAGTGCTGCGATCGCATACCATACAAGCTGTAGTATAGACGTACTATCTTTTCCGCCACTCCAGCCAATGACAAATGGTATTTCATCTTGACAATACAATTCTTGAATTTCTTCAGTCAGCTTTTCTATATCTTCCACTAACTCTTCAAGTGGGCGTGGCGGGAACAGTGACATCTGCATTTCTGTCATATCTCAAATCTCCATTTTGATGTTTTGAATACATTCTCGCGATGCCACTCTAGCGCATCCTTGTCTGGATAGTATTGTTGGGAAATTGGCAAGTATATCTTTTGATTTCTAAATGTTTTCAAAAATCTCGCGTTTTCGGGTTCCTCTGGAAACTCTTCGTCAACTATAAGTATATAATCTTTAAATTCTTTTTTACAGTCTATATAAAACCAACCTTTATCAAAGGCCCAGTGGTGATTTTTACAAAGTGCAATTCCATTAGTGATGCTATTCCAGTAAAATTGCGAGAATTGTTTTATATGTGCGCCATCTACAATATTTTGAGTTAGTGACTCTTTTACTTTTAATTCACAAATGGCACATTTGTAATTATAGACTTGGATAACTGATTTGCGAAAAAGAGGATCTCTAATGATTGATTTACTTAAAGTCCATTTGGGCTTTTTATCTTCTATCTTATCCGATTTTTGTTTGGTTTCTTCTTCCGAAGCAAATTTTTCTACTTCTTGATGATATTGCAGAATATCTTCTAATTTTTTATAACTAGATGAAAACCAAGTTGCTATAAGTGTATCAACAATTTCTTGTCTGTTAATTCTGTCTTGTAACAAATAAAAAAGTTCATCATCCAATTTTACATAATGAACAGCATCCTTTAGAGTATTTATTGTTTGAGGACGACCTTTATATTTGTCATTGTAAATTGGATGCCAAAAATCACCCTTTGTATTCTGTAAATGCCAAAATGGAAGGGCAAAATCACTTTGTTTAAAGGGTTGAGAGATAAGTAAATGCCAATGTCTTTTGAAAGTATTAATTAATTCATCTGAAATAGCAATGTGATTATCTTCAATTAGTCCTTGAGTAATTAAATCAATCACAGATAACAGCAAAATAGGCTGCTTTTTTTCCCCTTTATGTACGTTAAGTTTAGAAAAGAAATGGCAATAGTACGCCGTATTTCGCTCAGTTCTTAGCTGTTCTCCAAAACTCATTTCCCCCTCCCTGATAAACGAGAATTTTCTAAATGTTACTCATCCGCAGTTAGCGGCAAATTCAGACGCTTTTTAAGATAAGCAGTCATCAGACTAACACTGGTACGTGACCCAGATATCCCACCTTTAGACAAAATACCCCTTTCCCAATCTAGATTAGACTTTGACCAGTCAATTTGTCCCAATCCTTCGAGATTTTCTGACCAATTCTCAGGATAAAGGGAGAGGAGAGTTGCGCCAGTTGCGCCTAAAGCTGCAAGGGTAGTGGGGTGAGAGTGAATGTAGTCCCGCCGCATCTCCCCGGCGTCTACCTTTTTGCGTAAAACTTGTTCCCAGTCTGGAATATAGCTGCTGACTGCATTCCAGAAACGGACTGCAATTTCGATCGCACTTTCCAATTCCCCATCCCGATGATTAACTAAAAGGGCAAGAGTAGCATTATATATGCTATTGAGGGTGAATAGTTTACCGGAACGGGTGGGGAGTATATTACGATCGCAATCTGTTAGACTTCGGAAAACCTCGACTTGCTTCACAACTGCCCTCACCAGGTTAGCGTATTTGTCCCGATAATCGTATAAAATATTCAGAGACGAATCGGGATGGACTGAGTAACGGTTGAGATCGGAGAAGATTTGTTGCGATCGTTCCAAACCAATATCCAAAAATATAATAAGTGCGATCGTCTCATATCCCAAATCTGGATTATCCTTCAGCGCCATTTCTAACGCCGCCCTTCGATGTTGTCCATCATTTATTATAAACTTACCATCCATCGGCACGCGCAATCGGCCAATTTTCATTCCTTCCTTATCGGGGCCGATCGGTTCAAAAGTAATATCCGCATCAATAGATGCCGTAATCGCCGAAAAAATATAGCTTTTAGGATTATCCAAAATATATTTAGCAATTGCTGGCACTCGTTGGCGATTTAACGTCCGCTTTACCCTCATTTCCGGCAGTATTTCCTCATCATCCAAAGGGAAAAGTTTCGGCAGAAGTCGCACCGGACACATAGAAACATAGTATTCGCGTCCTGACTGAATTCCCCGAATCACTGGTAATACATATTCAAAGGAGGTAGTAGGCATTTTAAGCATTTTCTCCCTCTTCTCGTCGGATTAAGTAATCTAAAATTCGCTCTTGTCTCTGTTGTCCCGCCGCCAGAGATGCCTGAGTTTCTTCTATTCGCGTTATAGTCTGCTGCAATTGCGCTTGTGAGGAGGCAATTTGTACTCCTGATAAGGCAATTTGCTCAACAGTTTGTTCGAGTCGCCCTTGTCCCAAAGCAAGTTGTCTGATAGCTTCAGTCATCAATGATTGACCTCGCACCAATTCAGAGATATTGCGATCGGTTTGTTCCTCAAATTTCGATACTCTTTCGATAAAGTTGTCCATCCGCCTGGTGACGATATCTACTCGATCGGTGAGAGTATCTACCCGCTGCGTTAGCTGTGTCAGGGCCGATCGCAATTCGTTAATTTCCTGTCTGTCAACCTCTCTGTCCGTTACCGTGCGTTCTAAAATGGCCTCAATTCGGTTCAATCGGCTGGAATTACCGTTGGCGCTGGGTGTTTGGGTCATAGTTTGACTTTCTTGGTATTGACAAATTAAACATTGTGTGTAATGTAGCTATTTTTAGTCTTACCTTAATTATCGCATAAACTTTTTTAAAAACAACATTAAATAAAATATTTTTTATTGCTACTATTTAAAAAGTAGCCTGGAAATAGAAACCCGGTTTCTGCTTCCAGTCGAGTTCGCTTCGCCGATCGCTATAACGCAAAAAGCCCCCCAAATCAGGGGGGCGTTAAATCTTGTTTTCCCCTCTTGTTGGGGGGTGAGGGGGCGCTGGTATAGCGTTTTCAAATGAGTCGCGAACACATATTTAATAGTGAATGTTGGGTTACGACGCGGTCAAAGGCGTATCTGTGAGCATTATGAGTTAATTACCGCGTCTAACCCAACCTACCATTGTTTACATCTCAAATGGAAACACTATATGTCAAATAACGTTGGGATCTTCTTCATCTAAAAGTTGCGCGATCATCCAAGGAAGCGGTAAAGTTTGGAAAGCTCTCTCCAAGTGGAAAAATTTTCCCTTACTATTGTTTGCTACTAAATCGGCGAAATTTTGAATAGCATTTAATAAATGAGTTGGTTGCATAAGTAACTTCTCCCAATTCAATAATTATTATATTAATTACTGTCTTAAGACAAGTTCATCTGCTGCTGGATAGACTTAGGCTACGCTATCCGACATAAATTTAGATTAACTGTGTCTGGTGCTGTATCTTTGGTAAATCAAAATTAAGTATTTATTCCTAGAATCGCATCCCGAATAGCTTGTGCAGTTGCAGGTGCCAGCAACACCCCATTGCGATAGTGTCCCGTTGCTAACAAAATATTGTTATATCCCGGCAAATTACCGATAATTGGAGCAGGACGACCTTCAGGACGCGGACGCAAACCCGACCAACTCCTAACTACAGTGGCGTCGGCTAAAGCTGGGCAAAATGCGATCGCATCCTCCCTCACCTTTGCCAATAAACTTTCATCCTGTATCACCTCATATCCATCACTGGGAAACTCCACTGTAGCGCCTACCCAGTAATCTCCCCTTCCCACCGGCACAATATGGACATCATTACCAGTAATCACAGGCTGAAAATCAGGACGTCCCAAAGGATGCTCCAATCGCAGATGCAAAGCTTGCCCTAAAACTGGTCTAATGTCAACTAGCTGTCCAAAAGATTTCGTCAACGGCGATGAACCCAACCCCGCCGCCATCACCAACCAATCAAGATCGATCGCGCCAGCTGTTGTCTGAATCTGTTTGCAAACCCCATCAGACGTTTTCGATCCCACCCCCAACACGGTGACGCCAAACTGAAAAGAGACGCCGTTTAGCTTTGCTGCCTCAACTAAAGCTAGGGTTAGGGCAGTTGGATCGACTTGTCTATCTTGGGGAGAATAGACTGCTGCCGTAATCTTCTCCAAGTTAAGTTGAGGACAGTTAGCGCCTATTTGAGCGGCGTCCCAAATTTCCAGATGCCAATTTTGCTCTAGCCGAATTTGTACCAATTCTGACCAGCTAGCTAAAAGATCGTCTTCCAGACACAGCATCAGAATTCCCTGCCGATTGAAGGGAATCTTACGACCAGTCAACGCCTCTAGTTCTGGAATCAGAGTTTCATAGCGTTGGATGCTACTCTGCCGCATCTGCCACGCCTTCCCCTTGACTTTGTGGCTGATGACGCCCATCAGGACGCCCAAAGCCGCACCTGTAGCACCCTGCGCGGGTGGTTTTGTATCCAGGACTGTAATAGTTAGTCCTGGAACCTGGCTGAGTTCGTAGGCTAGAGTCGCACCAACAACACCGCATCCTACGATCGCAACATGACTCATACGAAAAAGGATTTTAGATTTTAGATTTTAGATCTTAGATTGCCAGACAATCTAAAATCCAAAATCCTTTTATCCAAAATCGACTACGCTTTAGGAGCTAGATCCAAGAAAGCGTTCAGGTTTTTCTGAATTGCGGCGTAATTGCTGATAGCCGCTTTGTAGTCACGTTTTTGAGCAGCTTGATCGATCGAAACTAAGCTCTCATATAGCTCTTTCGCTGCTTCACGCGCCTTTGGTCGGGCGTCCGGAAGCAGGTTGCGTTCCACCCCAGCGATCCGGCCCCGCAATTCACCTAGAGGCCCACGGATGAAATTCCTGACAAAGACCCAATTTTCATCTTGAACCAGCTTTGCCAGTTCGGGCAAGCGATCGCGCAAAGCCGCAATTGCAGAAACATTTTGCCCAATCAGCTCAATCTGATCTGTCGTGTAAGTGGGAGGCTTCTTCACTTCAGGAGTGCCGCAGCTAACCAAAAAGGCCGTCAAAAACGCCAGGACTAAGGCTAGAAAAGACCGATAACGTGGCATATTATTTTGGGAATGAACTTCCGAACTAAAAAGTATCCTTAAAAATCTTACCGGCGAAGAAACCCTATTAGAGCTTCACTAACTTTATCAGACCAATGTTCTTGAGGATAGTGACCAGCCTCTTCCAGTTTGCACACTTGGGCATTCTGCATCGAACTGGCTACCCCTTCTGTCTGGGTAAAAGGCAACCAGCGGTCTTTCATCCCCCAGGCAATTAGCGTTGGCTGCGTCCAACCTCGCAAACCAGACTCAATTTCTGCCATTGACTGCTGCAACTGAAGATTCCGCACCGTCCAAAGCAGACTCCGCCCCGCATCGGAACTCTTGAGGTAGGGACGCCGATACACATCCAAATCCTTCTCTGATATCCCGTAACCGCTACCGCCTTCTAGGGTTCGGTCAACCAAGAGGGGGTCTTGCGTCACCATCTCACCGACCAAAGGCAATCCCAGCTGTTGAATTTTCCAGGGTACTTTAGCCGCAGATGACATTGGCGCATTCAGGATAGCCAAGCGCTCGATTTTTTCTGGGTTCCGCAAGGCATATTGAATACCGCAAGACCCCAAAAATCCCTGCACAACCAAGGAAAAGCGATCGATTTCCAGGGTTTCGATGAATGCTGCCAAGGCGTCGATAAAGGCATCGGGTGTATAAGCAAATTCTCGCTTGTCTGGTTTCGATGAGATGCCAAAACCAATCCAGTCTGGCGCAATGCAAAAATATCCTTTTTCCGCCAAACCGGGCATCACTTCAGTCCAGCTGTAACTCTGGGAAGGCAAACCGTGCAGCAGCAGCACTGGCAGTCTATCACTTCTGCCAATGGGTTTCGCCTCCCGATAAAACCATTTCAGCGAACCAACTTCAACCAATTCCTCATTTAGTGCCACTTGATCGATCCTGCTTCTTGCCCGTTGCTTGAGCTTACCCCCCAACGGTATTTTTGGACAAGGACTGGGAGAGTGGGAGAGTGGGAGAGTGGGGGAGTGGGGGAGTGGGGGAGTGGGAGAGGCGAGGAAAGAGAATGACAACTGACAACTGACAACTGACCACTGACAACTGACAACTGACCACTGACAACTGACAACTGACCACTGACAACTGACAACTGACCACTGACAACTGACAACTGACAACTGACAACTGACCACTAAAAATGCTTTGCAGTTGCCAAATCAGAAATATATTGTTAGACTTATTCGCCAAACTCACTCTTAAATCGTAACTATAGGGAATCCAAATCAGCGTGAACGCAGCTCAAAAAGCCACCAATATTGAAGTTGCCAGTAAGATTGCTGCCGTGGTTAACTTGTTCAAGTCCAAGTTTCCCGACGCGAAGGCAGACCTCAAACCTTGGCAGAACGATGTCGATACCAGGGAGTTAGTCGATCCTGATTCTATTGATATCGGCTTTCATTTTCCTGGCTGGAGTAGACGGTTTCAATGTCGAAGCATTTTGGTGCAGATTCGTTTTTACGAAGATCCTGTGGATGCCTACCGTCGGCTAATTGGCATTGAAACAGATGGATTTAACCATCAAGGTTTAGCTTGGCGTCTTTCCACTGTTGAAAATTGGAGTTTGGTAGGTGATTCTCAACCAGTTCCGGAGGTGGGGGAAAAGCTAAAACATTTTTGCAGGCAAGTCTTTGAATTGTTCAACGGTTAAATGTTATACCATTTACGCAAATGCTCGATCTAAATGGGTAGGGGCGGGTTTAGCCAAACAGCTTGATTCCTATCGATCGGATTAAAGTCAAAACCCGCCCCTACTCTACAATCTGTAGCAAACATTTAGGTATTCGATATTCGCCTCGTCGCCTCGTGACCAGGCTCTGCCTTGGTTCAATCCGAGCAAGTTCCCTGTGAGCTACAACTGATAGGGTAGCCAGACTGATATGTGGCGGCACGTTTGCCAAATAAAGTGTAGCGATTGTCGCGAATTTGTTCGTAAACGCGATCGCCCGCCCACTTCACCCCCGGTAAAGCTCGATAAGCCTCCACAAATATAATACCGATCGGCAACAAGCGCCCGATTTCCTCAGCAGCATCGCTACCTTGCCAGCGCCTCTGGGGTGCATCTGCATCAATCAAAATCATCCCCATTTCGCAGTCTTTCGGCGTAATCCCAAACCGACTAAGAGTTTCTTCCTCCTGCATCGGCGCATACTCAAACATTTTGCCGCTATCCAAGCTTTCTAGCAGTTGCACCAAAGTAACGCAGAGATTGCAGTTGCCATCGTAAATAACGTTGTAAGTCATAACAATAAGTGTTTTACCAACAAATTATATCATGTCCGGTCGATTGCCCATGATAAAACTTTGTCAGGTATGTTGTTGCGCTTCAGCGCTCTTTAAGAGAGCGCTGAAGCGCAACAACATACCTAATATTTAACTATAGCTATAAAGATTGTGGTCTGGGTCTAGCCAGACAACGTAAAAAACATTTTCGCTTAAAAATCCATGCACTCTGCCGTATTCATTAGCAGATATTTGAAACTGATAGGGGGTATTTACTAGCTCGTCTTCGTTAGGAATACCGAAGCCATTAGGCTCAGTTGTATCTTGCCAGTCTATTCCATGACAGCGCAGACTTTTACTCTGATTGTTAATGACTTCTTCAGCTTTCAATTGTGATAAATCGCGCAGCCTTCTCAAGAGAGATTCCAGGTATCTAGCATCTCGATCGCCAATTGAAAATTTATCTTTATCATCCTGATAATACCTGAAAGAAAAACTAATTCATTCCGGGATTTTTACATCTTGACGCTTGATGCTAGATAAGGATTGCTGGCGGCGTAGATCTGCCTTTTTAGGTTTCTTCGATGACACGGGTTTTGTAAAAGTCTCTCATTAATTCCTTAGAAATAATAGCATGACAAGGTTCATCTTTTGGCAAGTTACCTCTAGCCTTAATCCAAGGGTCTTCGCGGCGCACCATCAATTCTAATTCATAAGCATCGCAAAAGAAATACTCGTCGGCTAACTCGTCTAAAAACTTTTGTACTTCCTGTGGAAACTCTGGTTTTTCGACTTCTTTCAGAATTGGCTTAAACCCAAATTGTTCTTTGTATTCATAAAATAAAGCCGGGATAGTCGGCCCATGCACCCAAGCTTCAAAATCCTCATCAAAAAGGGGTGTATCTTCAAATGCCAGATACCATGCTTGGGCATAGTACAATAGTTTTTGTAGCTTTTGGTTGCTGAGGTAGGAGCCCACGTCATTCGCGAACCAGATGTAGTAATCAACGAGTTTGGAGAGTGTTGTCACCGTAGCTATAGTGGTCATATAACTCGACTAAATAAGTTTGATAATTTTTATGATACCACAGTGCGATCGCACTCTTTAGAGGACTGAAATTCGGGTCTTTCGGAATTATTATGCTAATGTTCACTCCTGTTCATTCTTGTCGTAGCACAGCATAATTAAAACCTTGGTATAACAGACATATTGATGATGCCGTGCCCCTACAGCATATTTAACCCAAAAGAACCGCAATATCTTAGTTATAACCCTTTGATATACTGCCTCATTACAGGTGGCAGAATGTAAAAACTTCCTTGTTGTTCTATCAAGCAGCGCCGCGATAAAGATTGCAGCGCGTTTAGTAAATCTGACGCTGGCATTCTGCTATTTTCTAACAATTTTGCTATATTGATTGGCTCGCTTTCTTTAGCCAACAAAGAGAGAACTTTTTTTTCTATTTCGGATAGGCGGCTAAACTACTCCTCTAAAACATCTTTTAAATCTTCTGGCAACAATATGGTATCATAAGGTAATAACTCAGTCACGCCTCCTCCCAACTCTTGAATCAGAGTGGCGACGCTTTTTAACCATAAGGGGTTGCCTTGGTAACGGTGAATTAGTGCTGAGTAATTCTCGATTTCTCCTACCCCATAATCTCTCAGTATTTCCCGTCCCGCTGCAATATCTAAACCAGTGAGTTGTAAAGTCCGAATGGAAGTATTTTGGTTTTTTACTTGAGTCACTTCTCTTGGTTGTTCCCAACCGATTAACAGAAAGCAACTTTGATGAGATAATGTTTCTATCTGTTTGAAAAAGGAGCGATATTCTTCGTATCCTGGTTTATACTTTCCTGCCAATTCGCCGCTACTGAAAAGGTTGTGAATGTCATCTAAGACGACTAAACAGCGATGCTTTTGGAAATATTTAATCAACGGTAAGGTTTTTGGGTTAGTTGCAAGCGAATCTTGCTTTTCTGACTGGGAGAAAAACTGGATCGAGTTAGCTTCAAATTTAGCTAGAGTGGATGATGCGTCTAGACTGCACCAAACCACGTACTCAAACTCATCTTTTATTTGTTGAACGAGTTGCGCTGCTAATGTTGTTTTACCGATACCGCTGATGCCCGTGAGCGCTATTAAGCGACAGCGTTGTTGTAAAATCGATGTGGTGAGGGTTTCGAGTTCGGGAGTGCGATCGTAAAAAGCACCCAATTCCGGCATCTCGCTTAAATCGTGATGCGATGTTTCTTGATTTGGTGGGTGTGAGTTCGGTATGTTTGGCGGGTGTCTAGCTTCTCCACAGACGTTAACGCTGTTAATTTGCACAGATTCTTCTTGTGCAACATTTGAATATATCGAAACTTGGAACCTCTCCATCGATGATCGAAAATTCGATTTACTAACCTCTTCCCCTAACTGTTCTGAAAGTATCCGCCATAATTCCGATCCCACTTCCCTAACACGACTTTCAGAACAATCAAAATCCTTAGCTATTTCCTTATACGTCTCGCGTTGTAGAGTTCCTCGCAGTACCGCCTCTTGTAAATCGTCAAGGTGCTGACCCGTTTTGGCAAATACTATCTCATCAGCGAATTTTAACATTTCTTTAAGATTCATCTGGATAGGTAGATGGGAGCATTTTCGGTATTATAGCGCACATCTGCCAACATTTTCGTACATTTTCGTACAAAACTAGATTGAAGAGAGGGAAAGTGGGGGTAAATTGGCGGCAAACTTGTACATTTTTTGGGCTAGACAAGGGTTTGATTTGTTATGATCATGGGAGAAGCAAGTAGGTGCAATTAATCTCAGTGAGGCTTTGATGACTACAGGAATTAGGGGATTGAATAACCAGTCTGATCAAGGGGTACGCTTGATCAATACAGAAAACTCCAGTGATGAAAAATTCATCACCTCAAAAACTAAAGACGATTCTGTATATGCTTGGATCTCTCAGCATCGTGACAAACCTCTGAAAGTCACGACAAAGAAATCAACCTGTAGCATTTGGGACGAAGATTGGAAAGTTGTAGGTCGCTGGGATAATGAAGACCACGACATTGTGTTAGAAAGGGTTACTAAGAGTCCTTTGGATTTTTTTATGACGATTCAAGAGAATGGTAACATAAGCCTTTCGGCACTTTAGAACAAGGTTAAGTTCGATCGCCCTTCCTTTTAGTTTGAGTTAACGCAAGGAAACCCAACATCTTTTTTACTCACAATCTTATCCATTTATACCATGACAATGCGATGATTGGACGGAGAGCGATCGCACTACCAAAAAAAGTGCGATCGCTAGGGTCAGAGATTGGTAAACTGTAGCACGTACTTGAATCAAACAGCCTACATTTGTGGAAAGAATTCCAAACGAAGCCCTCGTAGTTCGTGGTGGTCGTAATCGCCCAGAGGATATTCAACGTGCCACAGGAACCCACCCTAGCGGTATCACGGGAATTTCTGTAGAATGTGCAGTAGGATTATCTGTAGCAGAGTTAGCAGTAGCAATCCCTCATGGACAAGTTGGGGTGACGACAGTAGGCGAGATTCGCTCGGAAGGTGGAGATGTCATCCGTACTTCTGGCAGAAGTTCAAATCATGCAACTCTAATTGGATTAACGCCAGAGCAAGCAAGCTTTCTGCTGACACCAACGATTCCCAATCCAGCAAAGCAATCATCCAGATCGGAGTAAACTTATGAGTAACCCTAAAATTTTTGCCGACTTTCATAATGCCGATAAAAAAGGTCGTCTTCGTCTGAATTGTATGGGCACAATTGAAGATTTGAGTCGCCAAAATATTAAGTTGCAAGATGGTCAATTGCTCATTCTCTATAGCGAAGAATTAGAAGCGGATGGTGTGGTGCAATATTCTGAAGAGGAAACTCTTTGGGTGGCAGTAATTGATTGGCAGCTTCTTAGAGAGGTAGAGGATATTATTCCGAGCAATTCTAGCTTACCTGAGAGTGGTATAGCTCTACCAATATCCTGAGAAACTTCACAATGTTATCTATTTTTATCATTGCAATGTGATGATTGGATAGATAGCGATCGCACTACCAAAAAAAGTGCGATCGCTATCTGCGGTATAATAAAGGTAAAGCTCATAATTAGTCTTTCAAAAATTAACATGATCAACCTAGACTTGTCGCAGTCCGCTCCATTCACCAACATCAAAGTCACACTCCTGCTAGAAGCACTGACATCCGGGCAAGTTGCGGCATCTGTCAGAGAGTTTCCCGACTGTCGAGTGAAAGCAGAAACAAGAGAAGAGGCGATCACACAAATTCAAGCTACTTTTTTAGAACGGCTAAAAAATATGGAAGCGATTTCATGGAACGTGCCGATTCAGACTTCAGAAGTAACCTGGAAAAAATTTGCAGGTGTCTTTAAAGACGATGCCGATTTGGCTGCAATTATGGAGTCAATTCGCGCCGAAAGAACATTAGATGATAATTCGGAAGTCGATCCTTCCTATTACCTGTAGAGGTGGCTTTTGGTGTGTCAATATATTTTGGATACCGATTGCGTTTCACTGATTCTCTACAATCATCCCCAAGTTATCGCTAATGCGGCAAAGCATCAGTTTGTGCTGCATCATAAGCTGCTAAAGCTTCTTGTCGTCCTAGTACCAGGGTTGACGAAAGTGCATAAATATCTGTAGCTTCATCAACGTAAATTAATAGTGATTGTAACAAAGCAATAGCTAGCTCCGATTGCTCAGTTGTTATCCGGTTACGTCGTTCAGCAACGAGTAGAGTATTAGCAATTTCTAGCGACCAAATCAGGGGTACATAAGCTTCACAATCCGGCATCATTGCCAGAATAGCATTAGCATAATCGTCATTTTCATCCACCAAGCACCAACTGATTGCTACAGAACAATCCAATACAAACTGCATTAAAACCTGCGCCCCTCTTCAATCATTTCGCGAATTGAATTTTTATCCAACGCCACTTCTTGCCGCAGTTGTCGCATTTTGGCAACTGCTTCTTGAATTGATTTTTTAGTAGTTGGTTTTCCCCAAGCGTTATACTGTGGTTTAGTTTCCTCAGATGATAACGGCTGTACAACTACTACCAACTCAACCGAAGTATTTTTAAGCTCGGCAGGCATCTGAATTTGCAATATGCCATCTGTGCCAATATGCGATCTCAGTTTCATTGTTTCCATGTCAGACCTCAGAAACTCTACACAATTATAGCTTACCTGAGAGTCGTATCACTCTATCAATATCATTACAGACCAAATAGGTGATTTAATTAGCACCCGTTTAGCTACCCGACAAGAGTTCGATCGCCCTTCCTTTTAGTTTGGATTAACACTAGGAAACCGAACACCTTTTGCGACTCACAATCTTATCCATTTCCACCATGACTATGCGATGATTGGACTCTCTAGCGATCGCTTGATTCAAACCTTGCGATCCCTTGCTTGAATTTTAAGACAGTCGCTACGAAACTCATAAGGTACGCAATATCCACCCTGTTTAGCCGTAAGATATGATAAAATAGTTCGTAAAAATCACTGTAGCGATCGGAACTTACCTCATGCAAACAATCCTTCTCAGCCGTGAAGAAGTGGCAAGACGTGCAAAACAATTGTACGAAAATAGCATCCGTCAACAAGTGGAAGTGGATGAGAACATCGGCAAAATGGTCATCATCGACTTTGAATCAGGAGACTACGAAATTGATGAAACTGGGTTAAAAGCAGCCCGTAAACTCAGCGAAAAACATCCAAATGCTCGTCTCTTCGGCATCCGCATTGGATACAATGTAGCGGTGTCATTCGGTGGAGTTATGGAGCGTGTTTACAAGTGATTTCTGGTATCGTCTACAAATCCTCGTACATCACTTGATCGTTTTCCCGGATTTCTGTTTCAATTTCGTCCGGGAAAGCTTCAGCATAAGCCCAGGCATTTGCAATATCAGTAGCAGAAAGCGATGGATAGCTAGTGAGTAAATCGGCTTCACTATATCCAATGCGACGAGCTTCTATAAGTCCCCAAACGGTGATGCGAGTTCCAACAATACAAGCACTACCACCACAAACACCAGGCGTTTTTTCAATACCGCGCCCTAGATTAATTTTGCCCTGGGATAGGAGTTGAACGACTTGAGCTTTTTCGTCGTCAGAGAGTGCCAGCAGTTGGGGCTCTAATTCTTTCAGCGTCATAGCAAACAATAGAATTGCGACTAATTACTATATATTATTATGATTGTAGACGATCCTGACTTTGATGCCAAAATCCAAGCAGCAGTTTGGCAGCAAATGCAAACAGCAGCTAGTGCGTTCGCGTAAGCGATGCTTAGCATTATCGCCCTTCCTTTTAGCTTGGGTTAACGCAAGGAAACCCAACCTCTTTTTTGACTCACAATCCGATCCATTTCCACCATAACAATGTGATGATTGGAAGGAGAGCGATTGCCTACGGCACGCTGCGCGATCGCACTACGCCAAAAAAGAGCGATCGCCACTTTTCAATTACCACAAAAACCACGAATTATCAACAGCCACATATTTACCAATAACTGTCAATGGTAACACTTCCCCACTGCCTAGCACATCAACAGAAATTCCATCTCGAATCATAATTTTAAACACTTCATCCCCACTTTTAATCAAGCTTGCATCTAGTTCAATAACTTGACCCTCTTCATTCAATACACCCAGTAAATCCGAAGTAGATAAACTAAATACTTCTTGATTATTACCTTTCTTAGTCAACCGATCGCCACACCTTCCAGTAGCATCAATATCAGAAATCACCCATTCATTAGATAAATCCCAATTTTCACCTAAATACTCAACAATTTTAGCAACTCTGGATTCTAATGTTTCCTGTTCTTCACAGCAGAGTGTAACAGCCCACTTTTGGCTAACATTTTGGATCAAAGTAAAAGTTTGAGATTTCATAATGGTTCTGGTCTTTTATTTCTAGTAGGAGTTCCACCAGTAAGATTTGGTATCCACCTATGTTGATGAGGTGGCGGCAGATGATCTGGGCGAGGATTACCGTTAGGATAGGTAGGACTGGTAAAATCTAAATCTCTGACTGGTTGTCCAGACCCATCAAATTCTCGCATCTGATAAATCCTTTGGTTATAAGTATCCCATCTTAATTGAGAATGCGGCCCTATAGCATTCGGATCGGGTTTTGCTTCCCCAAGTCTAGGCGGTAGCTGACTTTTAAGTACAGGTGTATCATCTGCATAGCGTGAGTGGACTGACAATCTAATTTTATCGTTTTGGGGTAGTCAACTTAATGATTTTATCACTTATTGTAAAAAAGGCGATCGCCCCGACAAGAAACCCGGTTTCTGTGATAATTTTTGTCTGCTAATAGAGATTTGATTAAGAAACCCGGTTTCTGACTCTGACGCGAAAGCCCTACATTTTGAGGACAGTTTCCCGATTGGCGGACAACATTCAACACTTTATTAGGAGGAGGATTTGATTGAACTTCTGTGACTGATTGAGCTTGAGTTTGTACAGTAATTGAAGTTACCAGCAACACCAACAAAATTCCAAATATCGTTGCAATTATAGTCGAATTTTCCATAGTTAAAAGAAGGAAATTAATCAACTCCCACCCATCTTACAGCCGGACGCGAAGATACGACATTTTTATATATAATTGCGGAAGGATTACCTGGAGTGTCTGGTTGCAGTTGGACGCGAAAAATCACATTTTTGTTTTGGAAGCGGAAAGTGTAGAAAGTTCTTTCATCAACAACTTCAGATATAGCTTCACCTACGCAGTTAGCAAAGTTGCTTTTCAATGGCGCTATGAATTCCGCTACCTTTTTGTCTGATTTAACCAATCGGGCCGAACTTGCGATCGCACTCGTGTCAGCAATAACGGTAAATACAGAATTACCAGCGTATTTACCAATCAATGTCCAAAGCTTGATGTTACGGGGACAAGTTCCCGACTGGCGTCTTACGTTGAAAGTCGTATCGGGTGGAGTTCTAGGCACAGAGGGCGCTGGGAGATTTTGCGATATTGCTGGCGTGACTGCAAGCAATAGTAATAATATGCCCAACGTTGGGATGAACTTTGCTAACTTCTTCATAATTATGTTTTAATTACCGCTCATTGGCAATTCCTAATTTTAATGGGTAATTGGTACGATTATTACCCATTATCAATTGCATAATATACAGAAGTAGATGTTACCCGATTTGATTTCAATTAGTCGGCAATTTGCCATTTTACAGCTGGACGGGAAGACACCACACCTTTATAAGCAATTCCAGAAGGATTACTAGGAGTGTCTGGTGGCAACTGAACCCGAAAAGTAACTGTTCTATTTTGGAAGCGGAAACTGTAACCGTTTAGCATTTCTTCGCGAGACGCTGCTTGACCTACGCAGTCAGCAAAGTTACTTTTTAATGGCGCTGTGAATTCGGCAGACTTTGTGTTTGACCGAACTAAGCGAGCTGGCCCTGCGATCGCACTCGTATCGGCAATCACAACAAATTCACCACCGCCATCGTATTGACGAGATGAAGTCCAAAGCTTTACCGTCCTGGGACAAGTTCCCGACCGGCGCGTCACGTTGAGCGTCGAATCCGGTGCAGTACGTGGCAAAGTGGGTGGCAATAACCGTTGATTTTGGGTTAGTGCTGGTGTACCGGCAAGCAAGGCTGATAATATGCTCAAACTTGTAGTGAATCGCCACAATTTTTTCATCTGGTTTACCATAATTTTAGTCAGCGATCGCCCAGCGCACAGCAGGACGGGAAGAAACTACATTTTTATAGGTGATTAGGGAAGGATTACTGGGAGTATCTGGCGGTAGCTGGACGCGAAAAGTAACATTTATATTTCCGAAACGGAAACTGTAATTAGACTCTTCCGCAGACGTAGCTTGACCGATACAGTCAGCAAAGTTACTTTTCAACGGCGCTGTGAATTCGGCCAACTTCTTGCTCGATCGCACTAAGCGAGCTGGCCCTGCGATCGCACTCGTATCGGGAATCACAGTATTTTCCCCACCGCCTTCATAATAACGAAATGAAGTCCAAAGCTTGACCGTCGTGGGACAAGTTCCCGACTGGCGCGTCACGGTGAAAGTTGTATTGGGTGATGTGCGAGGGACAGTTGGCGGCGGTTGGTTTTGCGTCATTGCCGGTGCTGCGGCAAGTAGAGTTGATAATATGCCAAAAGTCGTTGTGACTTGAGCCAAATTCTTCATAAGTTTTGTCAGAATTTTGCACTACCGAAGGTCAGTAGACGATCGCAATGCAGCCAAAGTTTCATCACCTTACGATCGAACCTCGATAATAAGGTGATTTCAGCTACAGTCTTGAGAGCCACAGCGATCGACAATAAGAGTCTGGGTAGAAGCAGCTTCTGAATTGTCCTTATTTCAGCTAATATGAAACCTCGAATAATTGTCTGCGGCTTAGGCCCGACTGGCTATAAAATCTTCAGCTTGCTAAGGCAACAGGGAGCATCTGTTGTTGGCATCCATGACCAACGTATCCCTGGTGAAGACGATGATGTTGTCACCGGAGATGTAAAAGCGGCGGCTACCCTGAAAGCGGCTGGGATTCACGAAGCGCATACCTTAGTTCTAGCTGGGAAGGACGAAGCGCTGAATTTGGCGATTCTCACCCAGGCACGAGTTCTCAACCCCCGCATTCGCATCATCAATCGGCTGTTCAATACCAGCTTAGGCGATCGCTTAGATAAAATCCTCCCCGATCACGTTACCATGAGCGTTGCCGCCCTAGCAGCGCCCGTATTTGCCTTTGCTGCCTTGGGAAATAAAGCGATCGGACAGTTGCGGCTGTTTAACCAAACTTGGCCCATCCACGAAGAATACATTCACGAAAACCACCCCTGGAAAGGTCGCAAGCTGAGCGAACTGTGGGACGATCGTTCCCGGATGCTGATTTACTATATGCCAGTGAACGGTCAAATAGATTTAGTTTCAGCCGTCGTCTGCGGACAGCAACTGCAAGAAGGCGATCGTCTGATTATAGGCACCCAACCCAGCGTCCGCAACCATCGCCAACCTTCAATTCAGAAACTGCTCAAAATTTTCACAAATTTGCGACAATTTAAGCAACACGGTCAACCGCTAGCCGCGATAACTATCGTACTTTTCCTAACCGTTTTTACTGGCACGCTGACTTATATCTTCACCGATCTGCAAACATCTTTTATTGATGCGCTCTATTTTTGTGTCGGCATGATTAGCGGCGCTGGCGGTAACGAAAAAATAGCAGAAAACGCCCCCGACAGCATCAAATTATTTACAATATTCATGATGCTGGTTGGGGCAGCAACCATTGGTATTTTCTACGCACTGTTGACCGATTTTGTTTTAGGAACCCGCTTGAAACAATTTTGGGACGCCGCACGAGTTCCCGCACGAAATCACTACATTATCTGCGGACTAGGCGGCATCGGCGTGCAAATAGTCAATCAACTGCACTGTCACGGACATGAAGTAGTCGTCATCGAAAAAGACCCCAACAATCGGTTTGTCAATACAGTTCGTTCTTCAGGCGTTCCCGTGATTTTGGGAGATGCCAGTTTGTCGGCAAATCTGAAAGCTGCCAACCTTCAAAAAGCAGACGCTTTGTTAGCAGTTACCAGCGACGATATGGCAAATTTAGAAATTGCCCTCACCGCCAAAGGCATTATGCCCAAATTGCCGGTAGTCGTGCGTAATCAAGACCCGCACTTTGCTTCCACTGTGCAAAAAGTGTTTGAATTTGAATCTGTGTTGAGTCCGACTGAATTAGCTGCACCTGCTTTTGCGGCAGCAGCTTTGGGAGGACGCATTTTGGGTAATGGAATTACCGGCGATACCCTGTGGGTTGCCTTAGCAACGATGATTACTACAGGACATCCTTTTTGTGGCAAGCGCGTTAAAGAAGCGGCGATGGATGCTGACTTCGTGCCTTTGTATATCGAAACCAAATCCCAAACCATTCATGGTTGGGATGTATTGGAAACCGCATTAGGTGCTGGGGATATTTTGTATCTCACAATGCCTGCAACTGGACTGGAACAATTGTGGCGCGTGACGCCTGCTCAAGTTTTAGCTAGTTGAAGGGTTTAGGGTAACCATTACTCACCATAATTACTACTGATATCCTGTCCTGTCTAAAAGAGTAGGGACAGCTTTAGCGTTGTATATGACTAAAGTCGCCACTATTTTGCTTCCATATAAGCAATACACTGCTGCATCTGGTGACGCATTGTCTCGGCGTCAGCGTTGTAGCGGCGTCCGTGACCTGGTAGTACCCACTCGAAGGAATAGTCTGATAGTTTACACATCGCCATTAAAGCCAAACCTCAGACACCAACCAAAAACCCCATCTGTGTTCATCTGTGGTAAAAAATAAATTTAATTGAACCACAAAGAACACGAAGGACACGAAGAAGAAAAGAAAGAAGATAAGGAGGAATTTAGTATCATCTACCATCTGCTAACTGTTGAACTCTGGCGATGATTTCCCTCACTGTTTCAGCTTTGGGAGATTGGATATGCTGCAATATTTCTAGAGATTGCTGTAAGTAATTTAATCCTGTTTCAAAGTCTCCTTGTTCAGTAGCAGCTAACCATCCTAACCATTGTAATGTCGCCGCTTTACCTTGGAGGTTGCCAATACTTTCATTAATAGCTAAAGATTGTTCGTAAAGTGCGATCGCCCCTGCAATGTCTCCCGTGTTAGCTTTGAGACTTCCCAGTTCGTGCAAAGTCGCCGCTTTACCTTGGAGGTTGCCAATACTTTCAAAAATAGCTAAAGATTGTTCGTAAAGTGCGATCGCCCCTGCAATGTCTCCCGCGTTAGCTTTGAGACTTCCCAGACAGTGCAAAGTCGCCGCTTTAGTTTGGAGGTTGCCAATACTTTCATTAATAGCTAAAGATTGTTCGTAAAGTGCGATCGCCCCAGCAATGTCTCCCGTGTTAGCTTTGAGAATTCCCAGACAGTGCAAAGTCGCCGCTTTACCTTGGAGGTTGCCAATACTTTCAAAAATAGCTAAAGATTGTTCGTAAAGTGCGATCGCCCCAGCAATGTCTCCCGTGTTAGCTTTGAGAATTCCCAGACAGTGCAAAGTCGCCGCTTTACCTTGGAGGT
>Ga0163147_10001922_pt1 | contig 30602 bp, 29 predicted proteins | sample OliLakLV19MP6G1_FD_148597 | JGI IMG/M metagenome (GOLD analysis project Ga0163147, IMG submission 148597) | Freshwater microbial mat bacterial communities from Lake Vanda, McMurdo Dry Valleys, Antarctica- Oligotrophic Lake LV.19.MP6.G1 | ecosystem: Environmental > Aquatic > Freshwater > Lake >...
CATAAAAACGGCTCCGCTGTTGCTCTGGGTGGGATTACTCGTCCACAATTGCCGACCTGCTTGAACTGCCGTGAGCAATTCACTGACTGAGATCGTGTTCTCCGTCCAACCGAGTTCTTGAAACATGGAGGGGCGTCCGGCAACCACGATAGGGGTGTAAAACACTGCATTCGGATTATCGACCAGTAGATGATGCGTATCCCCGATCAAAGCCCAAGCCTTGTTAGCGGGCCACATGACATTGAAAGCGACGCCATTGGTATCGACCATCTCCCCGCTTTGCAGCATGATCTTTTGATCGACGCTACCCATTTTCACGTAATTGGCAGTCCAGCCTTGCTGGGAAAACCAAGGTTGCACGATGTTTTGCATGACGGATTCGTTTTCCGAGCCAATCACAAAATAGATCGAATGATCGCCCCCGGTGACTGGAGTCACTTGGGTTGGTGGAATTGGAGTTGTGGGAGTAGAAGAACAGGCTGCCAGAAACAGACCAAGCATCAAAAAGAGAGAGAGAAACATCTTGCGGGACATGAGGCGTTACTCCTTTTTTTCCTCGGCTTCAACAAAGTGAAGAACGATGGGACGTAGTTGGATTATAGGTTGACCGTCGGCTTGCAACTCCCTATTGCCTTATCTCCGCGTAATCTGAATTTCTACTTTTACTACGTAAATTATGCGTGTTGAGTTGCGAAAAAATAACATACTGTATGGCGGAACGACCAAACTACAGAAATTCGTTTCGCAGGCAATTTGTGTTCAAGAAGTGGCGACCCAGCGACAACCTACATTACGGGCAGCTTGTTAAACGCAAAAGTGTTGACCTAACCGAGCGGATGAACCGCGTTTTCAACCGAAAACATCGACCTGACTCATAACAAATATCGCTATCCTTTCTTTAACTAGAATGAAACGAAAGGATAGCCAAATGGATAGCGAAAACGCATGGGTGTTAGAACGCGTCAAGCTGTACGAACTGATGAAACGGCAGCCTGACTGGAGTCTGCGTCGGTATACGCGGGAACTGAAGCATGATTTGCAATGGGTGCGCCGTTGGGCTGCCCGCATCATGTCCGCTACTGCACTGACCCCTCGAAACGTTTCGCAGTCGTTCGCGTGTCCCGCATCATCCCCCACCGCGCATCCCTGAGGAAGCGAAGAAAATGGTCGGGGAACTGCGCCGCGAATTATCCGAGCAGTTTCATCGCAAGGCAGGTGCCAAAACCATCCTCTACGGGTTGCAGAAGTATGGGCAGATAGAGCGATTGCCCTTTGTTGCTTATTGCCACCAGCCCAAGAAGCCGTCCATTCGGCTCGACCTGCGCCAGTTGGAGACGGTTTCTTATCCCTAACTGACGTTTGGGTTAATCACTGCGCAGCCCATTCTCGGAGGTCTGCATCACCATTATTCGCAGGTTGCCGCGTAGTCAGACAGCTTCAACCACAAATCCTCGAACGGATGTACAAAGAATCCAACATAGGATCCTGAATCCACCTCCAAAAGCCAAATCGTCGCAATTCCGGTGCTTGGTGGGCTGCATCACGACTATCGGCAAGCTGCGTGAAACCCAGTTTCTCCCTCAGATACGCAAAGTAGCCCTGACAGGGGCTTGAACAGTTCGCCGCAATTGCGGGTGAGTTAGGGTTTAAGAATAGACGTTTGAATCATGTCACTCAACAAACCGATCTTTGATCGCATCATCGCACTGCTTCTCCCGTTGACGGCTGGCGCAAAGAACCGCAAGGCGCTTGCATCCGCATGTCCATAACCGCTGCCAACATTCGGCTGATCCTTGGCTATCCCTTGACCGCGCCCGATGCCATGCCCTGCACCACAAACCGTTGCGCCAAGAAGTACAAGATCATTACTGGTAGCGCTGCCGCCACCGCACCTGCCATGATCAATCCCCATCGGAACACATCTCCCGTGATCAAGTAGCTCAATGCGACCGGAACGGTCTGTAAATTTGGAGACGTGATGAAGATGAGCCCGAATAAAAGTTCGTTCCATGCCGCTGTGAATGTGAAAACTGCACATGCAACTAGCCCCGGACTGCTCAAGGGGAGCAAAATTCGAGTGAACGCTTGCATCCGCGTCGCCCCATCGACCATCGCCTGTTCTTCGAGGTCGATGGGGATGCCGCGAAAATAACCCATCAACAACCATGTACTGAGCGGCGCGGCGAACGTCAGATAGACGAACACCAAGCCATGCAGCGTGTTCCCTAGTTGTAAACGTGCAATAATCACCGACAACGGGATGAACAGCAGCGCACTCGGCGTCAAATAGGCGAAGAGGATGAAGCGCCCAATCCAGTTTCGATAAAGATACTTCAAGCGGACGAGACTGTATGCCGCCATGCTGGCGAACAACACCGATACAAACGTCGATAGCCCTGCCACCAAAACGCTGTTGGCGATTGCACGCAAGAAATTGCGTTCAGTGAACAATTCGATGTAATTATCGAGTGTCAGATTCACCGGCAGCAGCGACGGTGTGCGATAAATATCGCGTGGCGTTTTGAGCGACACCGTGATCATAAAGTACAGTGGGAAAAGGATCATCAGCGCTAAAAGCACGAGAAGTGCGTAATAAATCATTTTTTGCAGCAGATTCGGTCTGTCGAGCATAGCGTCAATCATCCTTCTGCAGGCGCACGGCGATGATCACCGCCAGTACTGCGAATATGGGCAGCAGCATTACCGACGCCGATGCCGCCTCACCGATGCGTAGACTTTGCAGCCCGTAGTACGATAGCAGCGGGAAGGTCATCGTCGCGTTTGACGGCCCACCGCCAGTCAGCAACCAGACCGCCTCGAAACTGTTCGTCGTCCAAATCGTCGAGGTCAACACCACGACGAGGATCACATGCCGAATGCCAGGCAGCGTCACATGCCAGAAGCGTCCCCAACCGGACGCACCGTCAAGCGCCGCGGATTCGTACTGTTCGCGCGGGATCGCCTGCATCGCCGCTAGGAAGGAGATCACCCAGAACGGAAACCCGCGCCAAAAGCTGGCGATTACCACGCTCGGAAGCGCCAATTCGCTGCTGAGGAAATCGACATGCGAATCGACTAAACCCACTCCAATCAGAATGTAGTTAAACGCTCCCGCTTGCGGCGCGTACAGCAGTTTCCATGTGATGAACGCTACGAACGCGGGCATCGCCCACGGCAGTAGAATCAAGCTGCGCCATAGTTGGCGTCCGCGAATCGGCTGATTAAGCAGGACGGCGATCCCTAACCCGAACACCAGTTTGAGCAGTTGGATCGCGGTGACCATCACAACCGTATTGCTGACCGCCGCGGCAAAACTAGGCTGCTTGACCAGATTAATATAGTTCTCCAGCCCGACGAACGCGCCTTCAGTGCCAATCATGCGATCAGTGAAGCTGATCCAGACCGCGAACACGAAAGGATATACGACCAGCACCAGAATGCAGATCAACAGCGGAGCGACGAGCAAGTAACCCATCAGCTTGCCCGACTGGCTAAACGTCATACTACGGCGGGGAGAGGGAAGCGAGAGCGCGTCTTGTGCCATAAAAAGCCCTTAAAAATAACGAATACACACGGGTGAGTAACGAGAAAAACCAACTTCTAGGACATTTGTTACCCAATAATTTTTTATGAGGTTATTCAGCCCATCTCTAAAAAGTGATGAGTGATACAGTTGATAAGGAAGCTCAAAAATGCTTTTCCTCGTCAACCATCACTCATCACTCGTCCTTATTTTCTATTCGTACTTGTCGTAGATCGCTTGACAGGCGGCTTGCGTCTCGGCAACCGCGTCATCAATGCTCAAATCGTCGACTACTATCCGTTGTACCATCTTCGGGGTAAGGAAGTTAGTCTGATATTCTGCGAACGCCGCGTTGTTCAGGTCGGGAAAGCCTTGCGGCGTGCCGTTCAGCGCGAGATCGATCAAGCCCGCATGAACGGGGCTGCTGTCGAAAATGGCGAACTCAAGTTGATCCGCCAACACGGGTCCGTAGATGGCGTTGTTGTAATATTCTTCCATGAATGTCGGGTCTGCTAGATACTCGAACAAGTCCGCAGCAAGGTCTTTTTGGTCGCTGCTGGAAGACACGAGCCTAAGCTGTGCGTTAAATGGTGACAAGCGCATCGCAGGACCCGCTGGAAGTGCCGAATAGCGCGTCCCATCGCCTAATTCGGGGTCGTTGTCACGCATATACAAATAGACGCTGCCCGGATTGGCGATGAACAACGCCTGCCCGGATTGATAAGCGGTGTTATCGCCCGCACCATCCCACGTCGTCGCGCCGGGCGGGAACAAACCATCGGCATACGCGCCCGTTACCCATTCGAGATATGCGCGTGTTTCGGGGCTGTCGATTGTGCAAGTCCTACCCTCATCATCTGCGATTCGTCCGCCCCACGATTGCAGGATCGTTGTTTGTAAGTTGCCATCGCCTACATTCGAGAGTGCGAACGACATGCCGTAATTATCCGGCGGAGTCTGCGCTGCCGCCATCACGGACAATTCTTCCCATGTCTCCGGCGCATCGGGAAAACCAGCAGGCTCTAGCACATCATTGCGGCGAAACAGGACATTGCCGTTAACGGCGAATGGCACACCGTACAATTCGCCCTCCAGACCCGGCGTGGAGCGCAGCGCCACATCCAGTGAATCCGTCCAACCGCCGTGCGCCTCTCCCACCGCTTCGTAGATGTCGGTCACAGGCTCGATTTGCCCGTTAAGTGCCAACAGCAGCATGAAGTCCAAGCCAGCGTCAAACGCATCAGGCATCGTCCCAGCTTCAACCGCCGCTGAAACACGCTGCACTGTCTCGTTCTGGTTGATCATGACGACTTCAACGGGGACGCCGCGTTCCGCGCCCCATGCGTTGATGCGATCTACCAGCAGTTGATTGGCGGTCTCTGAGAAGATCAGCCCGCCCCAATAGGTGAAAACTGCATCCTGTGCAACGGCGGGCATGAATGTTAGCGTGCCTAGCAACAAGACCACAACAATCAGGAATCCCTTACGCAACATCGTGTTTTTCCTTTCTAAAAGCAATTTACAAAAATTTAGTAATGCGTGATGAGCGACCTATAATGAAAGAAATTAGACGAGTTCGTTCAGATTCAATGCGTACCCCTGTCCATTCGCCCGTTAGTTATTGCTCATCATTCATCACCCATTACTCAACATAACTTCTGCACCGCCTCGACTAAAGCAAGGATGTACCCCGTTTGGTGGGCGTGTCCGCGATGATTCCAGTCGGAGTCATCGGTCATCTTCGGCACATGGTCATCGATGATGAAGCCCGTGAAGCCGCTTCGCTTTAGGGCGCACATGGCTTCCACCACATCGACGTTACCCTCGCCCAAGAACGACTCTTTGAAGTTAGGAACGCAGCCTTGCACATCACGGAAATGCACATACGTGATCTTCCCGCGTGACGCGAAGTACTCGATCTGCTCGATGACGTCCAAACCCATCTCACTGAAACAGCCCATGCAAAAATCGAGACCGTGATTCGGACTCGGCGCGATCTCCTCGACTGCACGCCGAAAGCCCGCAGGATCGTGGAACAAGCGTGCGATCCCGCCCAATTCCGGCACGGGGGGATCGTCGGGATGGAGTGCCAGTGTCACACCTGCTTCTTCTGCGACGGGGATCACCGCTTGCATAAAGTAGGTGTAATTCGCCCACATTTCATCGTGCGAGATGGTACGCCCCTCCAACGCCTCAACGGTGCGTAATCCAGCCACAAGCGGCGCACTGTCGATCTTCGCCATGTCAAAGGCAGTGACTCGCACCCCGCCGCGCCCCAGTTCCATCGGTGTCCGCCAAACCCAATTGGGCATCCAGCCATAACCAAGCACCGGGATTCCCGCTTCGCCCATATTGCGAATCGTGCGCTGGTAATTTTCGATAAGTTCGTCACGTCCGGGTAAACCCAGATGAATTTTGTCAATCCATTTCAGAGGGACATTTTCGAGCGCTTCGAGTTTCAGTCCATAGCTTTCGGCTTTCTCGCGCGTCCGCACTAGGTCTTCGACCCGCCAATAACCGGTTTCGTCGGGGAACTGAGGCGTATTCATCTGCACGCCAACGACGCCAATTTGCTTGGCGAATGTAAGACGCTCGTGCGTCATTTCATTAAACTGACCGAGTGCAACTCGCATTTCGTTCATGCTAAATCCTTATGGAGTAATAATGTTTATTCAAAAACTATACACTTGCAAGATAACACACTTGGAGGAGAGGCGTCAAGCACACAGCGCCCGAAAAACGATTCCGGCGCATTTTAGAGCGCACGAAACAGGAAACGTTGACGATTAGGTAGGTACTACCCATGTAAACCGTTGACAATTCAGACTTGACCATCAAGGGAGACTAAATCTTGCCGAGTTCTGAGCGCCACCTTGCCGGTTGTCGACGTTTCCTTTCTGCCCATCAGCTCATTCACGGCGGACCCTATCTGTGCAGATTTAAGCAATCTCAGTATCATTATTGCGCTGGTGATAATGTGTGTGCTGGAGGTGCTGTGATGGCTCAATCGCTCAAACCCAAAGATATTAAGAAGCTGGAGGCAATTGACGACCTCGTCCGGCGAAATCGCTACGATGAGGCGCTGGCGGCGGCGCTGGAACTCACCCGTGAACGCCCCAAGGTGGCGGACGGGTGGGAGGTGCTTGCCGAGATCGCCGTCGAAGTGAAGAACGGTTTCTATCTGTGGAAGGCGACGCGCACCCTGACGCAGCTTGAGCCACAGGAGGATGCCTACGTTTTTAATCTGGCATACGCCGCTATGAACATGGAGTGTGTCTTTCTCGCGCGGCAGTCGCTGGATAGCTATCTGAAGCGCTTTCCGCAAGGCAGCATGATCAAACAGATCACGGAGATGAAAGCGCCCATCGATCAGTTCGTGCAGGGTTTGATCGACAAAGGCGAAGTCCCGGCAAATGTCAACATTGATGACATGGCGGCATTCGAGCTAGGGCGTTTCCTCATCACCAACGGCGACACGGCGGAAGGGCGGCGGTTGTCCTTGCAAGCGGCGCGCAGTATGCCCGACTTCCCCTCACCGCTCAACAACGTGTGTTTGTCGTATATGGTGGATGGCGATCTGATCAAGGCGCTGCAAGTCGCCGACGAGGGGCTGGCGAAACATCCCGATAATCTGTTCGCACGCAGCACGAAGGCGCAACTGCTAGTGAAGCTCGGTCGACTGGACGAAGCGCAAGCGCTTATCGAGGGGCTGGCGCAAGAATCGCCGTCGAACCCGGATCACTGGGTGAAGGTCATGGAAAGCTGCGCCTATGCCCACGACCATCAGCGCGTGATTGAGGTGTATGAGCGTGCTGTCCCGTTCTTCAAGGCAGAAAAGTTTGTGATGGAACCCGCGCTGCACCACTTCGCCGGGACTGCCTATGCCTTTCTCGGTGCTGAGACCAAGGCACAGGCAGAGTGGAAGAAAGTCCCCCACAATCATATGTATGGCAAGATCGCTCGTCGTAATCTGCGCGAATTTCGCAATCATGGCGCATGGTATTTCTCGTTTAATGACTGGATTCCGCGCCGTTGGATTGAGGCGATGATCGCCGCCATTGAGCGTGGTGTGAAGCGCAGTAATGAGGCGGTGGAAGGGGAGATCGAACGCTTGCTGGCGAAAACGCCGGGATTTGAAGCCTCAGCATCCCTTCTGCTTGAACGGGGCGACCCTGATGGATTGAAGACCGCGCTCCAACTGGCAAAATACTATCCGCTGCCCGGTCTAGCCGATTTTGCGCGCAGTCGGCGTGGAGGGGACGAGCAGCGCATCGTGGCGGCGAACCTTGCGTCTCGTTATGGAATGCTACTGCGCTCCGAACCGGTCACCTTGATCATTGAAGGAGAACCACAAGAACTGCTGCTGCTGGACTTCGAAATCTACACGGAGGCGGACGACGGCGGCAAGCCCCTGCCGAAGGCGGCACAAGGACACTTGGAGGCGGCGCATCAAGCGTATGTCGCTGGCGATTTTGAGCGCACGCTCAGCGAAGCAGAAAAGGGGCTGGCGCTCGCACCGAAATCCCCCGCTTTCTTGAATCACACGGCAAATGCCTTGCATCTGCTCGAACGTCACGACGAGGCGGACGCAGTCAATCGCCGACTTGCCGCCGAATATCCAGATTACCTGTTCGCCCGCGTGGCAATGGCAGAAATGTGCATCCGTGGTGGGCAGCTTGACGAGGCGCACACATGGATTGATCCGCTGCTGACGCGCCAGCGGTTTCACATTTCTGAGTTCCGCGCCGTGGCACTGATTTTCATCAGCTATTGGCGTGCGAAAGGCGAGCTGACCGGTGCGAGCCACTGGATACAGATGCTCGATCAGGTCGATCCCGACAGCGTAACTGCTGACATGCGTCTCACTGCGTCGATGGTTGGGATACTGGATAAACTGAAGATGCGCCCGAAGAAGCGGAAGTAATCGCAGAAAGTCAGGGTTGTCTTTAGCTGAACCGCTCTACATGGCTGTATCGAGAGCGGCATATCATGATATCCTGAGTGAAGAAATCGGCAAACAAGCAGTACAGTCGCCTGAAACATCAGGTTTGTGATTGTCGTAATTCTCGACGGTGCTGACGGTCAGGCATAAAACATGGGCGATATTTAGAGAACTCGTACCATAGGACTTCGAGAAATAATTCACAATATTGACAAGATGGGTTATAGATTGTATACAATGAAGCAGAATACATTATTCAATTTCTTGATTAGGTAGCTCGCAGCCCTTCTTAGAGACTCCAAATAATGACTGTTTTTTCACAAATACGTGCAGTTACCCTACGAGAGCAAGTTGCTGAGCAAATCCGAATTGCTATCATCGAAGGGCGATTAAAACCGAAAGATCACATCGTTGAAGTGACACTTACCGAACAGTTGGGAGTTAGTCGAACCCCGGTGCGTGAAGCTCTCATCATCCTTGAACGCGAGTCACTCGTCGTATCCATCCCCAATCGTGGCTGTTTTGTTCGTGCTTTTACGGCTGATGACATCCGCGCGCTGTTTTCTATGCGTGTGACACTCGAAAACTTCGCCGCCGAACTCGTCATCAACAGGCTTGGTCATCAGGATTACGATAACCTGAACGACCTCATCGAAAGTCAGAACCTGTTTATCGAGCAAAACGATTTCAAAAAAGTCCGCAGCACGGATATGGCGTTCCACCAATATTTGATTGCGGCTAGCAATCACCCGCATCTGATCCGTAATTGGCAAGAGATCGTCGCACAAATCGCGGCAGTTCTCTACCTCCGCGCCGAAGGTCATACCAATTACGATGAATTTCTCGCCATCCAAGATCATCAGCAAATTCTTGATGGCTACCGAGTGCATAATCTGGATCGCATCAAAGCTGAAAATCGACGCATTAACAAGCGTGTTGAAACCGAGTGTCTTATGGCACTCACTCGACTCCAATCGACAGCGCAGTCATAAACCGGAAAGATTATTTTCCCATCCAAGTGGCTTCAGCGTTCCGTGTGAACGATAACGGCGAGGCAAAAGCGTTTTCATCGGCAAGGAGGTGCTAGATAATCAAAATCAGCAATGCAGTGGTACGCGTTTGAGTTTTTTAGTTAAGAATTTGAGGAGATTTGAAATGAAGCGTTTTAGTCGCAAGATCAGCCTCGTGCTGTTTCTCGCATTGGTTGTTTTTCCTCTCACTTTCACCATTGTTAGCGCACAAGAAGATATTACCATCTGTTTTGGTTTCCAAGACCTCGAAACAGAATTCTGGGTTGCAGGACACCGGGCGATTACGGATACGCTCCGCGAACAAGGCGTCGAAGTTCTTGAATACAATGCCAACGAAGACCCTAACCGTCAGCTAGAGCAAATTCGTGAGTGTATCGCTCAGGGCGTCGACGGCATCATCATCATCCCGCAAGATGGCGACAGTGCTGTTACTATCATCAACGAAGCCCAAGCTGCTGATATACCGATTGCCGTGTTTAATCGCCCCCCGAATGACCTTTCACGCGGGATCACCGTGGTTGCCGACAATGTGAGCGCCACCGAACAAGCCGTTGAGTTTATTGCCCAGAAGGCGCTGCGTCAGTACGAAATTACCGGCGAACCGATTACCCCGCTGATTCTGGTAGGCGCCCTGCAAGACACGAACGCCATTGGTCGCCGTGATGGGTTCTACAATGTGATCAACCGCTACAACGAACGCTACCCGGGCTTGTTCAATACCCCTATTGAAGTTGCGACGGAATGGGACGCAGCGACGGCGTTGGCGAACCTCGAAGCAGCCATCACAGCAAACCCGAACGTTGACTTCATCTTCACATCGTCTGACTTCCTGTTCCCGACGATCCGCTCCGTCCTGGAGCCGCGTGGCATGTGGCAGCCGATGGGCACGCCCGGTCACGTACTGCTGGCAGGCTTGGATGGCGACGCGACCGCTTGTATGCTGATCGACGAAGGCTATGTCGATGGTACTGGCGTTCAGAATTTGTTCCTTGAAGCGCAGTTGACGCTTGATCGTATCTTGCAAGCAGTCGCCGCTGGCGAGACCCAGCCTAACGAAGTTCTGCTTGACCCCGGCTTCGCCTTAACGGCGGGGAATATCCACTTCCAACGCAGCGACATGTGGGGCTGTGTCCTGTATGACGAAGGCTTCCTAAACCAGTAAACCGTGTACAGAAGGGCGAGTTCTTTGGGAGTCGCCCTTCTTCTCTCTCCGTTCGGGCGTTCCGGCGCACCTCAGAAGATGAAGGATGATCTGTGTCTATACTTGATGATCGCTTGAGTTCGGCGCACGCACTGAGCCAGCGACAGGCGACGAAACCACGCAGCGGACCCCCAATAAGGCGGGCGATTCAAGACTTTCTTCTTTCAGACTACTTTGTTTTATATCTGACCTTGTTCTTTTTCATCACCGCCGCCATTTTCTTTCCTTCCTTGAGAAACCCCGGCAACATCGCCAACCAACTGCAAAACATGTGGCCGTTGTTAGCAGTGGCGATTGGTCAAACATTCGTACTGATCTTGGGTGGGATCGATCTATCAGTCGGCGCGACCATGGGTATCACCAGTGTGGTCGGCGCCATTGTCATGGCGCAAACGCTCGATCCGTCATTTTTTGATCGTAGCCCGCTGTGGGGTACTTTGATGCGTCCCGAAGGCGGTGTTCTGGCGGGCAGCGAATGGGCTGTCCCTGTCGGCGTAGTCGTGATGTTAGTAACTGGCACGTTGATTGGCTTCCTCAATGGCTACGCGATCACCCGTTTCAACCTTGCCCCTTTCATGGTGACGCTCGTAACGTCCACGTTTTTCGCCGCTTTTGCCCTATGGCTGACACAGTCGCGCAATATTTCCGGCTTGCCAGAAGCGTTTCTTAACTTGGGCAAAGGGGACATCCTATCGATCTATTTGGGTCCTAAACTCACCTCAGACATCGCACGGCGCGACATTTTGTCGTTCATCACCTATCCATTCGTGATCTCTGTTGGACTGGCGTTCATCTCTCAATTTCTACTGTCGCGTACAGTCTTTGGTCGGCAGATGTTCTCCATCGGGACAAACCGCCGTGCCAGTGAAATTTCCGGTGTTCCCGGCAAAAGCGTGATCACGCGGGTGTATATGTTCAGCGGCTTCTGCGCGGCAGTAGCGTCGATTATGTACTCTGGGCGGATCGGCTTCGGGCAACCCTCACTCGGTGGCGGCAACTTGCTGCTCGACGTTATCGGAGCAGCGGTGATCGGCGGAACTAGTCTTTTTGGCGGTAAAGGATCAGTACGCGGAACATTCTTCGGTGTGGCTTTTTTCGTACTGCTTTCCAATATTTTGAACGCGATGCAATTATCGCCGTTCGTTATCGATGCGGTCAAAGGTGTGATCATTTTGCTGGCGGCGCTGATTGACATCACGCGCACCCGCTTGATTAATCGTGAGCAGCGCGTATGACCTCTTTACTCGAACTCCATAACCTAACCAAAGCCTTTTTTGGCATTGCTGCCGTAAAGGATGTCAGCCTGAGCATTAACGCCGGGGAAACACTCGGCTTGATCGGGCAGAACGGCGCAGGGAAATCGACGCTGGTGAACATCGTTGGTGGTGTCGTCCATTCTGACAGCGGACACATGACCCTAAACGAGCAACCATACACTCCGCGCATCCCTGCCGACGCGCAGCACGCCGGAGTCGCGTTTATCCATCAAGAATTGAATCTGTTTACCAACCTGACTATCGCCGAAAACATCTTTATCAGCAATTTTCCGCGAATGGGTGTACTTCGTACCATCGACCGGGCGAAAATCAAGGCGCTGACCGGCGAATTATTAGCTTCGGTTGGGCTTGACATACCCTCTGATACCTATGTTGAGCGAATTTCTCCCGGTGAGCGTCAATTGGTCGAGATCGCCAAAGCGCTGTATCAGGATGCTTCATTGATTATTTTTGACGAGCCCACCACCTCACTGACGGCACGCGAGACCGAGCGCTTGTTCGCCATTATGGGGCAGCTTCGGGCGCAAGGCAAAGCGATTGTCTACATTTCTCATATCTTGGGCGACGTTCAAAAGTTATCCGATCAAATTGCAGTGATGCGCGATGGCGAACTCGTCGCCTGCGAACCTGCATCCGCATTGACAATCAAACGCATGATCTCCCTGATGGTGGGACGCAGCATCGAGCAGTTGTATCCGAAGCGTACCACCAGCCCGACCACTGATCCCCTGCTCACAGCGAAGAATATCAGCGCCAGTGGGATTGTGGAGGATATATCGTTCACACTCCACAAAGGTGAGGTGCTGGGTTTATTCGGACTCATGGGATCGGGACGCACCGAACTGGCACGCATGATTTTTGGTGCTGATCAATTTGAGAGTGGTGAAATCGTCGTTGAAGGCGAATTGGTTAGGAAGCCATCGCCGCGCAGCAGTATCCACAACAAAATCGCGTTCGTCACCGAAAACCGCCGCGAAGAAGGTTTGTTGATGAGCATCGACATTGCCAACAACATCAGCCTTGTATCGCTGCCTGAATTCGCGCGCAGTATGCTGCAAGTCATCGATCAGCGGCAGATGTTTGACTCGGCACGCGAGACGGCGAACACCTTGCAGCTTAAAAGCGGCGATATTCGCCAGCAGCCCGTCAAATCGTTGAGCGGCGGTAATCAACAAAAGGTTGTGATCGCTAAATGGCTGCTGTCGCGTCCGTCGATTTTCATCATGGATGAGCCGACACGCGGGATCGATGTCGGCGCGAAATACGAAATCTACACCATCATTGACCGCTTGGCGGCAGAGGGCAGCGGCGTGTTGATCATCTCCTCAGAATTAGAAGAGTTGATCGGCATGTGTGATCGCATCCTCGTGATGAGCCGCGGCGAAATCTACGGCGAATTCACGCGCGAACAATTTCAGGACGAACGAATATTGCGCGCTGCTTTCCGTGAGCAGGATTTGCCGATGATGAGCGTGCATGATGGACAGGCGAAACGAGATTAACTATGCAGAAGCAGCCTTTCAATGTATTTCGATTTTTTCTGAACAATTCGACGATTTTCCTGTTCATCGCCGTCTTTATCATCTTCGGGTTGTCTTCGCCGCGCACGGCGATCGGGGACACTGGTATTGATTTCCCGCGCTTCTGGCTGCCAGAAAACATCTTGAACATCATTAAACAGGCGGCGGTGTTTGCCGGGATCATCGGTGTGGGCATGACCTTCGTGCTGCTGACTGCCGGGATCGACCTGTCGGTTGGGTCGAATATGTACCTATCAGTCGTGTGCGCGGGCTTACTCATGCGTTCCAGCGGATTGGAGATCGTTCCTGCGCTGTTCGTGTCGTTGTTGGTCGGCACACTCTACGGCGCGTTCAATGCGTTCTGTATTGTGCGATTGAAGATCATCCCGTTTATGACCACGCTTGCTACCCTTGTGGTCGGACGCGGGCTAGGCACGGCGCTAACCTCGTCGCAGCAAATCGATTTCCCCGAACGGATGAATGCCTTCGGACAAACGATGGTGTTCGGGGTGATCCCCATGCCGATTGTGATGTTCGTGCTGGTTGTGTTGGCAGCGTGGTTTATCCTGACACAGACGCAGTTCGGACGGCAGGTCTATGCCGTCGGCAATGACATCGACGTGGCGAAGAAAGCAGGCATCAATACGGATCGCAACCTAGCGATGGTGTATATCATCTCTGGGTTCTGCGCGGGACTCGCCGGTTTTGTCCTTGCTTCTCAGCTAGGCGGACGGGTGGATCGCAGTTTTGGCGAAACACGCGAATTTGATGCTATTGCGGCGGCAGTTCTGGGCGGCACAAGCTTGTTCGGTGGTGTCGGCAATGTGTTTGGCACGGTGATCGGTGCGATGCTGATCCAGATGGTTGGCATCGGCTTACAGTTCAACCTCGTCAATCTGTATCTACAGCCGATGGCGCGTGCGTTCATCATTTTCCTTGCCATTTTCTTTGACAGCTTACGCGAAGCTAACTATAAAAAGCTCAAACGGCGTTTCATTCGCCCTGTCCATAGCGCCAGTTCTGAAGCTCGCGCTGCTGACGCTGGAGACTGATCATGCGCTCTCGTGTGCTTGATGGCAGTGGTTTGCCGACAGCAGAGCGGGTCACACTGCGTGCGGGCAAGCTAACGCTGGACTATAAAGCCGGGATGGTACGCTACATCCGTCTTGGGAACCATGAGGTCGTGCGTGGGATTTATGCCGCTGTACGCGATCACACGCATGAGCAGCAAATCGTGATCGTAAATGGCATCGGTGGCACATTTAAGCTGAAATCGCTTGACGAAACGACAGCAGACCGGGCAATACGCGATTCGGAAGGCTATTGTGCATCTCCGGGTGAACAGATCATAGTGGACGCCGCTGGACTGGTTCTCAACCTGCTGCCGTATGCCGTCGTGCGTTTGGATCAAAGCTCATGAATGACCGGATTATCGCGCATTACTTGATCGAAACGGCGCAAGACCCTACCGCCGCCGCCGAAATGATGGCGGGTGAGCAATCCGCCGGGACATTCGTTAGGGTTCCCGGTGAAACACCCGAACTGCTGGCAGCACACGGCGCACGGGTCGAAAAGCTGACTCTGCTGGATGCGGTTGACAGCGCCGCGCTGCCCGGAAGCAAACTACCAAAAACGTTTGACGGCAAATTTCAGCGGGCGCAAGTCACGCTGTCATTCCCATTTGCGAATATCGGTGCATCGCTGACGGCGTTGTTTTCGACGGTGGCGGGCAACCTGTTTGAGCTAGGCGCGTTCAGCGGCTTAAAACTGCTCGATGTTGAAATCCCCACTGAGGTCGCTGCGGCGTATCGCCTCCCTGCATTTGGCGTTGCAGGCACACGGCGCTTGGCAGGGGTTACAGATCGCCCGCTGTTTGGCACGATCATCAAGCCAAGTGTCGGTTTGACGCCCGATCAAACCGCCGATCTCGTGCGGACGTTGTGTGAAGCGGGCTTGGATTTTGTGAAAGACGACGAACTCCAGACCAATTCTCCGCATTCCCCGCTGGAAGTGCGCGTCAAAGCGGTGATGCGCGTGATCAATAACCATGCCGAACGCACAGGCAAAAAGTTGATGTACGCCTTCAACATCACGGGCGATCTCGATGACATGCGGCGCGGTCATGATATTGTGCTGGCACACGGCGGAACGTGCGTCATGATCAACCTGATCTCGGTTGGCTTCGTCGGCGTGATCGAGCTGCGCCGCCATGCTCAACTGCCGATTCATGGACACCGGGCAGGCTGGGGAATGTTCAATCGTCACCCGCTGCTCGGCATAGAATTTCCAGCGTTCTCGAAATTCATGCGATTGGCAGGCGTCGATCACCTCCACGTCAACGGCTTACGCAACAAATTCTGCGAAACCGATGCCAGCGTGATCAATTCAGCGCGTGATCTGCTAACGCCCATGCCGGGGATCGGCGCGGTGGTGCTGCCCGTGTTCTCGTCGGGTCAATCTGCTAAACAAATCCCTGATACCTTTGCGGCACTGGGCAGCAAGGATTGGCTCTATCTGGCGGGCGGCGGGATCATGGCGCACCCGAACGGCGCGGCGGCTGGTGTTCATGCGCTGCAACAAGCATGGGATGCTGCGCGCACCGGTACGCCGTTGTCAGAATATGCGCGCACTCACATTGAATTGGCAAATGCACTCGAAAGGTTTGGCGGGTGATGACCAACTCGCGTCTTCTGCTTACGTTTTACGGGGACGACTTCACCGGTTCTACGGATGTGATGGAAGTCCTCGAATGGGCGGGCGTTCCGTCGCTGCTATTCCTTGAGCCGCCAACGCTCGAACTGCTGCAAATGCGTTTCCCCGATGTTCGTGCAGTGGGAGTCGCGGGCGTCAGCCGGAGCATGAGTCCGGCGCAGATGGATACCGATCTACCGCCGATCTTCACGGCGCTGAAGACATTGGAAGCTCCTTTGTTTCACTACAAAATCTGTTCGACCTTCGATTCGTCCCCAACGATTGGCAGCATCGGTCACGCGACGGAGATCGGTCTGGGCGTGTTCGGGGAACAGGTCGTACCGTTGATCGTCGGCGCGCCGTTCTTACGCCGTTACGTCGCTTTTAGCAATCTATTCGCTCGCGTGGATGATGTCACCTACCGGCTCGATCGTCACCCGACGATGAGTAAACATCCGCTGACACCGATGAATGAAGCCGATCTACGCGGTCATCTCGCGCAGCAAACCTCACGGCGTATTGCGGCAGTGAACATACTGCATCTGGATCAGCCCGTCGATACACGACGCGCCTACTATCAAGGCTTACAGGACACGGGCGCGGAAATCGTCGTCTTCGACACGATTGACGATGACCATTTGCGTGCCATCGGTGATTTACTCGCAAACACGGCAAACGCTCATACAGGCGATCAGCCGTCGTTGGTCGTCGGTTCTTCTGGCGTAGAAAAAGCATTAACCTTGCACTGGCGGGCAACTGGTGCACTTGACGAACCGCGAACGCCAGCAGCGGCGGGCGCTGTCCGCCAGTTGATTGTCGTTTCGGGCAGCGCCGCGCCAGCAACAGCGGGGCAAATCCAGTGGGCGGGCGAGAACGGTTTTGTGCTAATGCGGCTCAACTCGGCACGGTTGGTTGATCCCGCATTTGCAGAAAGTGAACGTGAAGCGGCGGTCAATGAGGCGCTGCAACATTTGAGCGCGGGTGCAAGCGTCGTGCTGTACAGCGCGTGTGGTCCCGACGATCCGCACATCGCCGAGACGAAGGCGCATCTGAAGGCGCTGGCGCTCGATCCGCAAACGGTTGGTGCGCGACTCGGTACACAGCAGGGCATGATTTTGCGCGCACTGCTTGAAAAAACCGGACTGCATCGGGCAGTTGTGACGGGCGGTGATACCTGTGGTTACGCGGCTCGGCAGTTGGGCATTTACGCGCTGTCCGCCGTGATGCCGGTTGCTCCGGGTGCGCCCTTATGTCGTGGTTATTCTGCCGATCCCGCCTTTGATGGACTGCAAATTTCCCTCAAGGCAGGACAGGTCGGTAAAGTGGATTATTTTGGCAGTATCTTGCACGGTTCAATCTAGGAGAGAAGTAACATGACTATCAAGGTCGCCTTACTAGGCGCTGGCGGCAAAATGGGACAGCGGATCACCGATAATATGATGAGACACCCTGACAAGTACGATATGGTATATGTGGAAGTCAGTGAACTTGGGATCGCTAACCTTGCTAAACGCGGGTTGAAACCCACGTCGCAAGCAGAGGCGCTCAAAGACGCCGATGCCGTTATTCTGGCACTTCCCGACAAGCTGATCGGCAGAATCACCCGCGAGATCATAGAGGACTTGAAACCGGGCGCGATGGTCGTCAGCCTTGACCCTGCCGCCGCGTATGCCGAAGTCATCCCGCTGCGCGAAGACCTGACCTATTACGTGACGCATCCGTGCCATCCGCCGATGTTCAACGACGAGGTGACCGAAGAAGCGCGCACCGATTGGTTCGGCGGCGTGAAAGCCAAACATCATGTCGTGTCGGCGCTGCATCGTGGACCCGAAGAAGATTGGGCAAAGGGTGACCAGATTTCCCGTGATATGTACGCCCCCGTGCTGAACAACTACCGCATCACGGTGGAACAGATGGCAATCCTCGAACCGGCATTGGTCGAGACGTTTGCTGCGACCTGCATCAGCGCGATCAAGGAAGCCTACGACATCGCCGTGCAGATGGGTGTCCCGCCGGAAGCGGCATGGGAATTCCTCTCCGGTCACGCACGGATCGAATTCGCCATCATTTTCGGCTTCTCCGGTTTCCCGTTCAGCGACGGCGCGAAACTGGCGATCAAGAACGCTTACGACAAGATTTTCAAGCCGGATTGGAAAGAGCAGATCATGAACCTCGACGCATTGAAACGCAGCGTCGCGGAAATTACTGACAGCCTCGATCACCAAGGGTAATTTATGTCCACGCTGGCGCACTACGAGCAGGTATTATCCGCAGTAGGGGAAGACTATCGTATTCTTCCCCTACAGGGAAGCGCCTCGCTGCTAATCACGCGGAGAGGCGCGCGGGTGTTGGGCGTATTCCCCTCACCAGACGCCGAAAATCTGCTGTGGACGAGCCGCGCTTTTGACTCGGTGGATTCTTTTCGGGCGTTCACGACCCGCACCGACGGTTGGAGTTGGAACTTAGGCGGGGATCGCTGTTGGGTCGCGCCGGAGATCAATTACAACGTGCAGGATCGACGCGATTTTGGCGGCACATGGCATATTCCCGCTGAAATGGATCCCGGTAATTATCATCTTACCGAAGATCATGGCACGATGAGTCTAACAACGGAAATGCGCCTGACTGCCTATGAGCATGGGGCAGCGATTGGAACGGCGCACATCCATACAGAGCGAGTGCTTCATCTCACATCCAATCCGCTGGCGAGACATCCCGCAATGACGGGTGATGTGGTCTATCTGGGCTACGAACAGCAGGTTACGCTAAAGCAGTTAGGCGATCAACTGCCCGTACCGAGCGAAATCTGGAATCTCGTGCAGTTGAACGCGGGCGGCACATTGATTATCCCGGTGCTTGGCGAAGTCGCGGCGTCCGATTATGTCGGAGATGTCCCCGCCTTTGCGCGGACGACTCACGGTGGGGTGCTGCATTTGCCGCTCAACGGGAAGCATCAATTTAAGCTCGGCTACAAATCGCTGTGCATGACTGGACGTATGGGATATCTGCATGATCTCCCGGACGGACGCGCCTATTTGCTGGTGCGGAACTACTTCAACGATCCGGCGAACTTCTACGCCGAAGAACCTCCCGATCAACCGGGCAATACCGGACATTCAGTCCATATCTACAATGATGGCGGCGGCGCGGGGAATGGGCGTCCCTTCTGCGAAATGGAATGCAGCGGGCGCACGCTTGGCACGTTTGACAGTTTTGCGCGTTCGGCAGCGAGTGATACTTTCAGCCTGTGGGCATATGTAGGCGCACGCACGGCGATTGATGAAATTGCGCTGGCGTTAGTGGGAAGTTCAACATGACTGTGTTGGGATTAGGCACCTACGGCGTTGGTTGGGCAATCGGCGTACCGGGGTATGAGCCACCGGATCAGCCGCTGGATGCATTCCGCTTGCTTCGATTAGCGGATGAACTCGGCTTACGATTGGTGCAAATTGCGGATAATCTGCCGTTGGACGCACTCGACAGCGCGGCGTGTGAACGCCTACGCACCGAAGCACAGCAGCGCGGCATAGCCATTGAGGTGGGTACACGCGGAATCCAGACTGATCACCTGCACAATTACCTTGAGATAGCCGCCTATTTCGGCTCCCCCATCCTGCGGATCGTCGTTGACTCGCACGATCATCATCCGACGCCGGATGAAGTAGTGAGCTTGGTACGGTCGGCGCTCCCTGCACTGAAGGCGGCTGGAATCACGCTGGCGATTGAAAATCATGACCGCTTCAAAGCGCGGATACTGGCAGACATCATCAGAACGCTCGATGATCCGCACGTCGGCATTTGCCTCGATACGGTGAATTCGTTCGGGGCGCTGGAAGGTCCCGATGTGGTCGTGGCAGCGCTGGCGCCCTATGTAGTTAATTTGCATCTCAAAGAATTCGTCGTGCGGCGTTCGCCTCATAATATGGGCTTTGAAGTGACGGGCGCACCCGCCGGACAGGGAATGCTGGATGTTTCGTGGCTTCTGAAGACTTTATTGGCGCAAGGACGCATATTCAATGCCATCATCGAAACATGGCTCGCGCCGCAAGCCACTATGCAAGCCACAATTGCCACAGAAGACGATTGGGTGCGGCAAAGCGTTGCGTATTTACGCACGTTACTCACAGATTGAAGGACTCATGACCTCGAAACTACGCTTTGCAATGTTGGGAACAGGCTTCTGGTCGTATTATCAACTCGCGGGTTGGCTGCAAACAGGCGATGTCGAATGCGTCGCGCTGTACAACCGGACCAAATCGAAGGCGCTTAAGCTGGCAGAGCAGTTTGGCATTCCTGCCTCGGCGGTTTATGACGATCCAGCGGCGCTGCTGGATCACGAAACACTCGACTTTGTAGATATTTGCACCAACGTCGAAACGCATTTCCCGCTGACCCAATTAGGAGCAGCCCATGGTTTGCCGATTGTGTGTCAAAAGCCGATGGCAACCACCCTCGCCGAATGTGAAGCTCTGGTTCAGTCCTGCAAAACGGCGGGTGTTCCTCTGTATATCAACGAAAACTGGCGCTGGCAGCACCCGATCCGCCAGTTGAAAAAGGCATTGGATACCGGACGAATCGGGAAAGTATTTCGCGCGTCTATCGACTACCGTAACAGCTTCCCGGTCTTCGATAATCAGCCGTTCCTGAAAGAAATTGAGCAGTTTATCTTGACGGATATTGGCAGCCACATCCTAGACACGGCTCGTTTTCTGTTCGGGGAGGCAACGACTCTGTACTGTCAATCCTATCGGGTACACGCCGACATCAAAGGCGAGGACGTTGCCACCGTCGTGCTGACTATGGAAAACGGCGCAACCGTAATCTGCCTGATGAGCTATGCCAGCCGCCGTGAACATGATCGCTTTCCCGAAACCTATGTGCAAATTGAAGGCGAACAGGGTTTTCTGGAACTTGCCCCGGACTTTTGGCTGCGGGAAACGACCGCCGATGGCACGTATGCAACCCGGCATAAGCCGCCGCATTTCCCTTGGGCAGACCCGGCGTATGATCAAGTCCATTCCAGCATTTACACGGCACAGTTGAATATCGCACGGGCGCTTAAGGGCTTAGAAGCCTGCGAAACAAGCGGCGATGATAACCTGAAAACCATGCAGCTCGTGTTTCAGTCCTACCAATCGACTGCCAGCGGTCAGGTGATTATGCTCAAGTAACACTCCCCACGCCTTATGGAGATGAAGTAATTGCTGCGGCAAAAAAACACCTCATTTTTGCCGTATTAATTCGTAATAAATTTTGTCATCATTGACCCGATCCTAGATCAGTGTGGCAGCAGAGTCAACCAGCAAAAAGGATCATCTATCCGTGTTTTTCACTCATTTGACACAGCGAGAATAGATGTGCGGTCTGGTTCCGTCCCCGCCGCGCTGATTAAGTTGCCAAAGGGATCAAGCAGGCGGCTTTCCAGCATGGTCTAGTCATTCGCCGCCACGCCGCGCACACTACCCAACCCATCGTTGACCATCCACTGCCAATCCCCCGCCGCATTCTTCTGCGCGTGGATACCCATCGGGCTGTGGACGTAGCGCGTGACATCCATTTGCGTCGTACAAGTTCATGATGCCAGCGCAGAACGGTTTCGGGACGAAAGATCAACAGCACGTCCGCAGTTGTTGGTAGGTTGAGGCGGTGACTCGTTTCAAGCGGGCGGTGAGTACGGCAAGGAATATCTTTTCGGAGCGCGAGATGCGAGGTGAGCAGCGGACGGTGCTTTGCAGAATGCGGACTTGCGGACGGAGCAGTAATATCTGCAAATCCTTGTCCTGATCCGGCACAGCACGCATCGTCTGTGCATCAAGCAAGAACGTGAACAGTTGTGTGAAGAGCAACCAGAGCATGAATGTCCGAGACTGAAAGAGCGATAGGCTTATTGTATCGATTCTCAGGTCATTCGGTAGAATGAATGGAGTTTTTCAATACTACGGGTATAGGCAGGCTTCGATTCTGCCTTGGGCAACTAACGGCTTGGCGAAGAGTCGTTCTGACAAGGCGCTACCCACCGGCGTTTTGGTACTGTAACCATCAGCGCACAAATGTGTGCGTAGTATGGTACTCGTAGCGATCCGCTCGATATTGGCTATACGTATATTCGATGATGTCTTGATCCTCTAGGTACGCGGTTGTTTTGACGATGAGTAAAGGGTCCCCCAATGGAACACGCAGCAAGTCAGAAGCGATTCTGTCCGCGTTGGTGGCGCTGACCGCGTGTGAAATCTGATTGATATGCAGTTTGTAAGTGTTGGACAAGACACCATAAAGCGAGTGATTGTTGAAATCGAAGGTTTGCAGGTCGGGACAACGTTCGGTGATGATGGTCGTAGACTGCATCCCAATTGGGAAGTCGTCACCTAATCGCAAGCGCACAAGATGAAAATAGGGAGCGCCTCGTTTGAGTTGCAGTGGCAGTGGTGACGTTTCATCAATGATCCCGAAGGACGTTCGCAGCACCTCCGACTTGGCTTGCATCCCCATATCTGCCATTTGTTGTGTGAAGCTGCGATCCAGGTAGAAGCGATTGCGATCAACCTGCGCTTTCACGGTTGTTCCATATCCTGCATGTCGCTCAAGAATCCCATCTACGACTAAGCGGCTCATCGCCATCCGCATAGTGTGCCGACCCACGTTATAGCGTTTGGAGAGTTCATTTTCGGGCGGCACGAGATCATTCGGTAGCATCGAACCAGACGTGATCAAAGTTCGCAAGTGCAATTCCACCTGATGATAGAGCGGGATAGGGCTGTTGGGGTCTACGGGCGTAATCAGAAGCGCATCAATATCAATCTGTCGTGCTGCCATAACGTCCTTTACTCAACATGGTTTGATTGACTCTTACACATCAAGCGTGTATACTCGCAGACTATCCTTAAATGTCCGAACATTCGGATATTTAAAACTCTAACACACTCTGGTTAATAGTACCAATATTGCTTCTGAGGGGCTACTGAATGCACAGAAGTCGTCGCTTTTTATTGTTGCATACAAGAGATATCGTCAGCGAGACTGATACCCGTAAAGATTTTTTCAGAAGAATTGTTTTATGCACAAAATCACTCTGCTCAATACAAGGTTCATGGGGAATATCCTCCTATGAACAGCCCTCCGTCAAAAAGCCGCTTCATGTGTGGCATAAAGCTAGGAATACCTCATGACCTCGTACCCGTTATTTGATGAAGCGGAGGTCGTCGTTCTCGGGTCTGGATCGGCGGGCTGCGTCGCGGCGATTGCCGCAGCGCGTCAGGGCGCGGATACGCTTTTGGTCGAGCGTTACGGCTTTCTCGGTGGCACATCGGTGATGGTTCTGGATACGTTTTATGGCTTCTATACGCCGGGCGAACACTCGTTGCGCGTTGTGGGCGGGATTCCGTGGGAAGTGGTTGATCGCTTGCGAACGTTCGATTCGATTTTGGAACGCCCGAACACCTACGGTGCGGGGACAGGGGTCACCTATAATCCGCCCATGCTCGAAGTTTTATGGGAACAATTCGCTCTAGAGTCAGGGGTGCGCCTACGTTTTCATACGTTTTGCGCTGGGGTCGAACGCGACGGTGAGCGCGTCACTGGCTTGATCGTCGCGGGTAAAAGCGGACTCGGCGTGATTCGCGGGCGTGTGTTCGTTGATGCATCGGGCGATGCAGATTTGTGTCATTGGGCAAATGTGCCTTACGAATCGGCGCATGTGTCCGGTCAAGCGCAGTCGCTGACGACAACATTTCGTTTGGGCAGCGTGAATATGGAACAGGCGCTTAAGGTCAAACGTGCCGATCTCGAACGTGAGATGAAAGAGGCAAACGTGAGCGGTGATTATCGCCTTCCGCGTGAGGAAGGCAGCGTCCACAAGACGACGATTGCCGGCGTGGTAGCTACGAACATGACGCGGGTCGCCAATGTTGATGCGCTTGATCCGCAGGCGCTCACGAAAGCGGAGATCGAAGGGCGTAAACAGGCAATGGAGTATACGCGCTTTTTGCGTGAGCGGATTCCCGGCTACGAGAACGCCTTCCTGATGAATTTCAGCACCCAGATCGGTGTGCGTGAAACCCGGCGCATCTACGGGGAGTATCGCCTGACGCGGGACGATGTCTTGTCAGCGCGTAAGTTCGAGGATGCGATTGCCCAATGCGGTGCGCCGATTGAGGATCATACAGCGGGCAGCAGCACTCGATGGGAATACGTGCCGAACAGTGATACCTATGACATCCCATTCCGAGCGCTCGTGCCGCAGACCGTCATCAATGTGGTTGCGGCAGGACGCTGTCTTTCGGCTGACCATGATGCTCATGCGTCGGTGCGAAGCATGGCGCAGTGCATGGCGATGGGTCAAGCGGCTGGAACAGCAGCAGCGCTGGCATCCAAACAAGATAGCTTGATTCGCAGTGTGACAGCGACTCAATTGCAAGCAAAGCTTAAAGCCGATGGCGCTCTGTTCGCTGGTGCATTTGAGGCATCGCCATGAGTTTTTATGCCGGGATCGACTTGGGCGGCACGAAAATCGCTGCTGGCATTTTTGATACAGAAAGCGGCAGGTTGATCGCTCACGATGTAATCCCCACGCACTCGCACGAGGGAATTGACGCTGTAATTAGACGGATGGTCGGAATCGTCCAGACCCTAACAGATACAACCCAGGTGCGGTTGGAACGTATCGGCTTGGGTGTCCCCGCTGTCATTGATTATGAACGTGGGATGACGCTGCTCATGCCGAATTTAGCGGGCGATTGGTTTGAACGCCCCCTCGTTGCGGAAATGCAAGCGGCACTCAATCTGCCCGTCGCGCTGATCAATGATGCGCGGGCGTTCACGCTGGCTGAAGCGACCCAGGGCGCGGGACGGGGCGGCACGGTGGTCGCTTGTTTCACCATCGGCACGGGGATTGGTGGCGGGATTGCGATCAACGGACGTTTGCATCTGGGCTTAAAGAACGCGGCAGGCGAGTTCGGTCATCAAACGGTTGAGCCGAATGGTGCAGTGTGTGGGTGTGGCAATCGTGGGTGTTTGGAGACGCTTGCCAGCGGCTATGCGATCACCGCGCAGGGCGTGGAAGCAATGAAGCACGAGCAAAACGGGCACATTGCATTATTGGCGCAGCACGACCCCAAACGTGTGACGCCAGGGTTAATCATGCAAGCCGCTGAACGCGGCGACTTAACAGCGCGAGACATTCTCACCCGTGCCGCACAGTATATAGGCGTGGGCATCGCCAACATTTTGACGATACTGAGCGCCGACAAGGTGGTTCTCGGCGGCGGTGTCTCGCAGTTGGGACCTTGGCTGTTTGATCCAATTTGGGCGACGGTACGCGAACGCTGCCATACGATTCCTCTGGATCAGGTGACGATCACGCAGGCGGCACTAGGACAACACGCGGGCATTATCGGGGCATCACTCTGGGCATCGCAGCAGGGAACTTACTAGAGAAGGATACACAATGGCGGTTCATACAGAACCCGGTTTCGCATTCATTGATGGAGCGCTGGCGATTGTGCAGCGCATCCGCGATACACAAATGGAAAATTTGGTAGCCGCTGCACAAATCTGTGCGGATTCGATTGCGGCGGGCGGTTTGGTGCATTTGTTCGGCACAGGACATTCTCGCATTCCCGTCGAAGAAATGTTCCCGCGTCACGGCAGTTTTCCCGGTTTTCATCCGATTGTTGAGTTGTCGCTCACGAATCACACTCAAGTCGTCGGGGCGAATGGTCAACGACAGGCGATGTACTTGGAGCGCGTCGAAGGCTTTGGCGAAATCATCCTGCGTAATTTCGTATTCGGCACACACGATAGTTTCATGGTGTTCTCGAACGGTGGGGTGAATGGTGTGGTGATTGATGTCGCGCTGGGCGCAAAACAGCGCGGGATGCCCGTGATTGGTGTCCTGTCAGTGGATCATTGTAAAGCATCAGGGGTGAAACACAGTTCCGGTAAGACGCTCATGGACATTGCCGATGTAATCCTCGATAACGGCTCTGCGATTGGGGATGCGTTCGTCAAGATTGAGAACCTGCCTTACCCCGTTGCACCGGGATCAACGGTGGGTTACGCCGTGCTGGTCAATGCGCTCAAGGCGATGATCGCCGATGAATTGACGCGGCGTGGGCAGCCACCTCTGGTGTTGACCAGCAGCGCCTTGATCGGCAGCAAAGAGTCGGCGGAACTCTTCGACAAGACCTATGATGATTATCGAGCGCGGGTGGCACAGGTCTATGACACGTCTCGCAAATAAAATCCTACTTATCACCGGGGCAGCAAGTGGAATCGGGCGTGCAACAGCGATTCACTTTACACAGGAAGGCGCGAAAGCCCTGCTTTTGGATCGCAACGCCGACGGCTTAGAGGAGGTAGGGTCGCTCATTCAAAGAGCAGGCGGGGAAAGCCATCTGTTTCAGGTGGATTTGACCGACGCGGCAGCAGTAGAGTCGGTATTGCATGACGCTGTCAACGTTTGGGGTGGACTGAATGGGGTCTTCAACGCGGCAGGTGGGAGTGGTCGCCGTTTCGGTGATGGACCGGTAGATGCTTGCACGATTGAGGGGTGGGATAAGACCTTCGCACTCAACCTCAACAGCATGTTTTACGTGTGCAAATTCGCCCTGCCGTCTTTGCTCGAAAGTCGGGGAGCAGTCGTCAACGTGGCATCGGTGTTGGGCATGGTCGGAGGGGATGAAGATTTCGCCACCCATGCCTATGCTGCCAGCAAAGGCGCGATCATTAGTATGTCGCGGGCGATGGCATCCTACTATGCCCCGCACGGCGTTCGCGTCAACGTGATTGCGCCCGGATTGATCGCCACGCCCATGAGTCAGCGGGCGCAAACTGACGACCACATCCTCAGCCGCCTCTCCCAGCTTCAACCCCTGACGGGCGCTATGGGTCAACCGGAAGACATCGCCACCGCCGCCGCTTATTTGATCTCTGATGAGGCTCGGTTTGTGACCGGAGCAGTTTTAACTGTTGATGGAGGGTGGACAGTCCGATGATTCGTACCGTTACAGGCGACATTATGCCCGAACAACTTGGCATCACCTATCCCCATGAGCATCTCTTGACGCTTCCGCCAGCCAGCGTCAAAGACCGCGATCTTGAAATGTCGGATGAAGCGGTCATGCTGCAAGCACTCAAGCACTTTTACACGGCAGGCGGACGTTCTATTGTCGAAATGACACCGCGTGATTATGGTCGTATGCCCGACGGGTTGCGCCGCCTCTCCCTACAGAGCGGTGTGCAGATTATCTGCATTACGGGTTGGATCAAACAAGCATCGTATACACGCTGGTCAGACGGACGAACCATCCACGAAATTGCAGACGAGATGATCCGCGAAGTCATGGATGGAATCGGCGGGATAGGCATTCGCGCCGGAGTGATCAAAGCGGGGTCAAGCCTCAACATGATCACGGTGGAAGAAGAAAAGGTTTTTCGAGCGGCGGCTATTGCACATCATCAGACGGGGGCATTAATTTCCACGCATACCGAAGCTGGAACGATGGGCATAGAACAGGTCGAATTGCTGCGTTCCGAAGGTGTCTCCCCAGATCGCATCTTGATTGGTCATACGGATCGCAATCTGGATTGGGACATGCATCTCAAACTGGCGAATACGGGCGTAACACTGGGTTACGATCAGATTGCAAAAGAAAAATATTTCTCCGACAGCCAGCGCGTCGTTTTTATCAAGCGATTGATTGAGGCTGGGTTCGGCAAGCAGATCATCTTGTCAGGCGATCTGGCTCGCAAATCGTATTTCCCGAATTACAGCAGTTGGGGCGGTCCCGGCTTCACTTACGTCTTATGGCGTTTTGTCCCATGGTTGTACAGTGAAGGCGTAGACGCAGCAGCCATTGACGACCTATTGATCCACACGCCCGCACGGTTGCTCAATTTGAAGTAGGGTGAAATACATGAACAGCGCTGTGACACTCATGGAAATACAAAGAGACAACCTCATATTTTGAAAGGCACGATAATGTATTTTGGTGTTGATTATTATCCAGAACATTGGCCCGAATCACGCTGGGAAACAGATGCCCAGATGATGCAGGATGCTGGCATTAACCTTGTTCGTCTAGCAGAATTTGCTTGGTCGAAAATGGAACCTGAAGATGCTGTGTTTGATTTTTCATGGCTTGATCGCGCTATGAGCGTGCTGGCGAAGGTAGGCATCAAAATTGTTCTCAGCACACCTTCGGCTGCGCCGCCGCCCTGGTTATGGGCAAAAATTCCCGATATTGCATTAGTTGATGAGCGCGGGAGAACACGCACCTATGGCAGCCGCCGTGAATACAGCCCCACCAACGTAGCCTACCGTGAGCACGCGGTGCGTATAGCACAACAAATGGGACTACACTATGCGGGAAACACGCAGGTGGTGGGCTGGCAAATCGACAACGAATTTGGGGAGCGTTGTTATGCACCTGGCACCCGACTCGAATTTCAGCGTTGGCTGAAACAGCGCTATGGGTCGCTGGAGGTTCTCAATGAATGTTGGGGAACATGCTTCTGGAGTCAAATCTATACGGATTGGTCTCAGGTTCCCGTTCCTGTTCAGCTCATTCATGGACAGCACAACCCAAGCCTACAGCTCGATTTCTCGCGGTTTATATCGGATGTGTATGTCGAGTTTCAACAGCTTCAGGTAGATGCTCTGCGGGAAATCTGCCCGCCTGAGCAGTTCATCACCCATAACTTGATGGGATTTGGCTACCCCACACTCAATTATTTTGATCTCGCCAGAACACTCGATCTGGTGACGTGGGACAACTATCCAAGCGGCTTCTGGGTCAAGACTCCAGAGATTGTACCTGCCCCTCTTGCTCTGGGCAGTGCCACAATGCGCGGCTTAAAGAAGAAAAACTTCTGGGTGATGGAACAGCAGAGTGGACAGGGCGCATGGGATATTTTGCCGCCTCTCACTCGTCCGGGGGAAATTGCGCTGTGGGCGTATCAAGCCATCGCGCATGGCGCAGATGCCATTGTATTTTTTCGCTGGCGTACCTGCCGCTTTGGAACAGAACAATTCTGGCATGGCATTCTCGATCATGATGGACAGGGTCGCCGCCGCTATACGGAAGTCAAACAGATGGGGCAAGACATCGCCCGCATCGGCGATTTGATTGCAGGCAGTGAGGTGCGTGCTAAGACAGCCATTATGCTCTCATACGACTCGCGTTTTGCGTTTCAGTTCCAGAAAAACAACCCCGACTTCCTCTATGAACAGCATCTGACCGATTATTTTAGCGCACTCCACAGCGCCAATATTCCGGTTGACATCGTCTCCTCGGAAGATGACCTGAGCAGTTGCGATTTCCTGATTGTTCCAGCACTCTACATCACAGAAAGCGAAACAGTCAAACATCTTGAAGCCTTTGTTGAACGCGGCGGCACACTCATCATGACAGCCCGCTCAGGAGTAAAAGATCACACGAATATCGTTGTTGATCTGCCTCTGCCCGGTCTGCTAGCTCCCCTCTGTGGGGTCGAAGTGCAGGAGTACGACTCGCTGTTGACGGGTCAGAGTCGGGCGCTCAGATGTGTCACGTCTGAGATCGCTCAAGCTGGCAATGCAACCGTCTGGTGTGACATTCTAAAGCTCATCACCGCCAAGGTTCTGATACAGTACGACGAAGACTTTTATTCAGGGCAACCGGTCGTAACGCTCAACAAAGTAGGCGCGGGGCATGTCATTTACGTCGGGACAATGGGAGATGAGTCCTTCATTAAATCTATTGTCACTTATGGGGCTAATTTAGCGGGCATTACCGGACTCATGGAAACGCCCCCTAGGGTGGAAGTGATGGCTCGCTGGCAAGGAGAGACGCGCCTACTGTTTGTCTTGAACCATGCGAATACCGCACAGCAGATTACCCTTGAAGCTGACTTGATTGATCTCGTTTCGCAGCAGACACAAAGCGGACACGTCACTCTGCAACCCAAACAGGTCATGATTCTAAGCGATATAACAGGCAAGGTGTCTTAAAGAAACCGTAGTGTCCGAAAAAGGGATTCGGACGGGTTAAGCTGCTTCACGGTAGTAGTCGTGGATGAGACCGCCTAAAACATCACGACATTGAACGATCCCGTAACTTCTCAGGGGGTATAGTATTTCGTTGTTGTCGGGTTGGTTTCAACCCAGACCAGATCAATCAATGCCAGCAATTGGATTAAGGGATGCTCATGAATTATCATCTCGTCGAGCCTTTTCGATATGGTTGCGGTGTGGTAACCAACAACTTTACCCGAATTGGCTCGTTTTTTTACATTGGCAGCTTATGCCCCACCCTCAGATAACTAAGTTTTTACACGGTACGCCGACAGGATCGACATGGCAATCACCTGCGTTATCTGAGTGTTTGAGTTCGGCGGAACACCACCGCTTTATCAACCACTAGGATGATGAGGAATCATTC
>Ga0163147_10001923_pt1 | contig 30593 bp, 33 predicted proteins | sample OliLakLV19MP6G1_FD_148597 | JGI IMG/M metagenome (GOLD analysis project Ga0163147, IMG submission 148597) | Freshwater microbial mat bacterial communities from Lake Vanda, McMurdo Dry Valleys, Antarctica- Oligotrophic Lake LV.19.MP6.G1 | ecosystem: Environmental > Aquatic > Freshwater > Lake >...
TCCGGAGCGGGAGTTTGACTGACTTCCCGGAACAGAGTTCCAGGGTACCTCACCCCCGCAAAGCCTTCACAAACCCCACTTCCACTTTTGCCAAAGCAGCAATCCGGGCATCCGAAAACTCACGGAATTCAAGGAGTAATGCCAGGACAACCTCGCGGGCTTTCAGCTCGATGCCCTGCTCTTTTCCAAGCTCAATACCCTGCTCTTTGCCAAGCTCGATCCACCTCACAATACAGGCCGCACGATGACTTCATCGCCGCGACCTACTCCATACCAGTGCAGCACCAGCATGAGTGCACTGGTGGCAGAGTTGACACAAAGGGCATGACTGACACCGGCGAGTTGTGCTGTCAACTCTTCCAGGGCGCGCACTTTGGGACCGGTCGTTATCCAACCGCTGCGCAGGGCATCGAGGACTTCCGCTTCTACGGATGCGTCAATAAAGGGTGGAGAAAATGGAATATTTACCACGAATTCATCGAATTTGAAATACAAATGATGCTGGAGAACTTATTCAAAGGGGTACAAAAACTTACGAGAAAGATGAAAACGAATTTGCAAAAAGCAAAACTTCAGAATGTTGAAAGGTATTCTAAATTATCAGGACGTCAGTCTGCGGTCATTTCTCAACATATTTCCACATCTGCAGACTCCCACCCTTCTCCTCTCCTTTATGCCATCCATTGCGCTCATAAGCGCGGATCGCCTGCACATTATCCGCCAGCACAGAGAGCTGCAACTTCCGGACGCCATACACCTCCACGGCCCGACGCTCAAATTCCTGTAGGAGCAGGGATCCATAACCCTTGCCCTGGTATGCCGGATCCACACCGATCACCACGAGACCGGCATGTGGGTCACTGGCCATGCGTTGCTGCTGCACAGCAGAAAAATGAACCCGATTGCGGAGACCTAACTTCACAAGGATATTTTTCCAGAGCAAGGGCCACTTGGCCCGTACCTCCGGATGAATAAATACCCAGGGATGCGTGGCAAAGGCCCATACCGCCGCACGGAAACTATACTGCGCCATCCCACTCGCCGAACCGGTACCCAACGTGCCATCACTGATCATACCCCCGCAATAGCCAGCACAGCGCCCCTGCTCATCCTCAATATGAAAAACAAAGGTCTTCTCCGAAGAGAGATACCAGGAGAGCATATGCGCCACATAGGCTGTACCTAATGCGGATGCCAGGGAGGAAGGAAAGGCCCTGATATGACAAGAAGCCACACTATTAAGATCTGAAACTGATGTGTTAATTATCACTATTTATGATTTCGCCATTTCCACAATCCCATAATAAATCCGGAACCATATGCAATATGCAAAACAGGAAACACTATCAAACTTCGCACCTTCACATTCCAGGATTGGGGACTATTTAAACTAAAATAAATATCCATAACCAAGTACATAATTAATGGCCACATCCAAAAAGGCCACCACAAAGCTAATGGGCAAGATAAAAGATATAAAACAAAAAAGGCGGGAACCAAGTGCCGCCATTTCATTCCAGAAAATACCTTCTTAAATACTAGTGGTTTATAAAGTCCATACTGATAATACTGTATAAATAATGCTTTTAATGAATCACGAACATAATAGATAACCTCCAGCTCCGGCAGCATCAATATGCGAAAGCCGGCCTCATTTAGCCTATAATGAAACTCATCATCCTGATTACGCACCAGCTCTTCATCCAACAGGCCAACCTTATCAAACACTTTTCGATCATAAACTGCAAAGGCGACACTATCCACATACATTCGCTTCTGCGTCGTTCGGAAGGGTGTATCACCTACGCCAAACCTTGAACTCATAACCTGCGCAATAGCCTTTCCCATGGGTGTTTTACCCTTCTGAATTAGAAAGCCACCTGCTGCATCACATTCACCAGAGGCAATTGCTTTAATGCAATGTGAAAAGTAATTCGGAGGGTATATGGCATGAGCACCAACTAATGAAATATATTTATATTGAGCTTGACGAAATGCCATGTTGAATCCGTTACTGACAAATCGTTTCGCATTATTTATTAGCTTAATTTCAGTATTTACAAGTGACAAATTCGTAACAATCTTTCTAGTATTATCACTTGAACCACCATCAACAATCAATATTTCCTTCTCGATATGATCCAGATTTATAATAGACTTTAAAAGCTCATTAATATAAGCTGATTCATTTAATACTGGTATAACAATACTAATTGTCATTAAAAATGAAGGATTGGATTGTTTAGTGTAGAATGAATCATTTGAGGTTTACCAGAATTTGTACTAATAATATTCTTAACTTCCTGAAAAGTTATATTAAAAGGTTCTTTGATATAATTAAGAATCTTGTTTTTGATCGTATCCAATATCTCTATATTGAAATTTGAACCTGGTATGTATTCAATATTTATTCCCATCAAATTATTCTGAATTACCCTGAATTGCTTAATTTCTGCAATGTGTTCAAAAATACCAGTAAAAAAATGCACTATTAAATATTTTCCAGAATTAGTGCGAATTATATCCGTATCCCTTCCAATTATCATTTTCAATATAGGAAAAGGTCGGCCACATGAACACAAATCATCAGGTGAGGCTTTTATAGCAATATCACCCAAATAGTATCGAATGAGTGGCATGGCATACGCGTCCAGACGAGTTACAACTACATAACCAGGTTTGCCGGGAGCCACTTCCATTCCTGATTCATCAAGCAGCTCCAAATATACATGGGGATTCATAATATGATGACTACCGAATTCACACTGCCCGCTAATGACAAATCCTTCAGTGGTGCCATAGATATCAAATACCTGCGTATGGAAAACTTCTTCAATCTTATTTCGGTAATGATCAAACATTTTATCTCCCCATGAAATTACACCATTAAAACTGATATCAATATTAAGTCTCTCTGCAATGCAAGCATAGGCATACAACCCAGAGGCATAGCCTCCGAAAAATCCTTGACGACCTCTAAAATGCTGTAATGCCTTCTTAGCAGATTGGTCGTCAATCTTGAATGCCTGTTGATAATTTGTACGAAGCAAATTATCTTTTATCGATTTTATGCTTGATCTCTGGAGCGTCATACCTAACTGTAACAATGGTTCTCCTAAACGGTATCCCGCCCATTCCCAGAGGTATGTCTGTAGTGCGATGGCATTAAACTGTTCCTTTCGCGTCATGTATACTTCCCCTTGAATGCCAGAAGATCCACTACTTTTTTCACAAACTAAAATGTCTTTACTAACAAAAATTAAATCATCTAAATTTTCTTGTATTGTACTTTTGTACATTATTGGAAATGAGCGAAGCCATTCAAAAATATTTTGACGTTGGGCAATATTTGTTCTTTGGTAAAATGGAATATATTCTATTGAATATTGAAGCAAATGGGTAAGACTTTCCTTTTGTATTTTCTCAAGCGAAACAGCGTCTAATTTACCATAACTTCTCCAACGTTTAAGATCTGCCATGAAGTGTGTATCAAGCAGTATATCACCTACTGGTAGAAAGGCTTTTTCTATAAAGTAGTTATATATAGACATTCATTCATTTAATAACCTTAACCAAAGTGGTTTCACGTTTTCCCAACTTAAACTTGATGCTTTTTTTCGGCCTGCACTACTCAATTGTGATACAAGGGTTAAATTTTCCACTAACTGTTGGATCTTCGTCACCATAGCACTTACATCATTTGCCGGCACTAGAAGTGCATCTTTCTTATCCTCTAGCAGAAAAGGCATTCCACCTACATTAGTACTCACTACAGGCAATCCCAAAGCCATGGCCTCTATCACGCTCACCGGTGTATTGTCAAAATTGGTGGTATTGATAAACAGATCATAATCCGAGGACAATTCTATCCACTCCCTTTTAGTAAGCCTGCCCGTGAATTGCACACGGTCTGCAATACCGAGTTCCTGAGCTAATTGGCGGCATGAATTCATACTGCCATCCTTATCCGGCCCAACCATGCAGAGCGCAGCCTGCGGATATTTATCAGCTAAAAGATGTAACACACGAATAGCCATTTGGGGATTATAAGTAGCATCAAAAGCACGTACCCATAACAATCTTGGCTCGACTTTGCTTCGCAGTTTAAACGGATAATTTTCAATGGGAATGAAATTGGGAATAACACTGGCAGCATACCCACTTTTCAGAAAAGCAGCCTGAAGATATCCTGATGGTGCCACAAGATCCCTTGCGCCTCCAAAAAGCATCCGGCTCATCATTGGTGAACGCTTCAGACGATAGGGCAAATTGCCACCATGTAATATGCATATATAGGAAATACCTAATATTCGGCAAAGCAATCCACAAAAATAGGCATAGTAAAAATTAAGGGTGCTGTACACATCAATTACTACAGGCTGTTCCTTCCTGCCACTAAGCAAGATAGCCCATAACATATCTACCATCCGTATCACTTTTTGCCTCTTGCTTGAGACCAAGTGTAAAGTAACTTCAGGCATAAGCAAAGGGGCCATACTTTCTGCTACAGAAGGATATCCACCACCATGGGAGAGGTGATTGCCGATATACAAGGTTCTTTTCAATATGGACTAAAACTTAATTATTATACCAATCTCAACATTTTTCCACTGGAAATTGATACTGAGGAAGATCTGATCCTGTCGTCAGGAATTATTATTATAAACGCCAAACCATAAACGAACATAGGTAGCGCAATGCGAGTCGCTGAATGAGCCATGAAAGATAAACAAAACAAAACACCCGCAACAAGCAGAAATCGCTGAAAAATGGTGCGCCGATGATAAAACTCCCAGACAGGAAAAAAAAGTAATATTGCCAATGCAACGATTCCAAACAGGCCATGCTCAGCTAAAAGGCGCGTAAATTCAATATGCGCTGCTACGCGCTCACCATACCCATAAATAACACGTTGGTCATTACCCATTCCTGGACCTATGCCTAAAATAGGGTTATCCAAAAATATCCGAAAATCAATTTCTGCTATTTGAATACGCCCTGAAGCATATTTCTCAGCGGTTACCTGCTTCCCATAATTAATTCCAGCATAACGATTAAATAACGCATTCCCAGTCTGCTGATTTGCGTAACTATAAACACTATACATCGTCAATGCAAACAAACCAATAATCAAGAATAAACGGCCAAATTGAGATCTAAAATGTCGGTTACTCAATAAAAAATAAACAACTAGACATGTCAATATAATCAATGGCGCAGCCATTCCTCCACGAGAAAAGGTCAACAAACCCCTATAAGACAATAACCCAAAAAAAACTAATGCGATCCATTTATTTTGAATTACCGGCAATCTGAATAAATAGGCGATACCAATAATTAGGATCCCAAATCCTAATAGTGAAGCCATCTGATTTGGACCGTAACCACTAGCAGCAAAGTTGGCACCGAAGTTGAAATCTATTTCTGAAATCCGCGGCGTGCTGATGAACAACCAGGCTATTGTCGCAGCCATGGGTAATAAAAACTGTTGAAAAAGATGTACTAATTGCTGCTGTGAAATCAGCCGTCGATAAAAGTAAATGCCTGAAACTGCGAGACATAGGGGTCCTGCTAAGTTGAATGAAACAGACTGGCGTGCCATTTCTAGTTGATTTGCATCAACTAACAACAAAATAGAAGGTATTAACAATAAAAAGTAAAAGATAAAAATCCAGGAATTGGACGAAAATCGTGGTCTTGCAAAGAGCCCGTTCATTAATATGAATATAACAGCATATTTGGTCAGTTCGTGGGGCAATCCCGAATTGGACATCCTGCTAATCATCTCCATGGAGGCCATATACGCGGCAGCCAGGTGAGCCTGCCCTCCTGCATTTCCGTTGCGAAATACCTTTACAGTCCCTTCTATCAGAATGATATATAGGATCCAAATCGGAACCAGCTGAGGTTGAATAGCACATACGATTCCGACAATTGCATGTAGCCCCAGATTGACCTCAAATGGCATATTTTTTAAAAAAGAAGTTGGGTTGTGTATGAGGAGGCTCATGCCGGGAGTCGCAATATTTCTTCCCAGATTCGCTGGCCATAACGTTCAAAAGTAAAATCTGCAGCCATATGGTATGCTGATTCGGCTATGGATTTCAAATCAGGGGAAGACAAAATAACTTGCAAATCCTCAACCAATGCTCCCTGCTTCAACCGATCCGGTGATAAAAGGAAGCCAGTTATTCCATGGTGTACATACTGCGCTATTCCCGATATATCACTGACAACAGGCACGCAGCCGTAGTTGGCCCCTTCAGCAATAACCTTGGGGAAACCTTCTGCTTTTGAAGGTAATATCAAAAGATGACATGCTTCCATGATGTGCCCTACCGCATGGCGGCTTTGAAATCCATATAACTTCACTTCAAAGGGTAATGCTGACGCTTTCATTTCACAATAGGCTCTCAAGGGCCCATCGCCCACAAGGTGCAGACATGCAATTCGGCTTTTAGCAGGAAGGGCAGCAAGGGCATCCATCAACAGATCAATGCCTTTGGCCGACTCCAGACGACCAACAAAACACAAATGCAATGGACCTCCGTACTCTTTTAGTTTAATGGTTGCTTTTCCAATATTCCGTTCCGACCCATCCAAGCAGGGGTTCGCAAAGCTTAAACAATGCGCGGGTTGATTCGGCCAACGGCCATTAATAGTCACTGGCCGACTTTGCATCCGACTCAGCCAGAGCCTCTGGATGAGATACCCAGGTGGCCGATTTTCCTGCATCCAATTGCCGGCGTATTTAAACCAGCCAGGCTTGCTCACCATTAAGCTTAGCCAGGGAACTAAAAAAACACCTATGCCTGTGGGAGCTCGGAATTGCCAGCAGTCCACTCCTTGAAGAACATGTCGTATTGTTCGTACTACTTGTGGGGCTTGTCGAAGAATGTCAAGCTTGTCCTTGAGTTGTGATCCGCCAAATGGTTTTATAGGTATAAAGTGAATACGATCCGAGGTGTAGGGCAGTGCACTTGCGGGCGCTTCGCCTTTGTGTAGTACAGCAACATGCCATATCTCATCAAATACCCCAAGGAGGTGGTTCAATTCGCGCACGGTAGGACCCCAACCTACAATACAGCCTTGCGCATCGTGAAAGTGTTCGGTATGGGATATAATAGCGAGTTTCAAACTAAAGTAATTCTAAATATTTTACGATGACTTTCTCCCAAAGGAATTTCTTTGACCAATCACAGGCTTGTTCGGAATATTTTGGATAATTTTTAAGAATATCTAGCACAGCAAGGGAAATAGCTTCTTTATCATGTGCGGATACTAAACGACCTGAATAACCGTCCATGATCGCATCAGTGATACCACTGTCATTTGATCCAATGGCGGGAAGTCCCAGATGGTTCGCCTCCAAGATCGCAATGCCAAATCCTTCAACATCACCATTAGGTAAACACTCGCTCAGCATAAGGAATATATCCGCACCTTTGAGCAGGACAGGCAACCGTGCCTCAGATACAGCTCCGTGAAAAGTAACACGATCATTCACACCCAATTTTTGTGCTAATTTCAAAAAAGCAATCTGCTCTGTTGGAATGCCCACAAGGTGGTAATGCACATCAGGAAAAGATCTGATTATTGCGGGCAAAGCCTTAATAACATTGTGCTGTCCTTTTCGATACGATACATTTCCAACGGTGATCAGCGCTGGCTGACCCAACAAATGAGGAACATCTTCAATACCCTCTATCAACAAAGGTGCAAATCCGTTAGGGATGATTTGAACCGGTAGTTGTGGATATATATTGCGCACTAATTGAGCCGTGAAACTGGATACTGCGATGCGCTGATGAATGCTTTTCAGACTCCATCGTGTCAGCCTTTGCATTACTGAACCTCCAGCACCAACCTCCGAACCATGAATAATGGAGATAAATCGCCATTTTGTAAAAAACAGGGTTAAACCTGATGCTAACCAAAGTTGAAATCGGCCTGAAGAAATTACAATACCTGAATTTAACTTCCTCAACAGCCTTATTGCCTGGATACATCGTTTCAAATATGTAAAACCAATAATCCGGTATCTTCTTATACGATATACAGGGAAAGGTAATTTTTTATCAAAAATGGCCTCTTCCACTTCTGTGTCACTGCCACGATAGTCTGTTAGCACAGTTATCCTCTTACCTGATTTTGCCAGCAATAATGAAAGGTGCAGTGCATGATTGCCAATACCGCCTGGAAGTGGGGGGAATTCAGACGAGAAAACCACTATTACAGAAGAGTTCAAACTGATTTTGGCAAAAATGAACGTTGAGGAATCGCTCTAAGCGTATCTGGATAAGGTGTTCCTTCCGGCATGAATAAAAGATGGCATTTACCTCTACTAGCTATTACCTCTGGCTTATCCAATAGGACTGCGTCCCGCATATACCATACTTGATATCTAGCATTATTAGCCCACTCTAAAATTAGCCGTGCATTTTCGATCATAGGCAATTCTGGTGGACTATGCATCTCTACCATAAACCAAGTCTTTTGGGCTAAAGCTAATTGACTGGCGCCCTGTAATACTTTCGATTCCGCACCTTCAACATCAATTTTTACAAATTCAGGCACCCAGCCAATTTGTTGCACGAGAGTATCAATTGTTGTAGTAGCTACCATCGACGATAAGCCCATTGCTGCTGCAGTTTCAGCATGACCTTTATACATACTTCCTGCCGCTCCTGCGCCAATAGTAAAGAACTCAATTCGGTCGTCAGCTTTATCACTGATGAATGAAGGGATGAATTCACATTGAGGCGAATATCCGTTCATGATCAGACTTTTAGCAGCTAAGACCAGCGCTTCTGGATTGGGGTCGCAAGAAGCAGGCGCTTTTCATTGCCCTGCACCTTAGCGAAGAGCGCCGATTGACCGATATTGGCGCCTATGTCAAAGATGTAGTCAAATCGCCCCACGAGATAAAAAAGCCAGGCATCATCTTGATCCGGTTGTTCAGACAGTGTTCCTTTCACTATGTGCAATGGAACACCTGCTAAACTGGATTCAATGATCTGATACCGTATGCCAAAGAATTTAATCTTTAGCCCTATAAATAACTTTATTATTTTCTTCATTTTTGAAGTCTAATTTAAATATGTTATTTTATCCCCTTCATTAAGCATCTTCTGAGCCTGCCGCCAAGACCACGTTACTTGAAGCAATATCAATGGAAGTAATAGCATTACGAGAAAATATCCCAAAAGTAGTAGATACGGCCTGCGTTTGAAGCGATAAGGAATTAAAGATGGTGGCACACTTATCAGCAAGGAGCAAAGAGCAGCCTTTGTGCCAAAACACTTCAGTATCAAATAAAATACGCTCGACACTTGCCGATGTACCAACCAGCATGGGAGTTAAAACCATCCCCCAGCTTTTGCCGAGTTTGAACCACTTACGTCTTTTCATCATGGTATAAAGAGGGAACGATTGGTCCTTTTCGAATTAGTTCTTCTGCTTTATTAGTCCTTTGTTTCAGAGTGATTATTGTTAGAGGGAGCATAATTGTGCTGACAATTAATTTGGCTGTTTTATTAAAAATGTTACCAGAGATACTAAAGCTACCTAAAATACTCAATAATTGACTTTCATGTACCTCTTTAGAGCTGAAAAACTTCAACCTGAGATAGATTTCTGTTACATGTGGTAGGCGTCTGTGAAAAATGCGCTTTCTTGAGCTACTGTAGGTAATTACTCTATTTCCGTGCGTCCTAAGCCCACCGCTGGAAGCCCGTAAGTGTAAACATCGTATAACAGCATCCTTAATCATAAGCGCACCTGAAAGGAAAATGCGAGTGCCGAGCTCATGGTCTTCACTTTGTCCGCGATCCATACGTTCATCAAATAGACCTGAACGCTCCAAAACGGAACGTTTAACAAGGCAGTCATTCGTAGGAAATACATCGCTTACACAAGGGGGAAGATTACGGTTCACTGGTAAGGCATTAACTTCATCGGGCATGCCGCAGGAAACATCAGCTTGAAATACCAGAAGATTACTCAAGTGCTTCTGAAGGTGGTCTTCCGGAATTTCATCCATATCATCATCTACAAACAGAATGTACTCACCTTTCGCTTCTTTAATAGCTATGTTTCGCTGCGTGCATTGGCCGATAGTTTCACTGTATATGATTCGCACTGGAACCGAGCTATTCTGATATGCCGACAGCACATCTTGTATACGAGCATTTTTCGGGGTGGCATCCACTATAATAATCTCTATTGGAGGAATATTTTGTGCCAGTAATTGGTCAATAACAGTTGTTATATAGGCATATCGTCCCAAGGTGATCATAACTATGCTAACTGAATAAGTCCGACTAACGGAGGGAGATGCAGAACTTCGATCAAGGTTCTTAGGTAACAAAGGTGTATTTCGAGAAGAAAACAGTGCCTGAAGTGTCGGAATTAAGGGGACTATTCCTTGGGAAATAGCTCGAACCGCAGCCCACCATACCCAAACCGAGCTAAAGTGCAGCCGCATAAGCAGTATCTCATCAAATGTAGGTAGCTTTAAAACATTTCGTTTCCTAGCCAGCTTTTCCCTAACCTTATAAAGCTGAGGTAAAAAAACTGGCACACCGCCTTGCTTAATACAGCGCAAGCCAAATTCTAGAGCTGCTCCTTCAGGGGAATGAAATAAGGGGTAAATGGTTCCAATTTTTTCAAATACCTTATTTTCCAATAGTGTGCAGCCAAAATCAAATTTCCAGGAAATGAAACTGAATGGCTCTTTTGGGGAAATGTTTAGCATCCAACATGGCCAGGCAAAAGGAAGAAGGCGAGAGCTTTGTCCTGATTCAGGTGAAAAATTTCCGTGCCAAATATCTCCTCGTCCAAGTATAGCTTCTTCCAAAATAGATACATCAGGTATTCCTTGGATGAAGTCCCAGAAGAGCGTATAGCCCTGTCTTTTCTTTACCTGCTCAATAGCCTTTGAGAGCTGTGGAACAGTGTTATTAATAGATACCAATTCTCCCCTCTCCCAAAGAAAGGCCTGAGGAACATTAAATCCAATCAAATGGATCAATGCTTTTTCTGGGATGGCTTGCTGATCCCTAAGGTGATCCGCTAGTAGATTCATTGGTTTAATTGTGAGACCTCCAGATACATTTCGGTAAAAGCTTGCTTTTGCTTTATTAAATCAAATCGTTGTAGTGCCCGGATTCTTCCAGCTTTCCCCATCAGTATGCGTTCTTCTTCATTTTCGATAAGGTAGATGATTTTATTTGCCATAGCCTGAGCATCCCTTCGCTGCACAACAAACCCGGTTACCGAATTTGCGATATTTTCAGGCAGCCCACCTGCGTCAGAACATACCACGGGGAGTTCCATTGCTTGAGCTTCAATGACTGCATTACAGAAGCCTTCTTCCAATGCACCATGAATCATGATATCAGCCAGTTGCAGATAATCGGGGATTTTTCCCCGTGAAATAAGTCCTAGGAATTGAACACATCCTCTTTGAAGTAATCCATGCTGATATGCAGCAAATTGTATGGCTTCACTATATTCGCCATCACCAACAACGAGATACTGAACATCTGGATACTTCCGGGCCACCAAAGCTACTGCATCTATCATGAATTCGTAGCCTTTTGCCCAACTCAAGCGGCCAACACTAATTAGGGTAATCGGAGTGCGATGTAATGGCCGGACTTTAGGATTAAACAAATTCAAATCAATAGCGGGCTCCACCAATTTCCATGGTTTTCCTTGATTAAGTCCCTTTTTTAAAGCCTCATCTCTTAAATAATATGAAATAAAATGATAGTAGTCTACCGCACCAAAAACAGCTGGATAGAAGTCTTTATACAGATAGGGTACAGAGGTTCGGGTTATGTCACCTCTGCCGCTTAAGACCAGCCGACAACCTAATATTTTCTTTAGATTAAGCAGGCCATAGGCCTGAAAATCAAATTCAATATGTAAAATATCGAGTTTATGCCCTATAAAATTTAGTTTGTACAAAAAATAAGAAATAAACGAGGTTTGGTTTGCCTTGTAAAAAACTTTTTCCTGATAAAATAACTTAACGAAAAAATAGGGATACCGAAAAAAATTCCATAAAACCAATCTGGTTGCTACCAAGCAAAAAATAACCAGATTATTTTTGTAGGCTAGTGGACTTATTATAAGTCGTTTCTTTAGTTCGCAGATTTGATTGAGGCTTAATCCAAATTTTTCCCAATTTTTTGATTTATAGGTTGCAAAAATACGAACGTCAAAACCTTGTTCAATTAGCCCCAGTACTTTGGTTAGGATAAAGGTTTCTGAAGAAACTGGAAACTGTTGGACAACAATGCCTATTTTTATTTTACAGCTCATTTCGGTAAAATGCTTCAAACATCTGAGTTTGTCTGGAAAGATCAAATTTATTTTCAATGGTTATTCTGGCCTCCTTTCCAAGTTGTTTTCTCCTAATTGGGTCAAGGAGAAGACTACCCAATTCATTTGATAGTACTACTGGGTTTCTTATGGGAACCAATAGTCCATTTTTTCTATGTTGGATTACCTCATCCATACCCCCGCAGGCAGTACTTACCACGGCTACTCCGGCACCCATTGCTTCCAGAGCGGCGTTGCTGATTCCTTCTTCGTGGCTGCTGAGTACAAAAATAGAAGCTTTCTGAAGCCAATTGGAGACTTTATGGGGAGGTATATTGCCAATTAGTTGAACCTCTTCATCTAATTGTAGATCACTTATGGAATACTGAAGTTCTGAAAACAAAGGGCCATCTCCAATGATAACTGCTCTAAATGAGATCTTTTTATCTTTTAACAGCCTAAAACTTTCTAGAAGGTAATCCAAACCCTTTATCCAAACGAGTCTACCAACCGAAAGAATAAGCGGAATATTCGTTTCTTGTTTGGATAAATTTTTGTACTGGCTAAAATTAATGGCGGGTCGATTGACCAAAATTTTATCTTCAGGAATCCCCAATTTTATGATCTTATCTAACATTTTTTCAGATACTACATGGATTCCGTCACAATCTTGAAGGGTTTTAACCAGCTGATGCTTTTGTGGATTAATTTCTATGGTATTAATCTCAGAACCACGGCTACTTACAAAGTATTTAATATTCAGAAGATGTTTTATTCCGAGATAAGAATAGCCAATGCCTAAAAATTCCGCATGGATAATATCCCATTCCCGTTTATTGATAAAGGGTAGAAACTTTATCCAATTGCGCAGCAAAGATGATCTCCGAGATGATGTAATTAAGAAGTGATAAAGTTTTAAGGCAGACATAGGATATGAAAAGCAATAAAAAATAACTCTATAAATTGACCAACATAAGGATGATAAGCTATAAGGCCCATATTCAGGGATCAAATATTCTATCTTTAGATTATCGGGAAGAGGGTAATATGATTGAAGTAGCTGTTTATCACCTCTTCTTCTGGACATAACCAAGACATGATGACCTCTTTCTGACAGGCAAATTGCTTTCCTGATAATAAAAGTCTCAGATAGCTGAGGGAATTTTCCAACTAACAGTAGTAGTTTCATTCAATCATGTATTGAAGCCCATTATATTAGAAATAGTTCACATTCTAAAGAGAGGTCGATTTGCCTAATTCAGATTTTTCAATAATACTTATTAACTGATTTAGAGGTTTCTGAATTGCATATTCTTTAAACCATTTATATCCGTTTACTCCAACTTCCATTGCGAGTCGTTTTTCTTTTACTATCTTATCCATTTGTTCAAATACTTCAATTGAATTGGTCGCTTTAAAAACAGGATACATTACAGGATGATGTTTTACATAAAGTTCATCATTTCTATTCATTATTACAGGAATTCCTAATGCAAGATACTCAAAAACAGTACCATATGAAAACCAACTATTAGCAATCTCTGCTATGCCAGCATCTGCAAGACTTAAGACAACCATAATGTCTTTCCTTTGGCTTTTTGGCAACCAAATTATATTTACATTAATACCCAACTCCCGAATTAGTTGTTTTGATTCTTCAACTTCTAAGCCATATTCAAAAGTTACTAATTTAATTTTCATTTGCGGATACTTTTGCACGAGAATTTTTAATCCAATAAGTATTTCATTATTCCCTTTATTGTGAAATTTGCTTTGAGGATTTTTCCAACAATGTCCACTATGATGAACAAAAATAATTTCATTTTCTCTTCTAAATTTTTTAATTACTTCACCAAAAGATGATTCATGTAATCTTTTAATAATATTTTCATTACTATATTCTGGCAAATAAATGAACGGAATAGATGAAAAATACCTCTTGCCTGTAATATTAAATTTACTTAAAATGTTTTCAAATGAATCATTAGTTATATCAAAAAAAATGTTCTTTGCCTGTTCAATCCCTTTTTTCTGAAGCTTTGATAAATTATAGTCTTTAAGTAATTTTCGAACCCTATTGAAATTAAAATGATAGAAAGGTATTTTATACAAATCACTTCCATAGGGAATAAATATATCAAGTTGCTTGTTTATTTTCGCAAAATATGCAGGTGAAGCACCGCAACCAATATGAAAATCATACCTATCTACCAAATTTTTAATTTCATTTTCTGTTGTCATATTTAATGTTGAAGAATAATTTGTCCAATCTATTTTTTTAATGAATTCACAATTATTTTCTTCATAACTATCTGCCCCCGGTTCAAAGTGATCAAATTCACTTTTAAACAATAATAAATCTACATCATAACCCTTCTCTTTTAAATACCTTGAAAGTGAAAATAAATTATTGTTCATATTTCCATACAAAGCTATTTTCATATCATTTCATTAAAAATCAATTGACTGGTTTCTTCAAAACCGAGATTCATTAGAGCATCAATGATTGATAAACCTTGACAAAAATTCATTTCATCAAAATGTATGTACGGTTTAGGAAAGTATTCGTTGTGCACAACTGTTATATTGTTATCAAAAAACAATTCATCCTTTTGGTAATTCTTTGCCCCCATTCCACAACGATAATGCGTTGCATTACATTTTTGCAGAATATCAATCAACATTTCATTTAGTTGAAATCTTGGATTTATTTGTGAACTGTAAGTTACCTTTACGTCAATATTTAGCATCTTAAGAACTTCAGTAATGAAGTCGGAATTTCGTTTTGATAAAAAATTAGATTCACTGTTGAAATAATGTTCAACCAGATGAAAAACCTGCTCGAAATATGGCGCTTTCCTATAAGAGTTGGAAATAGTTTTTAGCTGTTCATTGAGTCTATCTGATGATTGGTTAATCAGCATACCCTTTATAGGTATAAAAGTTTGACCCTCTATTTTAACCAAAGGTACTGATACCCACGCTGGACTTTTATTAATCATCATTTTAACCCTTCTTCCCCAAAAAGCACTATCCTTTACATTATTGGTTACATGGTCAAGGATAACGAATTCATCCACCTTGCTTATTTTATTAAAAAATCCTAACCAAGGCATGAAGTCAGGTTGATGAATTGTGACAGTCCACTTCATCTAAAGGAAAAGTAGTTTGAAGCTATCGATATCACTTTTTTCAAGCAACTTGTCCGCTTGATGTGCATCGCTTCCGTAAACTAAATGCAAACTTGTTGTCCTTTTCAAGGCTTTAATCTCATTCGAACCGGGAAGGGGATACTTTTTATTAAACTCATAACACACCTCTGCCTGCTGCAGGTATTGCATTATTTCACTCCACTCATACTCTGATATAATCATATTCTCCCAGTTATGATAAAACGTAGGGTGAGCAAATACATCACTTACAGGATTCATTGACGCATTCATTATAGATTTTATATAAGAATTTACGGTCGGAAAATTGGGAGTATGAAACGAAAATAATACCATTTCGGCCTCACTTGCGATTTCATTTGAGATATCAAGGTCGCCTTCTTCATTCAGTACTTTAGCTTCTGCACCAACCGCGAATTGTACTTTGCTTTTTGAACCTGCTTTATATACATGTTCCTTAAATTTCATGTAGTCGTATGTAGTTACTCTTCGTACATGCTCGCTGAACAATATGAAATCTTAGCCGTTTTTTTCGGCTTGCTTAAAATAGTCTTCGGGCGAACTTATACTGTCTGTATATAAAGTATGAAGTTGGCAGTCAGCATTCGAAAATAAATGCTGATACTTTTCCCATTTACGATTCATGATAATAAGCTGTTAATTCCCAACGTATTTTAAAACTCTCGATTGCTTTGGCTTCTTTATGATAGTTTCTCTTTATGTATTGAAAAATGTACCATATCTACTCCGGCTATAACCGGAAGCATAATGGTCCCTGCGAGTCTCGTTTTGATATTCTCTTCCACCAATCCCACTCAGATAAGTTGTGACTCCTACTGCCTTAACAACTTCTATTATCATTTCAGTCTTTACAGAATCACTTAACTGTAAAGTTGAAGCAAATATGATTTTGGGCTTGGAGATATCAAGTATCCCAATTAGGGTATTGAGGATATTTATATTGTAGTCTATTACTTTGATTTCATCTACGCTAATTAATTCCTTAATTATGGAAAATATTTCATTAAAATATGGATGCTTAGCATAATACGTTTGCATTGTAACACAAATTTTTCTTCTCCATGGCCAGATATTAATTATTTCCATTTCACTATATCGTCTAAAACCCTGATATTTATGCGATATTGGAATATTTATCCATGCTGGTTTCCCTTCAATAATAATTTTCGTTTGACAAGTATAGTCGGTTGCATTTTTGGGGAACTGGCCATAGTCATTAATAACAAAAATATCAGAGTTGTAGTACTTGTTAAAAAAACCACACCATGAGAAAAAATCTGGTTGATGTATGGCTACTTTAATTTCCACATTACACTATGTTTTATCCTTACACAAAATTGACATTATCACAATATTATAATACTCACTATTTATAAACTCTGCCTCTCTTAAAATCCCTTCCACGGTGAATCCTAATTTATTATACACTCGAATTGCAATTTCGTTGTTTTCAAAAACATATAAATATATTCGATGTAAGTTTAAATCCTTGAATCCAAAATCGACTAACTTTTGTATACTGTTTGTCCCGATCCCTTTATTGCGCATTACTTTTACACCAATTTTTATCTGCAATTCTGCAGATCTATTAACTTTATCGATATTTTTTAATTGGCATACACCAATAATATTTTTGTCGTTTTTCAACCTAATTGCAAAAATTATATTATTTGAATTCTTAATAACCTCATTGAACCATTCCTTATGACTGGATTCATGTACTGGTCTATACTGATCGTTCTTAATAACTAATTCCCGATTATTTATCCAACAAAACAGCACATCACAATCTTCTATAAGAAGCGGCCCCAAATATATATCATATGAATCACTCATAAATATTGTTTATAAAGTAAGTATCCGGATGAATAAGCAAATAAATCAAAGGGTGATTGTCCGTTAAATGTTCCTCCAATGATCTTTGGTCGCCTTGTACAAGGATGCCTTTATTATAGCATTTCCATCGGATCCATTCAGAGTCCGATATGTAAAAGGCCTCCTGAAAGAGGTTGAAGGATGGTTCATGGTCGTAACCTTCGTACAGAAGTGAAAATTCCTGAGGTTTATGATTTTTCCAAAAATCGAGGTTGTTGAGGCCAGTCATGCCGCCATGACTGGCTACCCCCTGAATTTGTATACCGAATGCTCTATTGATTAAGTCAATATCCCTTTTGAGGCATTCTGATGGGTCTTCTCCCCAGATGGCTGCTTGGTCTATAATTTCACTATGATACCCCAACTCATGACCATCTTCAATCAGCCGCCGCAAAATGCGATAATTTTCGAAGGACAAAGGATTATACTCTGGTGCATGTAAACGCAGAAAGAACGTTGCCGAGACACCCATTCGCTGGAATATCTCCCCAAGGCGCTCTGCTTTCTTAACGGAAAAGTCAATATCTACGCGGTTAACTATGAGTCGATCCGGTATCTGCTGTGATTCTTTCAGTTTCACATAATCCGCACAGGTACAGAATTCATAGCCGTATTCCAATGCTTTCTGTAGTTGTCGCTCCAGATTTTGGAAAGTAAATTGAAATGTTGTTTCTGTTTTGTCCATTACTGTGCTAAGGTTTTCTCCAATTCCACACGGTCCGGAAAATTCACCAATACCCCCATTCCTTTTTTTTGATACACCACCATACTTCCAAGCGCAACGGCGGATGCTTTTCCATCTCGAATGGCGTTCTCAATATGCTGTACGCTACCTGCCCCACCATTGGCAATGACCGGTATGTTTACCACTTCGCTGATGGAGCGCAGCATATCCGTATCGTATCCTGTATAGGTACCTTCCCGATTCATGGAGGTAACCAACAGTTCACCAGCGCCTAACCTTTCCAGTTCCACCGCCCAGGTCACAGCATCCACGTATTCTTTTTGAGTGCCATCGTGTGAATAGACCTGGTATTTACCCCACAAGTTTTTTTTCACGTCAATAGAGGCTATGACACTTTGGGCGCCAGAATGTGATGCAATTTCGCTGATAAGGGCTGGATTTGCAAAGGCAGCAGTATTGATAACTATTTTTTCAAAACCAATGGAAAGGATTTGACGTGCAGTTTCTGCATCCCGAATGCCACCACCGTATGAGAGCGGCATAAAGCATTCATTCGCTATCTGATGTAGAATGGCAAAATTGGGTTGGCGTTTTTCTAATGTCGCCCGTATATCCAGAAAACAAAGTTCATCTACTTCCAGTTCATTGAAAATACGCACTGTGTTGATGGGGTCGCCGATATAACCGTACTTGCCGAATTGTACCGTTTTAACTAATGACTCGTTGACCAATTGAAGACAAGGTATGACACGGGTTCGCAGCATGGCTTACAGTCGGGCAAAGTTTTCCAATAGTTTCATGCCAAACTTATGACTCTTCTCAGGATGGAACTGAGCGCCAAATAAGTTGTCACGTTGAATGACGGAATCAAAGTCAAATCCATAATTGGTCGTAGCCATTCGGTGGTATGGGTTTGTCACCTGCACATAATAGCTATGCACAAAGTAGAAGCGTGGCTCCTCTGGCAGGTCTTTAGTCAATGGATTGGGGTTGACTTCCTCAATGAGATTCCAACCCATGTGGGGTACTTTCAATTCATCAGAAACAGGAAAACGAATAGTTCCACCCGGAATGTACCCCAAGCCGGGAAGTTGCCCTTCTTCACTGCCGTCGGTGAGTAATTGCATGCCGAGACAAATTCCCAGCAATGGAATTTTTTCTACCAGCACTTTTTGATCTAATATTTCCATCATGCCTTCGATGGCTGTGATCCGGCTCATAGCGGCATCGAAAGCGCCGACACCTGGCAAGAGTATTTTTTGGGCCTTCGCAACTCCTCCTGCATTATCACATACCTGCGTCTCTATACCAATGCGTTTGAACATATTGACAATAGAGCCGAGGTTGCCCATGCCGTAGTTGACGATGGTGATCTTATTAATGCCCAACAGGAAAGCAGTATTTCATATAAAAGCTTCTTGGAACCAGATTTGATTTCATCAAAAGATAAAAAAAAGGTCGCAATTGCTCGAATCGCTTTTTGTAAGTTGGAAATTGATACCAATATTTTGGAGGCTCATTCATGATCCGGTCATATTCCTCATCTGAAAGGTTCAAACGTTTCTTAAAATAACTCAATAATTCCTCCTCTATATATGGCGGTTGATTGTAATATTCTTCAATAGCTTGCTCCCTGGTCATTTGGCCTGCACGCACAGAGGCAGAAAGGCTGTTGTTACGATAGTCAATGTTGAATTTTTGGGGGCAGTAGATACTGTGGAAAAAGGATGTCATCCTGTTTTCCAAATGATGACCTCCATAATACTGCCATCCAAATTCTTTCTCCAGAAAAGTCTTTGCATCTTCTTTGCTGTATTTAATGTACCAAAGCGGTCTTATTTTCTTAATCCGGTAAAGTGCTGTCCATTTTATAAACTTTAAGAAAGTCATCAATGGGTAAGTCTTCATCGGAAGCTTGCCGTATTTATTATGAATGGAAAAGATGTATTTACCATCGAAATAGTTTTTACCCAAAGGGCTAATTCCTTCTGCAATAAATGAGTGGCCTTCCAGCACATACTTTACTTTGTATTTTGCCGCTGCTCGGTACATGGTTTCGGCCAGCGCCAAATCAGTTGACGCATCTATTTCTGGCACACCTGCTATAAAAAAAGCCTTGAAAATATCATCCGCCTCTTTGTTATTAATGACATGGGTAAATAAATCTACTTTTAGCTTAGTCAGCACTTTGCGGATGTTCTCTGTAGCAATAGCGGTGTTCCAGGTATTATCATAATGCACAGCTAATGGACGAAGACCATGCTGCAATGCCCAGTAAACCATATATGATGAATCGGTGCCTCCGCTAACTCCCATTATGCAATCATATTGCTTTCCTTTTCCATCTTTTTTTATCTGTTCAATCAACTCATTGATTGTTTTATCGCCTTCCGGTTTTCCAGTGTGATATTCTTCGATAAGGTTGTCAACCATATGGCAATAGTTACAAACGCCCTTTTCATCAAATCTTATTGAAGGAACGCTTTCATCATAAATACACCGTGTGCATATCTGCTTGCCATTAACTTTTTCTATACCGTTATGTTCCATCGTTGCGATATCCAATATTTATCAGGATTTTAAAAACCTGCCTGAGTAACAGGCTTCTTCTTCATGCAGGTAACTTACTGTCAGCTCATTCCCGTTCACCATATCAAGAAATTCTTGCTTACTGAAGCGCTTGGCATTGCTCGGCGCATACCAGTCAAAGTTGGTGCTTTTGCTCAGGTCAAATCCCCAATCCTCTTTCCAGAAACATTTCAAGAAATTCCAGTAAATGAACCGTTGAATATCATACGTACCACCTTTTATTCCGAGCAAGGGAATATCGGGACTTTCAAAACTTATTTTCAAATCGCTTAATCTTTTTCCAAGCTCCGTTAACTGCTCAGAAAACTTCCACATCTCTTCCTTGCTGATACTATGCGTTGCCTTCCGGAAATAGTCATCCACCAATTCTCTTGGTAATGCTTTTTTAGAATATACATAACAGGCAAACTCACCGCCGGGTGAAGTAATTGCAACTAAATGTTTAAAAGTGTTTTCCGGAATTTCTGTGTGCATAATCACCTGGTCACAAACTGTAAAATCTATACAATTTTCTTTTAACCCAGTATCGGCTATATCACCTCGAAAAAAGAAAAGATTTGGATATTGATGATAATTCGTTGCCGCTATTTCTATAGCGTTTGAAATGTCCACACCAAGTACAATCGCATGAGGAGCTAATTTAGCAAACCATGCCGCTTTGTAACCAAGTCCGCATCCCGTATCGATTATGGTATTTTTTGATTTTAGATACTCAGCAAAAGTTTCTTCACTTTCAAATCCGTATAAACTCAGGAACCATTCGAATTGAAAGCTGTAAAGTTTTTCAATATTCTTATATGAATCAGCTTCTTCCCACTTGTTGCTAAATATCTCTTCTGTCTGTTTTTGATTCGAAGCACTAATTTTTTTTCCATCATCAACATATATAATGTTGCTTTTCAAAATAATGGGCTGTTTAAATAATATTTGTATTGTATCTAAAATCATAAATTAGTTAATCTAATAATTCAATTCGAACTTTTTCAATAATCAATTTAAATCCATCGATAGTTTTTATAAATGCACCCGGATATGGCTCACTCTGTGCCCGGATGAAGTTATATATTTCCTTGGTTGACCTAGATAAGTCAATTTCTCCTTCATTCGGAGTACGGTGTGGCCATATCTCTATCTTACTTTTATCCTGAGGTGTAAAGGTTATTTTTTCTTTTTTACTCAAAACCTCTATAAGTACATCCTTTGAAGCCAAAGTCACTCTATCATATACTTCTTTAATGGTATCATTTTCTTGAATCGAAATAGTCTTTTGAGTAATTATTTCTCCATCATCAACACCATCGTCTAATCTAAAAAGTGTTATGCCGGTTTCCTTTTCTCCATTAATTATCGCCCACACGAGTGGAGCGCCACCAGCATATTTAGGCAACAAAGATGCATGAATGCCCCATGCTCCATATTTTGCCAGCATCCTTATGGATTTTGGTACCATATAGTACCATCCCATTACTAATATAACATCAGGTTCTAATTCGCTGATTATTTGGTAGTAGTCTGTAAGTCTCGTGTTAATACCGGAATCTACTTGATAGACCGGTATTTTTTCTTCATCACAAAATGGGATTAAATCGCAGTAGTTAAAATTCTTTATTTTTTCATGCGAGTATGAGATGCTAAATTCTTCAGGCATAGTGAATAGCATCATAGGTTTCAAATTATTCACACATAAGTGCTTTAATAATTCGAAGCTAAACTTTGTTGTACCTAAAAATATAATTTTCATTTAGCGATTTCTTCGTTATTCAAAAAAATGCGACACCACCATTCAAAGCACAAAAAACTCCAGATGAGTAATCGATGATTTACCTTATCATGAATATGCTCTTCAACGATACGCTTCATATATTCCGGTTGGATGAATTCTGCACTTGCAGTTTTTCGGTTTAAAAGAAGTTCCTTTACATAATTAGCATTTTCACCTCGGTACCAACTTTCATCCGGAGCGGAGAACCCCTGTTTTTTACGATTGAGAATGGACTCTGGTATATAACCTGCCATGGCTTGCCTCAATACATTTTTGCCGTCGTCATACGTTTTATAGGAAAGGGTTCGTTTCTGACTGCCTGGGGCATTTTCATCAATCCGTTGGATTTCTTGTTCAAGGTTGCCGAGTTTATATCGTACCGGAATTCGTTGAGCGAAATCCACCAAATCATTATCAAGAAAAGGGAATCGCTCTTCCAGTCCATTGGCCATTGAAAGTTTATCTCCAACCAGTAGTAGTCCAGGTAGAAAGGTCTTTATTTCAAAATATAGGGAATTGTTTATATGCTCCTCAGGTCGGTCATAACGAAGTTTCTTGTTGAAAGTAAAAACCCGTTCGAAAATACGGCGGGGTTCGTCCACATCGATATTTTTGAAGGTTTCGGGTTGGAACAAGTTTTTCTTCCCCTCATCTGTTACCAGTCGTTGCCAAAAGCCATAATAATTATTGAAAAACTCTTTTTGGTCAAGGGAGTGAAAAACCCGGTAGTACCTCCAGGGATAGCCGCCAAACAATTCATCCCCACCTGTGCCTTGTAGGCATACTTTGACAAACTTTGATGCCAAGCGGGAGATATAATAATTTGGGTAGGACATACCTACCTTTAGGTCTTCCAAATGATGTACAACTCGTGGCAATGACCATCGGATGTCTCCAGCATTGATTACCTGCTCGTAGTGCTCAGTTTGAAAGTAGCTGGCCATCAGTTCAGCGTCCCGCCGCTCGTCATAGTTGGATTCCAATCCTGTTACCGTACTCATGTCGAAGCCACAGGTGAAGGTACACAGGCGTTGTATATGCTTGGAAGCAGTGGCAGTGATAGAACCGGAGTCCATGCCACCTGAGAGATAGGACCCAACGGGTACATCGGCTACCATTTGCTTGACTACTGCCTGTTGGAACAAACGTTGTGTTTCCTCTTTTGCCTCTTCAAAAGTCATTAGTTCGTCTGGGTTGGAAAAGTCGTAATCCCACCAGGAATGATGTAGAACTTCTGTAGAAGAATGATCTATTCGTACGGTATTCGCAGGGGGCAACATATATACCCCATTAAATAAGGTCTGAAAGGTGAACTGATTCTGAAAGGTGAAATATTCATTCAGGGCGTGATAGTTTAGCTCGGTTTTATATGAAGGATGTGCTATCAGTGCTTTCACTTCTGAGCCAAAAAGGAAACAGTTATTTGTAAACGTGTAATACAATGGTTTTACTCCAAATCGATCCCTGGAAAGCCATAGTGTCTGGCTTGGCATGTGCCATGCTGCAACGGCAAACATTCCGTTCAATTTTGTAAAGATTTCTGTTCCCCAGGCCGATAATCCTTCAGCGATGACCTCCGTATCCGTTTCGCTGAGGAAAACATGTCCCAGGCTTCTCAACTCCTGTCTAAGTTGCTGGAAATTATAGATGCATCCATTAAAAACAATCATCCATTGGCCGTCTTTCGACCCCATCGGTTGTTTCCCCTTTTCAGAAGTATCCAAGATTGCAAGACGCCTGTGCCCCAGGCCAACATGCCGGTCTATAAAAACACCCGATCCATCGGGACCTCGGTGGGCTATGCTGTCAACCATACGCCGAACCTCCTCCCTAGAAACGGGTTGTCGATTTAGCTTTAATATGCCTGTAATTCCACACATCCTTTAAAACGAACACAACGTAGATACAACATAGTGATAATCTTCTTTGCTCATTCGATTATGCAAAGGGATTGCCATTGACAAATTATTAGCCGCCATTGCACCAGGATAATCTTCCGGCTTCAATCCATACTTATCCTTATAATAATTAAGCATGTGTACCGCATGCGTTCCTGGTCGGGTTGAAATTCCTGCAGACTGTAGTTTTTCCATGAGTTCATTTCTTGAACAAGGTGCCTTGTCTTCGTCAATTATTGTCACATAGGATTGCCAGCCATGGCGGTATCCCGGTGGGGTTACAGGCTGACTAAGCCAATTTATATGGCTAAGTTCCTTGCAGTAAAAAGCTGCCCACTTATCTCGTTCCTGTATAAAGGCTTCCAATTTTTGCAATTGAACATATCCAATGGCGCCTTGGAGGTCTGTCATTCGGTAATTATAACCTAATATATTAAAATCAGGTAAAATATAGGGTTTGGGGCCATTATGGCGTTGTTCTTCAGAAATCGATGCACCATGGTTGCGCAACATTTGCAGTTTTTCAGCTAGAGCATCGTCATTTGTAGTCAACATACCACCTTCACCGGTTGTAACAGATTTCCTTGGATGGAAGGAGAAGCAGCCGATACTACCCAAACCACCTGCTGGAACACCATTGTATGCTGCACCAGCAGCGCAGGCGCCATCCTCGACCAATGGAATACCGGGAGCCACAGCTTTTATTGCATCCATGTCCGCACATAATCCAAACAAATGGACGGGTATAATAGCTTTTGTTTTAGGCGTAATTCTACTTCTAAGGTCTTCAATGTTCACATTAAAAGTAGCAGGATCAATATCAACAAAAACCACTTTGGCGCCACAATAGAGGACTACATTGGCTGTGGATACCCAAGTGAATGCTGGAACAATGACTTCGTCACCTGGTTGAATGTCCAAGGCTACCAACGCCAGATGAAGCGCTGTAGTGGCGCTAGTGACAGCGATGGCATGTTTTACTTGATGCAATTCTGCAAAAAGATCTTCAAATGCTCGTACTTTAGGACCAGAAGTAAGCCATCCCGTCATTATGGGTTCTTTCATTGCCAACCATTCCTCTTCCCCGGTGACAGGAAGCGAAATGGGGATATTTCGTTTTATTATTTGTTCGGTCATTTTTTTAATTCAAGTCTGTTAGATAATTAGAAATAATATAGTCAGCAATAGCAAGGGAGGCTGTTGCACCAGGAGAAGGGGCATTTAATACATGGATTTGGTTCTCATATCGTTCAATACGAAAGTCCATAATTAATTCTCCTTCATTTGACATAGCCTGTGCCCTCACGCCTGCAGTACCTTTGACAAACATTGATGGATCCAGGTCAGGTATCATTTTTTGGGCTTTCTTTAAAAAAGAAGTAAAGAAGATTGAAGAAGTAAACTCCTCTATTGTAAACGATAAATTTTTCAAAATAAACTTCATAAATCCCTTATAAGTAATGCTGTCCAGTGTGTCAGGCAAGGAAAACTGGGTATTAGCGTAACCCTCTCGTTTTAAAGCAAGGACAGCGTTTGGGCCTACCTCACGTTCTCCATTTATCAATCGGGTAAAGTGAACGCCAAGAAATGGGTATTTAATATCTGGAACAGGATAAATAAGATGATTCACAATATTCCGATGTTCTGGCAAGAACATTAAATATTCACCTCGAAAAGGCACAATTTGTAATGGTCGCTTCTTGCCGGTGAACCGTGTATAATTTCGATCTGAAAATAATCCTGTACAACTTATTAACAAATCAAAAATTTTATCTCCATTAGCTGTGTGCAAAATAACCTCTCCGTTATCTCTTTCTTCAACATTTTTTATCGGACATCCCAAACTTATAGACCCACCTGATTCAGAAATAAGTTCAGATAATTTTGCCACTACGGATTTAAAGTCAACAATGCCCTCCTCTGGTACAAAAAGGCTATTTTGCGCAACAACGTTTGGTTCCCTATGATATAATTCTTGGCGAGATAATAATTTTAATCCTTGCAAACCATTTTTTTGCCCTCGAAATGCTAACTCTTCAAGTGTTTTAGTTTCGTGCTCAGTTGTAGCAACAACAACTTTTCCGCAAATTTCATGAGGAATTTGATTGGATAAGCAAAACTTTGTCATTTGTCTAATTCCATCAACAGCTAATTTTGCTTTTAATGATCCTGGTTTGTAATAAAGGCCACAATGAAGCACACCACTATTTCGGCTGGATTGATGAAGTCCTAACTCAAATTCCTTTTCGTACACATGTACATGAATACCAGGAAAACGTAGCAATAGCTTATAAGCACAAGCAAGACCAATAATTCCACCTCCTATTATAGCTACATTTTTTTTCAACGATTAAGCTCTATCTATGCCTGATTCAATACGCCAATCGATAAGCTTCTGAAGACCTTCCTCTAATGAGTAACGGTATAAGAATCCCAATTGGCTTTCTGCCTTTTGGCGTGAACCAATCCTGTTTTGGACAAACTGTCGGGCATCATCAGATACGTAAGGCTTATACGTGACTTCAAGCGGACTTGCCTTAAGTTTTAGTATTGTGTCACACAATGTTCTAATTGTGGTCTGTATTTCAGTACCTACATTATAATACCCAAACGATACCTCCGAAATCAAAGCCTCTACATTGCATCGTGCCACATCTTCCACATAGATAAAATCATATGCCTGGCTTCCATCGCCATTTATAACGGGTGCTTCATTTTCAGCTATTTTATTTAGCATGATAGGTACAACGCCGCTATAAACTGCGTGTTGATCTTGTCCAGGGCCATATACATTCATATATCGCAGTCCAATAACTTTCAAATCATATCGGTCATTAAAAGCAGTGCACATGGACTCGCCAGATATTTTAGTAGCTCCATAAAAATTTTTATTATTAAAAGGGTGATCCTCCGTCATTGGCACTTCAACTGCATCCCCATATACAGATGCTGACGAAGAATAAACCAACTTTTTTACCTTATGCTTCACACAAGCCTCTATCACATTAAACGTGCCTCCTATATTTACATCAAAAGCAGTTCTTGGAAAATCCTTGCAGTGAAGCAACCACATTGCAGCCAAATGAAAGACGTAATCTACTCCTTCAAATGCCATGTCCATAACATCGATATCTCTAATATCGCCGCCATATGGAAATATAGTGCATCGTTTGTCTTCTAGAGAAGAATTAATATTTTCCATCTTACCTCTAGTAAAATTATCATAAATTACTACTTCCCTGACTGGATGTTTTAGCAATTCATTCACTAGGAACCCACCTATAAAACCGGCTCCGCCGATCACTAATACTTTTGAATTTTCTAATGAATTCATCCTAATTTATTTATTGAAAAAAGATATTTTAGAATGCGGGATAAAGTATCCCACCTTGGTCTTTAAGGTGTAAGCGGATTCACTTTCCAGTCCTGCCGATAAGACTTCAAAAGGACATACATCTTCGCAATAATCGATAGTAATACCACCTAATACATGGTGAATTCCTAACGTTATCATGTAATGACCTGGTACTAGATTATTTTCAATATCTACTTGAAAAGGATAATCACCAGGTTCCAGATCATAATATTCTTCCTTAAGGGTAGAAGCCACATGTAGAATTTCATTGTCTTCATGTGTTTTAATAACAACATCCAAAGAAACCCTACACTTAATTTGAATATTTAGCTTAATATTTATGGAAATAGGTTCCAAATACATTATACTCTCTGTCTCCTCACCCTGAATATTCAACAGTTTAATATCCGTGAACTTTCCCTCACTAGTTCCGTACCTTCTGGGTGTATCTATAATTCTACCCTGATGAAATGTTCGTGAACGAACATATTCTTGAATTGTATCCTTTACCTCTCCAGAATAAATGATTCGGCCATGCTTTAGCAGAATTGCCCTCGTACAAAGCTTTCTTACAGCTGCCATATCGTGGCTAACAAAAAGTACCGTTCGACTATCATCCTTGCTAACGGATTGCATCTTCCCTACAGCCTTTCTCTGAAAATCAAGATCACCTACAGCAAGGACTTCATCTACGACCATAATATCAGGTTCCAAGTGAGCAGCAACCGAGAATCCCAGCCTCACTTTCATTCCGGAAGAATAGAACTTAACTGGAGTATCAATGTATTTTTCCACACCCGAAAAGTCGATGATCTCATCGAGCTTAATATCAATCTCCCTGCGGGTCATACCCAGGATGGTACCGTTCATGTAGATGTTCTCCCGGCCGGTCAGCTCAGGGTGGAAGCCGGTGCCTACCTCGAGTAGCGCGGATACGCGGCCCTTGATTTGCACCTGTCCGCTGGTGGGCTCGGTGATGCGGGAGAGGATTTTGAGCAAGGTGCTTTTCCCGGCACCATTGTGGCCAATGATACCCAGCACTTCCCCCTGCTGCACCTCGAAATTAATGTCTTTGAGCGCCCAGAAAACACTTTCGTCGTCTTCGCCGAATTTGCTCATGGAGCGCAGTTGGCGGAAGTTTTGGATCGGCGCTTTGATGGTGGCCAATAATTGTTGCGCAAAGGTGTCGTGCCGCTGTTCTTTGAGGCCGATGCGGTAGCGCTTGGAGAGGTTTTGGACTTGAATGACGGAGGACAAGGTGGTAGAGGGTATGAAGTATGAAATAGAAAGTAGAAAGTAGAAAGTAGAAGGTAGTGAGTGAGGGGGTTATGCTACATCTGCAAATACTTTTTCCATTTTTCGAAAGTAAAACGTGCCAAAAACAAAAAGCACAATTGAAACAGCGGCACCTATTCCAACCATATCCCAGGGCATCGGATGTGTGCCCAGCAGGGCGGAGCGGAAGCCTTCAATGACGCCGACCATGGGGTTCAGGCTGTACCAAAATAGGTAGTTATCGGGTACTTTGGAGGCCGGATAAACCACCGGGGCGGCATACATCATCAATTGCACCATGAAGGCGATGGCGTGTTTGACATCACGGTATTGCACCGCCATGGCGGATAGAATCATGCCCAAACCCAGCGAACACAGCAACAAAATAAGGATCAGCAGGGGCAAAACCAGGATTTCCCAGCCCGGCACAAAGCCATAATACACCATAAACCCCACCATAACGACCATGCCGATGGCAAAATCGAGCAGTTTGGAAAATGCCGCCGACAGGGGCAATACGATTCTTGGAAAATAAACCTTGGTGATCATGTTGGCATTCGCCACCAAGCTATTAGACGCTTCGGTAAGCGTACCGGAAAAATAATTCCAGGGCACCATAGCGGCAAAACTGAAAATGATATAGGGCACGCCGTCGGAGCTGATGCCCGCTAAATTGCCGAATACGACGGTAAAGACCAAGGTGGTGAACAGGGGTTGTATGATCGCCCAACCTACGCCGAGCACGGATTGTGCGTATTTGGCTTTAATACCGCGGAGGACTAAAAAGTACAGCAAGTCGCGGTAGCGGTAGAGTTCGCGCCAATCAACGACCTGCCAGCCGCGGGAGGGTTTCAGGATTTGATCCCATTGTCCTCCCGAGACGAGTCCCCCAACCGCCGAAGGAGGAGTATGTTCGTTGGCTGGCCGTTGTTTGTTGTCCGTTGTAAGTTGTTCGTTAGGGGTGTGCATTATCGAGAATAAGTCGTAATTGAGAGGTTGTTTGTTGTTTGTTGTTCGTTGGATGACGTAATTTGATAACGAGTAATGATTAACGTTCAACGGACAACTATCAACGTTCAACGAGTTTGTTCACTGTCTGTTGTTGCAAGTACGACTCCTAATATGCCACTACCTCCCCTTCGGAAGCTGGGGGGCTTTTTTATCCTCCTCATAATAGCCGTATCCATAACCATAGCCATAACCATACCCGTATCCATACCCGTATCCATACCCGCTCCCCGCCTTCACCCCATTAAACACCAGCGCCGCGTGGTGGATTCGGCTTTCCTGGTGCAGCTCTTCCAACCGGCGCAGGAGCATTTTTTTCGTTTGTCCCTGCCGCACGACGAACAGTGTACGGTCGGCCAAAGGCGACAACAACAGGGCATCGCTGACGAGACCCAGCGGCGGGGAGTCTATGATCAGGTAGTCGAAATGGGCTCTCAGGTATTCAAACAACCGGGCCAAACGTTCGCTTTGGATCAGTTCGGCGGGATTGGGGGGAATGGGGCCGCTGGAAATGTGCCAGAGGGAGGGGTGTACACCGGATTCCTGCACGATTTCGGCTTCGGTAGCTTCGCCGATGAGGTATTGGCTGATGCCTTTGTGTACCACACCTTCGCGGCCTAAGTAG
>Ga0163147_10001932_pt1 | contig 30482 bp, 36 predicted proteins | sample OliLakLV19MP6G1_FD_148597 | JGI IMG/M metagenome (GOLD analysis project Ga0163147, IMG submission 148597) | Freshwater microbial mat bacterial communities from Lake Vanda, McMurdo Dry Valleys, Antarctica- Oligotrophic Lake LV.19.MP6.G1 | ecosystem: Environmental > Aquatic > Freshwater > Lake >...
AAATTAAGATATTAACATTTATATATACAACCCATGGTATCAAAATCAGCCACACTTGTTTTTTTAGAAGCAGCGACTAAAAAAAAATTAAAAATTGAAGCTGCCGAAACTGGAAAAAAGATTTATGAGATTGTAGAAGAAGCGGTAAAACTTTATTTTAAGAAACGTGAAAACGTGAAAAACTCGCAAGATGGTAGTTCACTTAGTGATTTAGATGAAATCAAGTACCCCAAAAATGAGACCCTAAAATTTACAAAAAAAGAGGGGGATTATCGTAGAACCCCACTGGCTTCACCGGCTTCACGTCAAAAGTTTTTTGGCTTCTCTGGCAGCAACCGCCTTGCGAGCTCTAGTTCTTCTCTGTTCAGGGGTCATATTAGAGGCGGCTTTTAGTCCTCCCACAGATCCTATTTTAGTGAGATGAATAAAACTTGAATCGATCCCGGTGATCTGCCAGAAAACATCCTCACACTCCGCCTTACGTTTTTTGCATTCCTGATAATACTGTTTTCCGTATTTTTTCCAAGAACCTAACACTTTTTTTATATTTTCTATGGCCGGGTGTGGTATTTTATTATCTGTACAGAATTGGTAAAAAGTGTAAATCATATGTATAAATTTTTTCTTTCTAATTTCATTACTTGAGCTCTGTGTTTTTTATCTTGAGAATGTTCTTCATAGTTTGACCCATATTTAGCCTCTTTGATATTTGGGTACATGTTTTTCCCTCTCTTACGATACGTTTTTCCTACTTCATAATCTGTACTATCAGATTCTATGACAAGGAACTTGAACCAGTGCAATGATGTGCTTCCACTATAATTCTCATCTACAATTTTTCCCGTTACTTTGGCGTATCCGGAAAGTTTTGCTTTTCTAAAACTTCCGGTAAAAACTGGAAACTCTGCCTTAAATTCTGTGTCGATTACAAGGTTCATATGTGGTTATGAATTGATAATAATAAGATTATAATCTAAGCGCGGTTAGATGTCAATAGGCATTTATGACTTGTTACGCATCTGATGTGTAGTAATGCGCTTTGCCTCCCGTGCAGCAACCGCTTTGCGGGCTCTCTCGCTTCTCTGTTTAGGGGTCATGTTAGAGGCGGCTTTTAGTCCTCCGGAGGCGCCTCCTTTTTTACCTTGCTGGGTGAAGTAGGCAATCTGACTCTTGGTGTATAGATCAGTGATTTTAGTGTCTCCTGGGACTTCTACGTAGTATGTCTCAATGACGTGATCCGTGTCTGTATCTGTTATCAACTCGATGAACGAAACGGAAAGGCTCTCTTTTTTTTGAGCCTCCCGGGCTTCCTCGAATGTATTGAATATGTCAAAGCCTTCTAATGTTTTACTGTTTTTTTTGTAGAAATAAAGTTTGAATAGCATGTGGTTTTAAATGTTTTAATAAATGTGAGCCCCGGATATCCCGCCGGGGGCGGGGGTGTGTGTGTGTTACGCCATATTCTCACGGGCATAAGCTTTCACCTCGCTATGGTCTAATTCTCCGATCGTGACAAGTTCACGCGCTTCCTCCAGCTTTACGTCATAGTCTGTATTTGTATGACGATCAGAAGCTGCTAGTATTGCTTGTGCATGGTCGGCGTCTTTAATGCGGCGTAATGGGTTTGCGCGTTCCATTTTGTTTATAATTGTCTGTCTTTTAGAGCTGTAGTTTTCTTTTTGTCGGTCTTCCATAGCTTCGATACAGTCGTTTTTGTATTGTATCTTTTCTTCAACTATTAATTCCGCCTGTTCGATAGTTATACCGGTAAGCTTGACAATCCGTGTTGCCCACTTGGCTGTTTCGGTCATTGTGTCGGCCATTCTATGCTTAGCAACTACTTCCACGGTCTGGAGCTTCTTGATAGCATGCTTTACTTTACTGAAGTTGCCAATTAGAAGGTGCTTCCCCAGTTGCTCGTATCCGTAGCCATTCCAGCCTCCAGTCAAGCTGTGTGAATATACGGGGTTTATTGCTTTTATTACATTATTCTCTTTTAAGTTGAGTGGAATGTGGGAACGCTTCGCGGGTGCAAGCCTCATCTGTTTATTAAGTTCTGCAATTAAATTCGCAACAGTTGTAGCATCATACTTTTTTACTGTCTTTTTTGTGTTCATATTTTTTTAAATGTTTATATAAATGTGAGCAGTTTTGAGCCTTGCTCAGGGCTGTTGTTGTTATTTGTTATTTTCATCAACTTGGCTGTTGTAAGTATTGATGTATGTTGTTAGCATCTCTGTTGTCACCGTCTCATAAACATCTCCATCAATTCCTAAAAGTTCCGCTAATTCAACTCTTATATCTTCATTATTTACTTCTTCTGAATAATTAAGAGGATAACTTTTCCCGATAGCGTTTTTTTCCGCAAATTTCATGATTATTTCACTTTCTGTTCTTGTGTTCATATGTTTTTAAATGTTTTAATAAATGTGAGCAGTTTTGAGCCTTGCTCAGGGCTTTTATTTTAAACTGTCAACCCGCTTTCATTTTCATGTAATCTATAACGCTTAGGCTTACAATTTCAAACACATCTCTTATACATTTCCTTTGCGCGTTCGCTAGTACATGATGGCCATCCTTAAACTGAAGGTCTTCTAGCGCTTCCGTCAAGTAATGAACATGTCCATTACTTTCATTAAGCCACTCCGTTAAGTCTGATGTATAGATGTCAATGCGCCCCTCAACAGCTGCATCAAGATCCTCTTCCAGCAGTATTTGAAAGCTTTTTACGCTCTCAATGCCTTCTTCTAACTCAATCATATCTTCAAGTATCGCTTGCATGTATCTATATTTCGATGAACTACTAACGGCTGTCAGGCTTTGTATGGCGCCTGAAAGGACTTTATAGTACTCGTTACTACCGCCTATTAGTTCTAATTTGAAACCGTAGCCGTTAGCTCTTACCTCCAAAACATTTGTAAAATTTTCTAGCTCTTTTCTTATGTTCATATGTTTTTTAATGTTTTAATAATGTTTTTTGACCTCTCTTTAAAGCGGGGGGTGTACCGCTTTTTATGTTGGCCCCTGTGATGTTAAGTTGCTCCTTCTTCTTGACTATTAAGATTATATCATACCCAGGGGTAAGATGTCAATAGGCATTTATGACTTGTTACGCATCGGATGTGTATTTTAATTTCTTTCTGAAATTTGTTACTTGTTCCAATATTCCACAATTTCAGGGTATTCATCTATAATATAACTTCCATTACCTTCAACCATCTCCGTGGCCTCTTCTTTATCGAAGCCATAAACTTCAGTTAAGCCCTCAATAATTTGATCTTCTGTTAGTAATTCTTCTCTACTGTAGTTGTACATATATTTTTTTAATAAATTAATTAAGATTTATTGGCCCATAGCCAGATAATAACTTCTAGCTTTTCGGAATTGGTACTATCGCTATACACACGTTCAACGTACTCTATATGATCTGTAACCATGTTTTTGATATCAGCTGCCGCAAAACCTTTTTTTGTTAAAATTTTGTTTGCCTTCTCTTTATTGAATTTCATATTTTTTTAAATGTTTTTATAATGTTTGACCTCTTTTTAAAGCGGGGGGTGTACCGCTTTTTATGTTGGCCCCTGTAATGTTAAGGTTCTCTTTCTCGACTATTAAGATTATATCATACCCAGGGGTAAGATGTCAATAGGTATTTATGACTTACTACACATCTGATGTGTATTTAAGTACCGCTCTTGGAGATTTTTCGTATTGGTATAATAAGTTTATGGCCACAGCAAAACAAAAATTAGCTCTTCAGAAAATCACCGAGAATCACGGAAACATATCCAGGGGGATGATTGAGGCGGGCTATACTCCCCATACCGCCAGTAAGCCGAAAAACTTAACTGATTCTAAAGGCTTTCAGGAGTTGTTGGATGAGGCTATCCCTGATTGTGACATGATCCGAGTTTTACAAAATGGAATGGAGAACGCTTTTAAAATCCTTCTGTCCCCGGCTGCTGGAACATTGGAGGTAGAAGATTTCGCGGTGAAATTAGCGTACCTCAAAGAAGCGGCAAAGTTAAAAAATAAATACCCTAAAGAGGAAGACCCAACACTTAGGGCGCAGCCTGTTCCAATATTACAAAGCATTAGTATTACGCAGAATGTATACCATAACGACAGCAACGAAAAAGATAACGAACCTGAAAAAAAGGATTAGAGCTGTCACAGGAGGCACATCAGCTTCTAAATCTATTTCTATTCTCCTTTGGCTCATTGACTACGCTCAGAGTTCTTCTAATCAAGTCATTTCTGTAGTCTCCGAAACTTTTCCACATCTCAAACGCGGCGTGATGCGTGATTTTCTTAATATCCTTAAAACTCACGGATATTTCAAGGAAATATCATGGAATAAAACAGATTACATTTACTCATTCGAGACAGGAAGTAAGATAGAGTTCTTTAGCGCAGATCAACCCTCTAAAGTTCGTGGCCCACGCCGTGATATTCTGTTTATTAATGAAGCTAATAACATACCTTTTGAAACTTTTACACAATTAGAAATACGTACAAAAAAGATAATCTGGCTCGACTGGAACCCGGTGAGTGAGTTTTGGTGGTACACAGACGTAGCCCCACATGTTGACCATGATTTTATCACACTCACCTACAAAGATAATGAAGCTCTTGAACCTTCTATAGTTGAATCAATCGAGTCCAAACAATGGAACAAAAATTGGTGGCAGGTGTACGGTCTGGGGCAACTTGGTGTTGTGGAATCCCGCATCTATTCCGGCTGGCAGCAGGTGGATGACATACCACATGAAGCGCGTTGTGAACGCTACGGCCTTGATTTCGGCTATTCTAACGACCCTACGGCTCTTATAGCTGTCTATTATTACAACGGCGGGTACATCTTAGATGAGGCGGTTTACTTAAAAGGTATGAGTAATAAAGCGATTGCAGACGTGATCCTATCGCAATCCTCCAGAGCACTAGTTAAAGCCGATTCAGCCGAGCCAAAGAGTATTGATGAAATAGGAAGTTACGGCGTTTCAATAATAGCGGCGAGGAAAGGAGCCGACAGTATAAGAAATGGGATAGAATATGTTAAATCCTTACGTATTAGCGTCACGAAGCGTTCTGTTAATCTTCTGAAGGAGTATAACAACTACTTATGGATAACAGATAGGAATGGAAAAATCATTAACGAGGCTCAGGACTTCAATAATCACGCCCTGGATGCCCTTAGATATGCCTTTGATGAGTACCGTGAGGCACGGACTGATCTAGCTCAACATAAAAGGTACAACACTTCTATACTCAATAAATGGACCATAGGCGGAGTTTAGAATGTCACAAAACAGGTATTGCAAAGTTATTTACACCTTACATATCATCCAGTTATGCCACAACCAGCGCCAGCTTTCCCAGTACCAACGCCTTACCAACCGCCAAAAAAGGGTGGTAATCCATATTTAAAGCCCGGTACAACCGGCCCAATGATCGGACCAACTCAAGTACCGACAAGTAACGTAAATAAGTCTGGTATGGTTTCATTCTCCGGCGGCGCTCAATACCCAGCTGGTTCAATTCTCGGCTCTCGAGCACCAATAGTTAATCAGCAGCAACAGCCACAACAGCCACAACAGCCACAACAGATGCAGCCACAACAGATGCAGCTACAGCAGATGCAACAGCAACCAGGCGGCATGCGTACTCCTGGGCAAGGCGATGATGTAAATTCCGCTCAATTCTCAGAATGGCGCAGCATGCAGCCTCAAGAAGGGAATATGGACGTAAATAGCCTGATTGATAGTCAATACAACGAACAGATGGGTTATTTGGGCGGCGTTGAGGGTAATCTACGAAACGATTATCCAAATGTGCTTGCCGATGTTGAAGCAAATTACGGAGCGCAAAAGGGAAATATAGACTCAAGCCGTAGAACCGCACAAGATACTCTAGCCGGCAACTTAACTGGAGCCGAGACGAGAAGAGCGGAGGCCGAAATGAGGAATAGACAGGCGTATGATGAGCAGAATCGGGCGGCATTTCAGCGCTTTGGCGGTGGTAGTTCAGCCGGTCAAGCCTCAAGTGAGATTCTTGCCCGTGGACAGGCTCAAGATTTAGGGGCAGTACAGCAGAACCATAACAACCATGTACAAGAGATTGACCGTAATAAAATGCAGATTGAGCGTGACTACTCAACAGCTCTTGAGTCTCTTGATGCCCGTAAATCAACAGCTATTAATGAGGCTAATCGTGAGTTTCAGGGCAAACTTCTTGAGATTACCCGGCTCAAGTCAGAAGCCGGAGCCAACAAAGGTCAGCAACGGCTACAAGCCCTCATGGATCTAAGAAACAAAACGTTTCAAATCGACCAGGAAAATACTAATTTCATGCGTAGTCTTGAGCAACAGAAAATGTCTGCTTCTCAAGACCTTGACACGTATTCTAAGCAGCTTGAGATGCAAATGGCCTCAGAACAGAAAGCACGAGGTGCTTCTAATTCATTTTATGACACTTATGCACCAGGGCAGCGTTATCAGGTTGGTAATTCCTCATTCACCGCTCAAGAACCCGTAATGATCGGGAAGATAGGAAAACGGGTAGTAGGTAAAGATGACCTTGGCCGTACAGTCTATGAAGATGGAACCTCAGGTTATTCTCAGTACGACAGTTTCGGTCAGCCGGTACAACCAACGCAAGCAAAACAACAGCCGGTAGTAGATAATAAGTTTATGGGAATGTTCTAACGTGTGGATCAACAACAGCAATTACTCAAACAACTTCTAGGAACGCCTGAAGGGCAGGCATTCTCTTCACTGATAGATGTCTCGACACCAGAGGCGCAAGCATACGTACTATCAATACTAACCGCAGTACAGGGAAATATAGAGGACGCTGTTGTTAAGATTCAATTAGATACAGATGTGGCACAAGCCATGGCCTCCCGTGGATTACCTCCTTCAGTCCAACAATTAGCCCAAATCAAAACACCTTATCAACAGATTTCACAAATTCGTGAGATAAAAGCACAGCAAGCTTCCCAGCCACAGCAGATGCAACAGCAACCACAGCAACAGCAACAACAGCAGATGTATAGAGTACCGATGCAGCAACAGATGCAGCAACAGCCACAGCAGATGCAACAGCAACCACAGCAACAACAGCAGATGCAGTATCAAGTTCCACAACAGATACAGCAACGAGCGCCAATTACTCAGAGTAACAATCAAGCAGATGTTGTGAGCCCTTTTAATCGTTCTAACGTTCCATTAACACAAAGTTTTAACAACTTCAATCCTAGAATGGGCTACTACAACAACACACACAAGGGTGAAGATTACGGTACAACTATGGGAGAAGATGGAAAGTTCCCCATAGGTGGACAGGTCATATCAGCCGGGTTTGATAAGGCGTATGGCAATTCAGTAGTTGTCCGGGGATACAATCCCCAGGAGTTCAATCAGCTATCACCCGCAAACAGAGCTAACTTCCGTGGTGGAAATGAGGATTATGTACGTCTGTCACATCTTCAATCCTTACCTAACGTGAGACCTGGACAATATGTAGCGACAGGATCAGCCGGATTGAAATTTGGTTCTACGGGTAATTCTACCGGTCCCCATTTAGATATAGAAGCGGGGCGGGGTGATTACAACAATTTTGACGCTAAGCAATCTTTTTCTCAGGCGTACCCTCAAATGAATTTTTTATCAAAAAATAAAGGCTCAGGAGGTACGGGCGGGGGTGGAGGACAATACAGCACAAACAAATTAAAACAACAGGTAGCTAAGTACAATTACAAACCAATGAATAGTACTCAATTCACCGATTCTGTTAAACAGAAATTCAATTCAATTTCCCGGCCGATTCAGCAGCAGGTGGCTAAGTCAGTCGCTCCAAAGGTACAGCAGGTTCAAAGACAAGTACAACAGGTTCAAAGACAGGTGCAACCAGCCTTAAAACAGGTCAGTAACTCTGTTACTAACTTTGTCAATAACGGTAAAAACTTTGTCAATAACTTGTTCAGACGTTGATAAGTTATTGACTTTACTTCTAAGCTACTTTCAATGTCTAACATCTTTCAAAACACTATTAATTCCGCACGTGAGAAGTTCGACAAGAGCTATAGAACTTTCATCAAGCCAATTCAACAGGCAAGGCAAGACTTCTCAGCAGACATAAGACCTGGGGGCTTCGTTGGATTTCGTCCTAATACACAAACAGCTCAGAGTTCCCGACCAGTGGCACAACTGGCAGGTAGAGTAGTACAAGATACAGTCCAAAATATGGGCAATATAGTCCAAGGAGCATACCGTGGGATTAAATCAGTCGGCCAAAAACTGAATAATCCGTATAACTTAAGTCCAGAACAGCAGGCAGCGACAACCACACCAGGGGCACGTATGGTCCAAGCAGTGGGATCTTCACTATTTAACACGGGGCGGGACTTTCTGGACGGCACAGCAGGGGCATTGCGCTCAACGGTAGACCAGAAACAGAGCTTTACAGAGCCTTATAAAAAGATGATGACCTCCGGCTTTAAGGTTGCGACTCTTCCACTAGCAGCAGCACAACCTGGGATCACACTGGCCTCAGGCGCTATAGGTGGAGCCCTAAACGCAGGTTTGGGTGATAAGTCAAAAGCAAATAGGTTTGAGACAGGATTTGGTGAAGGTGTTACCTCTGCCGGAGCTTATAAGGCAATTGGGGGGCTCACAAACCCGCTAATAGATAAGTTGACTGTTAGATTGATGGAAAGCAAGACAGTATTGAAGGCATTGGATAAAGTCCCAGGAGACAGGAAGCAACAGTTTGTTAAGTTCTTGGCGGAGCGTGCCTCAGTTGGAGCCCTGAACGTGCCGGAGGGGATGGTTATGCAGGGTACAGTACGTCCAGACTTGTCATACACGGTACAAGATGCTCTCCTTGACTTTACAGCTGGGGCAGCAGGCGGGAAATCAGGCACAGGCATCGGTAAAGCATTCGGCAACGACGAACTAATACTAAAAAACATTCAGAAAAAAGACCCTAATTTTAGGATTATTCATCCGGAAGATAGGCAACGCATGCTGGATCTAATTAACTACAATGCTAATCCAAAGTACAAAGATGGTTCAGACCAACGGCTGGAACTTGACGCTTCACGAATTGCGGAGCGGTACGGGCTGAATATGGGTAAAGATATTAAATCATTGGCAACGAGCTTTAAAAAAACCCTTGATTCTATTGATGATAATCAATATATATATAGGTCAATGAAGGATAACTATGCGCCAAAAATGGGGATTGTTGAGACTTCAAGTGCTAACACAATGGCACAGCCAAACTTTACACCACTAAAAGTAAAGCCAGAGGAAGCAGCGAGAGAGAAATTGGGAAAGATTATGTATGGAGATAAGCAGGCCGATCTTGCTCGTAAAGTTGAAGAGGATCCATTTATAAAAAGTCTTGATGATGACGCTCGCATACAAGAGTTTGAGCAGATAAAAGATACAGTGAAGAGGTCTGGTAATAAACAGAATGCATTTTTAGTTAATCAACTTGATGCTATAAAGCAAAAACTAGATAGCACTATAACTAAGACAGGAAAGTATCAGGAGTACTTACAACAAGAAGACCGTGTACTTGAAAAGCCGCAGCTTCTCTACACTCTTGAAGGTGTAGCAAATGATAACGCCGCAGTAAGTAGATTGATTTTGGATGCACGGAAATCAATCTCTAATTCCGGAACACTTAGCAAGAGTAATAAAAACCTGATTAATGATCTTGCAAATCGAATTGGGGGAAACACCTATCCAGATGACATACTGAAAGCCGTATCAGAACTACCAACAGGAAGAGAAATAAGAGAAATGAATGTAAAACGTGTCTATCCTGACGAACTTAAAAAACTTGTTGCAGATATCAGGCTTTATGAAAAGCAACAGAAAAACCTGGAAAGACAAATATCTGATTCATATACTAAAATAAAAAAAGAAGTTCGTGAGGCTCCAACATCACCATTACCAGATACCTATACTCCAAAAGAGTATGAAAAGATTAGAGCAGAGCGTGATTTAAAACTACCGCCACCACCACCTGTTAAGGGTGAGGCTCCAAGTTTTGAATACGTAGAACACCTCTCTAAGGGGTACGGTGGTAGAAGACCAGAGGAGAAGGTAGGATTATTAGATTGGATACGCACACCTACGAAAGTACTTGAGAAGCTCGGATTAAAGAAAGAATCTGATTTACTGCTTCGTAAGTATGATAATTATTTAACAGATCATAAACGTGAGATTGATCGAGTTACAGCATGGCAGAAGCAAGTGCCAGATAAAGAAAGTGCAAAACGTATATTCAACCATCTTGACGGTAAAAAATTGACACTATCAGATGAAGAGCTGAAAGTGGCTGGGGAAATAAAGGCATATCTTGGTGTTTGGGCTGATAAATTAAATCTTCCAAAAGATGGCCGGTTAGCCGATTATATCACTCATATTTTTGAACCTGATTTTATTACAAAAGAATTTGATGAAGATATAGCAAAACTTCTAGTTGACCGTATTCCAGGGTCGGTATATAACCCATTCCTTCAAGAGCGATTAGGGAAGAAGGGGTATATAGAAGATGTTTGGAGAGCACTTGACGCTTACGTTAAACGTGCTACTCGTAAGTTCAACATGGATCCAGCCTTAAATCAGTTGAAAAAAGCCGCTGAAACTCTTGACAATGATTCTTTTAAGTATGTTGAGAGTTACGCAAAACGGATTAACATGCAACCTACGCAACTTGATAACTATGTGGACAATACCATTAAGTCAGTTGTTGGGTATAAGTTTGGCCAGCGCCCTACAGCTAATCTATCTAATAAAGCCCGCCAGATGATATTTCGAGGTGCTCTGGGATTAAACCTTGGCTCCGCTATTCGCAATATTACACAAGGTGTAAATACCTATGCCACACTAGGGGAGAAGTACACAGCCAAAGGATATCTTACCCTCTTTAAAAAGCTGGCCTCAAACGACATGAAAGAGTTGGAGGATAATAATATATTAAGTCAGAACATTGGCATGGATAGAAAGTATGATGCAGTTAAGGGATTCTGGGAAAAAGCAGATAAGGGGTTATTCTTTATGTTTGACCTTGCAGAAAAGATCAACCGTGGAAGTGCATACTTTGGAGCCAAACAACAAGGTTTGTCTAAAGGAATGAATGAGAAGGATGCTATACAGTATGCGAAAAGTATTGTTTCAAAGACTCAGTTTAACTATGGATCAGTTGAAACACCAGTTGTTTTACAATCCGACATAGTAAAACTCCTTGCACAGTTTCAGACTTTTGGTATTAAGCAGACTGAATTTATAGCTGATATGGCAAAGAGGCGTGATGTGGCCGGAGGTGTTCGCTTTGTGCTTGCTACATTCGCCATTTCTCAAGTATTTCAAAAGATGTTCGGCCTATCTACAAATATATGGGATCAGTTCGGAATAGTAGGCGGCATGGCTGAGGGTACATATAATACAATTACACAAAAAGAAGGACCGCAGAATCAGAGATTTCAGGGGCCACCAATTACACAAATAGTTGGAGCTACAACAAAGGTACCAAAGGCTATTGCAGGGGATAAGTATGCACAAGAGGATCTAAAAAAAGCTGTTGCTCTAATGATTCCAGGAGGAGTACAAGCAAAAAAAACGATAGAAGGTGCGGCAGCCTTTAATCGTGGAGCCTCTGAAACTCCTAAAGGGCAGGTACGATACACAATAGATAAGAATGTAGGTAACAGATTAAGAACTGCAACAATGGGGCAGTATGCCGCATCAGAAGCAGAACCATATTTTAAGGAGAAGAGAAAACCATATGGTGACCAGCAGTCGGCGCTAATTCGTGAACTTGGAAAACCAGGGGAGCAAATTATACTGGATAACAGATTACAAAGCGCAACTAGAAAACAAGCAGTTGAAGCCGTGACATCGGGTGATATTAAAAAAGCAGAGGAGCTGATGAAAGGTATGACCCTTGAACAGAGAAATAACATTATGCGGTCGGCTGAACTTGATAAGGTTAAATCTCAATTCACTCCAGAACAAAAAGCACTTTATAACTTGACAGCGGAGCAAAAAGAGCAATTAATAAAGTCCAATCCTGAATATGCGTCAAAACTATTAGACATGGATATAAAGATAAAATCTGTTTCAAAATCTAAATCCCGCCGTGTTCGAGCTAGAAGAAGTAAAAGAAGAAAGTTAAGAGTACGAAAAGCAAGAAGAACAAAGCTATCAAAAAGAGTCCGAATTAAAAGACCGTCTTTTGCATAATTAAAAATAGTGATATAATACTATAGCGTGAGCGAACACACTACAATTCGTACCATTAAACACACTTTCACAAAATACGGGCGTACTACTACTGGTACAGAAAAACGTGATGATAATGAGTCCTGGTACTGTCAGGTCTGCACATGCCAAGTACCCTATGAGATTGATCCCTACGTCTTCCAGATTCGAGATAATGAATACATGCGTATCTGCCCTTCATGCCAAAAAAAAGTATTAGACAATAAGATAAGCACCTTCTCACGGCTTGTTCGCATTTGCCGTTTTAAGTTACTCGACCTCACTCTCTAAAAAACGTGGTATTGATAAGTTACTCCTTCAGCTTCTAAGCTTGTGGCTATGGCTCAGGACAAAATATCAAAAGCATATATAGAGGTTAACAAACACTACTCGGCATGGACTGAAGACATGCAACATCGAATGACTCGTAAGAATGGTTGGAATGATGTTACAGATGGGTACTGGGGCAAACTCCCAAACGATTGGCCCTACCTTGCTCGTGTTGTTGATCCTCGTATAAGAACCTCAATCATCGAAAAAACCTCACGTCTTCTCAATTCCAAGCTTAGAGGACGATTAACACCACGGAAAGGTACAAATGTGCTAAAAGCTCGTATCAACAACGCACTCCTGGATTACCAGTGGGATGCTGCACAAGACGGAGGTTCAATGCTTGATAAGTATTCACTCCTGGATCAGGATACCCGGTTATATGGTTCAAAATTTGCGCTCGTTAAATGGAACTATGAGCAAGATGATAATGATGAAGATGCTCAAGTGATTTTCAATGGCAATGAATTTAAACCTCTTGACTTACGTGATTGTGGCATTGATCCAACAGCAGACAACATCAAGAATGCAAAATGGTTTCAACATCGGGAATGGATGAAGTACGAAGACCTCGAAAACACAAATGATGCCTACACTGGACTACCCAAGTACAAGAATTTGGATATTCTCAAAGATAGAATGAAGCAGCATCAAAACAGACGGGATACCGCCTACAGCAACAGACTGTTGACCCTGAAAGGTTTGCCAGATCGTGTTGGTGATGATGACTCATTTCCAGTATGTGAAATTGTCACAGAGTATAGAGCAGATAGATGGATTACTTTTGCTCCTAATTTTAGTGTAATTATTCGAGATATTAAAAATCCATATATCCATAAGAAAATTCCAGTAGTCCAATTAAAGTATTACGGCCTCCAAGGTGATCCGCTGGGTGAATCTGAAGTCGAACCCGTGCTACCATTATGGCGTGCTATTCAGTTTATTGTATGTGGATATCTGGACAACATCAATATGCATATGCGGCCACCTTTGAAGATTTTGGACGGTGCAGCTCGTATCGAAACAATTGTCTTTTCTCCGGAAGCACAGTGGATAGTAGATAGAGTTGATGCAGTTACAGAGCACACCTCAAATGGGGAAGCTGTCAGGTACTTCCAGACAACTTACTCAGCACTTGTATCAGCCTTTAATGTTGCTATGGGGGATGTATCACAAGGTGTATCCTCTATTGACCCTATGAGTAGTAAGAAGACCGCAACAGAGATTAAAAAGACCTCAGCACAGCAGAATACTCGAGATCAAAAAAATCAACAGTCTCTTTCAGATTGTATAACCGATATGATGATGATGTGGGTTTCAAATAACAAACAATATTTATTTCGCAATACAGATCAACATGAGTACTTGCTCAGAATTATAGGGAAAGAAAACTTTGAATATTTTAAGAAGGCCGGTCTTGATGAGATGGAATTGCCGGAAGAATCTGCAATGATGATTGCCGACATCATCAATATCCAAGGTGGGAATATACAGGATGCAGACATCGAAAATATGGTTGATGCGGGAAGCATCCCGAAGTACCCAATCTTTGACGATCCCGACCAAAGAGATCCGGAAAAACTATCATGGAAGCCTAAGATGGAAGTAAACGAAATGGGGGACGCTGCACAGGTTTCAATCGTTCCAGAAGACCTTGACGGCTTGTATAACTATATCCCGTCGGTTAAATCAATGCAGTCTGGAGCAGACGAAGAACTTGCTAATGCACGAATGAAAGCGTTTGAGATGATAATGAATCCAATGGTACAACAGATGCTTATGCAAGACGGGAAAAAGACCGAAATGTACACGCTTCTCACTGCAATCTTTGAGGATGCCGGGTTACGTGATGCAGAGCGATTCTTTACTGACGTACAGAATAGTCCAAGTGAAGGGATGCCAGAGCCGGGCATGGAGCAGATGCCACCAGAACAGATGCAGGGTATGCCGGAGCTTCCACCAGAGCAGGGAATGGGTCAACAAATGCCGCAAGCGCAGGTGGTATAATAGAGTATGGCAAAAACTAAAAAAGATGTTGCTAAAGAAAACATGGCCAAAGCTGTTGGACTTGAAGAGCTATACAACTCAGATAATTTTAGACAATACCTACTTCCCTATCTCCAGGAACTCTCGCGAACAGAAAAGATAAGGCCCGATGGATATACTAACAGGGACGACTACTTATACAAGCTAGAAGTTGCTAATATCAGAGCTCAAGTATACGACGAACTGGTAAAGTTTTTAGCTGGCCAAACAAACTACGTACAGAAAATGAAAGAAATAATTACCCAACCAGTTAAAAATTACTCTATAGGCGATGCCCTCCAAACAATCGAAGCTACCACCTCTACCGGATGAGGCGTATGACGGCGAAAAACATACTATTGAGCTTAATCCTGCTCTGAAGAACGACCATGCGGGTGTCTACTTCCAAGATGGTGAGCTCAGATCACCATCGGGGGCTGCATGGACTGGTCCGAATCTTCATATTCTTTTTGACCTTCTCACTAAAAAATCCTCTTGATAAGTTACCACTCTTCTTAATACGCTTCTTACGTAGTCGTGTAACCCTCGATGCTCACGGGGTATAAAGACCGGGTAAGAGCAATTAAATCTTCACACTACGAACTTTTAAAAATATGGAGACGAACCAAGAGCAACAGAATGAGTCTGAAGGACAACAGATAGATGCAATGCTCACATCAAACAAACCCGCCGAAGAGCAAATTGTTGAAGAGGAGATGTCGTTACCTGACGGGGTATCAGATAGAACCAAGGAACAATTTGAAAAGCTGAAAGAAAAGAACAGGAGACTTTCTGATGAGTTGAAAAATAAAGAAGAAGTTAAACCGGTTCACGTTCATGCTTCCGTGTTAGATGATGCAGTTGAAGCTTATGCACCACAGTTTAAAAATCTTTCTCAGAATCAGGTAGAGGCAACCGCCAAAGCCTTGATAGATCAAGAAGGATATTTAGACGAAAAACGGTTACAGCAGATGCTTGATGAGAATAACCGCAAAGTTGAAGAAGCGTTAGATAGAGCCAAAAAGGCAGAGGAGAAAATAGCAACTGTTGAACAGCGGACAACGATGGAGCGGGTACATCAAAAATACCCACAACTCGACCCGTATCACAAGGGGTTTAATCCTAGCTTTTATGACTTTGTAAAAAACGACCTTCTCGGCCAAATGGTTAAAGGGACAAAGGATGTGATGTCGGCCGCACAGCGAGCTGATAAATTCTTTTCTCAATTCAAAACTCAAGACAATGTTGTACCAAACCCTGAACCAAAAATTGTAAATCAAGTTGGCCGCTCAATGCCAGACCGTTCCAATACGGGTACGCAAGAATTGACCATTGCACAACGATTAAAAAGAGCAGGGTATTAAATAGCATTTATTTTTTACTTTTATGTCATTTGCCCAGACGTATGGAACAGACAGACGGGAATCCCTTTTGGATATTCTCCGTGATGTCTCTCCCAATACAGACAATTATTTAACAACCAATTTAGGAAGAGCGCCAAACGCAACCAACACCCTGCATTCATGGGGAGTTTACAACACAGATAGACCAACAACTGTGACCCCTGCAATCGAAGGTGCGCCAGCTACTTACGGTGCTTTGACAGCTCCAGAACGTTCTAGCAACGTAACTGTAATCGTCGATGAAAACGTAAGAGTTACAGGAACACAGGAAGCAATTGACACAATCAACGGTGTTGATAGCTATGAGTTCCAAAAAGAAGAAGCTTTGAAACGGTTAAAAGCAAAGATGGAATTTTTGACCGTTAACGGAGTTTTCGCTTCTGGTAACTCAGGTGTTGCTCGTGGTATGGCTGGTATTGATGGCTTAATCTCCACCAATGTAACAGCTCGTTCCTCTGGTACATCATTCTCCGAAATTGAATTTAACAACCTTGAACAACTCTCATGGGATTCCGTAGGGTCAAGCTTTGTTGCAGATATTCTGCTTTGTCCAATCGTCATAAAAAGACGTATTGCGACATTTACAGCAAATCAGACTCGTAACATTGACGCCTCTGCAAAGAGATTAACCAATGAGATTCGTGTCTATGATACTGATGTAGGTCAGACTGTTATGGTTATCCCTCATAAGGATGTACGTAGAATTGCCGGATCAGTTACGGTTTACTTGCTCAGAGAAGAAATGTTTAAATATTCCTTCTTGCGTGAACCAAAGTATAAAGAGCTTGGTCTAGATGGTGACCGCTCAAATGGTCAGTATGTTGGAGAGTTTACGACATGTTCGTTTGCACAGCGAACGTCTGTTCGAGCTACAGGATATAATGCAGCCCTCTAAGCTGTTTTAGTAGCAAATAGCCCATTCGACTTACAGGATGGGCTATTTTTTTAGTTAAACATCTCTGGTATAATGGCGTACCATGGATGAATATGAAACAGTCTTTGTACCCAAAAGTCAGTATGACTCAATAACTACTTTAGATGCTTATGCTGAAAAGCTGGGCAACCCTGAAGACTGTACCACCGAATCGGGCTGGAAACTTCTCGATGCTCTCGTTCTGTTCTGGGAAGCCAATTATCCCAAAGAAGTTGCAGATTGGCGCCACGACCGGAAGATTGACCTTGCTATAGAGCGTGATAAACATACTCTTATGTACAACCCTGTCACCTATCCAGCACGGCTATTTAAGCTTCTCAAGCTCTTCTTTCCATACATGTCCTTAACAGATCGTGACTTTCATAGTAAACTCATCAAGCGCCAGGAATTGTTTAAAACAACTAACTATAAATTATGAAAATAGCAGCATGTATCATTACTAAAGACGATAGTGAATATGAAAAACTGCTAAATGCTATCTACTCCATTAAACCATACATACAGGATGTGTATGTTACAACGACAGGGGAAGAAACTGAAAAAATTAAATCAATTAGTACCGTTACGCATTCACACTACGCATGGGATGACTCATTCACAAACGCCCGTAACTTTAACTTTGCACAAGTTCCTGAGGGATATGATTACATCTTTTGGATTGATTCAGATGATTTACTGGTAGGCGGTGACTTCATTGTCAAGATTGCAGAAAAAGCAAAGAGCCAGAATATAGATGTGGTTTTTTTTGAGTACTGGTATGGGTGTACATTTAGTGGTGCTCCAAGTGAAGAGACGCTCTTAAAAATTGATATAAAACAAAATAGAGAACGCCTGATTAGACCAGGGACTAATGTCTGGAAAGGAAGGTTACATGAGACACCTGTTCCAGTTGCAGGTGGCCAGATTAAGTACATTATGATCCCCTACGATAAAGACCAAGAGATAGCAGTGCTTCATACGGCACAAGTTGATAATACAGGTGTAAAGATGGAGCGCAACAAAAAGTTATTACAACTACAACTTGCAGACGAAGGAGTAAAGCCAGACCCACGCACAATCCTCTACTTAATGAAAATCTACGCAGAACAAGAAGACCGTGAGCAATGGGTTACTTGTATCTCAATGGGATATGATTATTTAAAGCTTTCAGGCTGGGATGAAGAACGAGCAGAAGCGTATGAAATGATGGCTCAATGTATGGGTAATGTTGGAGATAATAGCCAAGCTGCGGGGCTACTTCATAAAGCTATTGCAGAATGGCCACATCAACCGATGCTATACGTCCGGCTCGCTGCAACATACTACAATCTGAAGGAATATAAGAAATGTAAATATTGGATGGATCTTGTTTCCAAAATGGATCTTGATGACAAGTCGAATAAGATTGTAAACATTCACGGGTTAAAGGTTCTGTTTGCTGAACTCATGTACAGGTACTTCTATAACGTAGAAAAAAATCATAAAAAAGCGCTTGATGCTGCACATATGTTATACAGTGAGATTCCAACAGAAGACAATCAGGGGCTTATTGATGTGCTGTCTAGTGTTGACCGTGCAGATAAGGCGCTGCTTTCTTTGGAGACTTTGGTTAAATATTTAGAAGATGTAAAAGAAGAAAAATCTATACCAGATATACTTAATATGCTACCAATGGCGCTTGCTGGCCAGCCATTCACTATCAAGCTTAAACAGAAATATATACAACCTCGCACCTGGAATCAAAATGAAATTTGTTATTACGCTTCATTTGGTGGGGCTCACTTTGAGCAATGGGACGGTGATAGTGTTAAGACTGGGATAGGGGGCAGTGAGACGGCAGTAATTCAGCTCTCAGAACAGTTTGTTAAACAAGGGTATAAAGTATCAGTCTTTTGCGATTGTGTAAAGCACACTCAGATTAACGGTGTCTGGTACGTCCCTCACTTTTATTTTAATCCCTTTGATTACTTCAATATATTCATACAATGGCGTAACTGGAATCTAACAGATAAAGTGAAAGCCAAAAAGATATTTGTTGATTTGCATGATATATACCACCCTATCGACATAAAGAAGTCACACCTGCAAGCTATTGATGCTTTTATGGTGAAGTCAAAGTACCATAGGGATCTAGCCAAATATATACCGGATCATAAATTTAAAGTTATATCAAACGGAATTTTATGAATCGCAAACTTTTGTACTCAAGCTCATATGATCGTGGCCTAGATAACCTGCTCATTAACTGGGATACCATTATTAAGAACTATCCAGATGCAGAGTTGCATGTATGCTATGGCTGGGATCTGTTTGATATTGGTAACCACCATAATCCCGAACGTATGGCCTGGAAAAAGAATGTAGAGGGGATGATGCAAAAGCCTGGAATTGTGCATCATGGTCGAGTTGGTAAGGGGGAACTTGCAAAGATTCGTAAGCAATGTACTTTCTGGGTATACCCCACTTACTTTACGGAAATCAATTGTATATCGGCAATTGAAGCACAGGCTTCTGGACTTGTACCTGTAACCGTTCCACTTGCAGCGCTGGACGAAACGGTGCAATCTGGCGTGAAGGTGACGGCTGATATATCAAAGCCAGAAGGGATGCAGCAGTTTTTAATCGAGCTTTTCTCACTCTTTGATAATCCGGAACGGGTAAAAGAAGAACAAAAGAAAGCCCGTAAACACGCTGAAAATTACAAAATAGAAAAGATTGCTGACAAATGGGGGAAGGTATTTAGAACACCTCTGGAAACTCCCCTTATTACAATCTATACACCAACAATCCGCAAAGGCTGGTTTAATATAATGGCACATGCACTGGCAAGGCAGACTTACAAAAACTTTGAGTGGATTATTATTGATGACTTGGGTATTGATAGAACAGCACTATCTAAAAAGTATGCAGACAAGTACAAGCTTGATATACGGTACATAAAAGGTGACAAGTTTAAAGTAACCGAACATACACTTGTTCGAGCGAATAACACGGCGCTCCGTGAAGCCAAGGGTGAGCTTCTGGTATTCTTACAAGACTTTATACTTCCACCCGATGATGGCTTTGAGAAGATGGTGAATATCTACAAAAAGCATCCAAAGGATCTTATAGCACCGGTCGATACAGCTTTCCTTCCAACTGTAAAACCAGATTTAGAAAGTGAGGACTGGTTCAATGGGGCAACTGATATAGAAGGTGAGACTGTTTATAAGAATGTGCGGCTTAAGATGAGGACAACAGCAACGAGTAATCACTATCACTTTGAACAGAATTACGGGGCTATTCCTGTATCTGTTGCACGAGAACTGAACGGATGGTATGAATTTATGGATGATGGACTAGGCTATGATAATGCTGAAATTGCGTATCGAGCTATTAAGCTGGGTTCACTTATTCAAATTGATGTAACAAATGTAGCCAGATGTTTGCATCATGGGATAATTTTAAAAGATTATGAGGTGAAAATTTCAGTAAATCGTGCGGTCAATGAACCACGCTTCATATGGCTTGAAGAGCAAATAGAGGCCGGTAATATACCGATAGTTCGAGATATAGCCCTCGATAATAGAATAGTCGCACCTGTTGAAATTCCTGAAGGTGTTGAGCCTGTAGAGTACCTTCAAAAAAATATGGATCGTATTATTTCTCACTTTTATGTGGATAAACAAAAATAAGTACGTAAAAGGAATGAAGCTTGATATAGGAGCAGGAGACCCGGCAACTGGTCAGGAAGTGCAACATACAGGGTATGTATTAAATGATGTGGAAGCTTATGAAGGTATTGACCTAGTATGTAACATACTCAATCTTGACGACTATATAGATCCTGAAATGTGCTCTGTGGTACGTGGTTCGCACATCCTGGAGCACTTCACAAATACAGAAGTAAAGACTGTGCTAGACGCCATTTACAGGTTACTGGAACCAGATGGAAAGCTTGAGATAATAGTACCTAATCTTGAATGGCACAGCAGACTTATTACAGAAGGCCACCATAGCGATGCGGTGCGGTACATGTTTGGTGGGCAACTTAACGCTTGGGATATCCATAAAACAGGCTTCACAGGTAATTTGCTTTATGAAAAAGTAACACAAGCTGGCTTTATAGTAGATGAGCTTCTCAATGAAACTTCACTCACTCTTCACGCTCATAAATAAAGTCTTGCAAAGTTATTTCATTCCTTCATATCATGGGAACTATGCCACAGATAGACACATCCATAGGACACCAAATTACCTTACTTGAAACAATTGCTTCAGGGGGAGCTCTTGTAAGCTCAGGTGGCAATATCCTTCCCGCATCTATCCCCATTACTCTTGAAGCCGAATACACAGCAGCCCAAACTAACACAGCGATAGTAACCGCTGCTGCTGCTGAACGCATATTTGTAACCCGAATTACAACAGTCGTAGATAGATCAAATACGGTCGATGTAGGTTATAGAGTCGGTTTTGGCCTAACCACAACTCCAACCACAACAGGAGTTGTGAGCTCACATCCAGGACTTTCCGCAGGATCAGGCGTATCTGAAGGCACAGGAGTTGCTGTTATTGGAGCAGGGGCAGTTGGGGAAGACCTGAGAATAACCTGTGAAGTCCCGACAACTGGAGCAATTCGTGTTGTTGTTACTTATTATCTTATCTAACTACCAATGGAAGAAGTAAAAGTACAGGTTCGCTACACAATTACAGAGAATGGCGCAAACTTCACTGATGCCCTCTACTACACTTTAGAGCAGTACGACAATCTAACAAACACTAAAAAAGAAGCAGAAAAACAAACACGCTTCACAGCCTGGAAACAAGCTATCGCAGTGCAGCCAATCAAGAAAACAAAAGAACAGCAATTAATAGAAATTCAATCTGAAAAAAAACAACTACAAGATCGGCTTATTGATATAGCGATTAAAGAGACTGAACTTGCAGTTGAAGGAGGAAACTAATAATGGCACTACGCTACGCAAGAGCCGGCGGCGGAAACTGGAGCGCGGATGCAACATGGAGTACAACCTCAGGTGGCGCTGCAGATACAGTAGCGCCAACAGCGGCAGATGACGCCCTTCTTAATGCAAGCTCTGGAGCGGTAACAATCAATTCAGGAGCAACACGTGTGTGCCGCTCGATAGATTGTAATGGTTACACAGGGACACTTTCGCATAACACATCGACTAATCTAGATATAGGTGACGCAACAGCGGGAGCCGGAAATATTGCTCTTAGATTCGGATCTGGAATGACGTACTCACCGGCCAGCGTTAATACCTGCCTTATTCAGTTTATATCAACCTCAACCACTCAACAGACGATAGATACGGCAGGGAAAAATATACCACGGTTCTTAGCAGGTGGAAGTTCTGACGGTAATTGGATTTTCAATTCTAACGTAAATTGCACTGCTACTAATAGTTTTACTGATTTTGTACGGGGTGAACTAAATACAAACGGATTCTCTTTAACTTGCTATGGTTTTCGCAGCCAAGGTTCTGCTACTAGAGCATTAACATTAGGAAGTACAACGATAACTTTAAACGGATCTTCTGTTCAAGCTTTTCAAGCAACGGGATCTAATTTAACTCTATCAGCTTCAAGCTCTACGATTATATGTAACGCTTCTGCGCAAACATTTCAAGCGTTGCATACAGGTTTAACTTTTGGAACAGTTACCATGAGCGGAGCAGGGGCTATTATAGACACAACAAACACAATAACCACCCTGAATTTAACAGGCTCAGGTGTGGCGATAATAAACGGTGTTGGTACAGCCACTACTTTGACTAGAACGGGGACGGCTTCATTAACCGACGCTCTACAGTTTAATACTAACTACACAGTTACCGGAACCCTTAACCTAAACGGCAATAGCATTACAAATCGGCTTCTTGTTTTTTCAAACAATCTAGGAGTAACAAGAACAATTACCAATACCGGAGTAACAGAAGTCTGGAGCCATGCAGATTTTCAGGACATTGCGATTACAGAAGCGTTTGATGCCTCCGCCATAACGGGCGCCTCAGGAAATTGTGGTGGTAATTCTGGTATAACGTTCACAACAGCTGCAACACAGACCGCCACTGGAACAGGAGCTTTCACATGGAGCACTCACGGCTGGACGTCACGTGTTCCGTTACCGCAAGACAACGTTGTAATTAGTAATGCTTTCACTGGCAGTCCGACGTTAACCGCTGATATGCCACGCTTGGGTTTGAGTATCAATATGTCCGGAGCAACCGGAGTATTTACAGTTGCTCTGGGGTCGGGTACCTCCACTCTCTACGGATCCCTCACGCTCAATAGTGCAATTGCCGCAGTTACCGGAACGGGACCGCTAAACTTAAACTCTCGAACCAGCTCAACGATAACGTGCGCTGGTAAGACAATTAATGCCTCAGTCGTAAACATATCTGCGGTCGGGGGTACTTACACACTTTCAGACGCTTTCACAACAAACACTCAATTAACATTCGTAAACGGTACTTTCGCTTCAGATAATTTTACGGTCACAGCCCCGATTTATACGAGCTCAGGCACCGCTACACGGGCAATAAACAAAAGCACTTCAGAGTGGATTATTACATCAACCGCAGCAACTACAGTATGGAGCTTTGCAACAACAGCAGGGCTCACATTCACAGCTTCAAATTCATTAATAACACTCATTGGAGCAACCGCCAACACACGAACATTTGCAGGCGGGGGTTTGACGTATGGGACTCTTTCTTATTCCGAGACGGCAGGGGCGGGGAATCTTGACATAACAGGCTCATCTTCATTTGCTGCAATCGTAGCTTTTGATACGGCTGCTGTCCGTACCGTCCGTTTTACGGCTGGCACAACCACAACAATCCGCTCTGCTTCTGGAATAGGTATAAATGGCACAGCGGGCAACTTGGAAGTCATAGCCTCGATAACCGCAGCAACTCATACCATTAGTGTAGCCTCTGGCATCGTCTCTATAGATTTTGTTAATATCACAAATTCGATCGCAACAGGCGGAGCCACATTCTACGCAGGGGCAAATTCCGTGAATAACGGAGGCAACACCGGTTGGATATTTACAGCACCACCTGCTCCTGGCGGCGGAATAGTAACAATCATAGGCGGCCGGATTATAGGAGCTTGATAAGTCCCTAGAACTTTTCTTAAGCTTTAAGGACATGAGAACATTATCGGAAATACTATCAGACTCAAACGCCTACCTCGAAAAAGTCACAGAAGTGCCAACAGGTGCTACCCTTGCTATAAGATCCTCGTATGCCAATCAATCGGTATGGAGAGCATCCGCTCTTGCTCAATTTCCGGAACTACATACTAACCACGTAACAGCAACGACAACTCTAGCCTCATTCCCGCTCACGGGGTACCGTGAATTTATGGGAAACCCTCAAGTTTTACAGCAAACGGGAACATGGGAAGAATGGGAAGTTGTTAATCCTATGGATCGTTACAGTAAGCTGTCAAGTGATAAATACTGTTATGTTCTTGGCAATCCGGCAGCAGGGTACACAGCCGTATTTAATAACTTAACCGCAAACGCAACGTTATCTATGGACTGGCAGCGATACCCAACGGGTTTATTAACGCTAACAGACGTATGCGAGCTCTCAGACCCTAGCTATGTTGTAGCTCAAGTGAATGCCGATATGTTGCTTTCTTTTAATGATGAGCGATATAACGTATTTCAAACGGAAGCAAAAGAGGCATTGACTAACATGATCGGTAAACAAATGAAGTCACCCTCCGGCGGAGCTGGCCAAACTAAAAAATCTGGAGCTGCAAGTTACATCCTGGAATAACATATGGTAAACATTGGCCGAATGTCAAACTTCAAAGGGGGTAAGTCCATAAATACAGAATGGAAAACATGGAAAAAAGGTTTAAATCTCTTACTACGTCCCACAGAACTGGAAACAGATGAATACTCACAAGGAGACAACATAATGTTAATTGGTTCAGGTATTCCAACCGGCCGATGGGGAACAGCAAAGTACTTTAACGCCAATGCAACAGGTTCAATACGTGGCTTTGCTACCTATGTTAAGAATGCAGCCAATGAAGTGATCGCATTAAGTGACGCCGGGTATTTAGCAAAAAAGTCTGGTATGTCATTTACCGCTCTTACTGGAGTTTCGTATCCGTCGGGAAGTACAATTGATGCAGAACAGCTCGGAGGAAAAACATATATCGTCTCAAAAGATGTTCCTATGGTTGTGTACGATGGCTCAACCATTGCAGTCTTTGCAACTCTGGCCGCTCCAGTCACTCTCCAGCTTACGAATATATCAGGTTTATCAGGTAATATTGCCTATTCATGGACTGTGACAGCTACAAGTGTGACAGGGGGAGAAACACAGCCCGCTACCCGTGTACAGCTTAATAACCTACCACAAGACTTATCTACAACTCAGATTAGATTATCATGGACTGGTATATCAGCAGTCTCTTTTACGGGTTATCAAATCTACAGAGGCCGTCCGGGAGATGAGACATTTTTAGCCGCAGTAGGAGCCTCTACAACTAGCTATCTTGACTCAGGGGCTGTTGCATCTATAACGCAGCTTCCACCACTTTCAAACTCAACAGGAGGGGTAAAAAGCCCGTTCATACGCAAAGTAAACGATAGACTCGTTACAGTAGACGCCAACGATAAAACAAAGCTCCTGATATCTGGCCGGTTTCCAAAACAATTTAGTTTTTCCTGGGTTGATGGTGGGGGGTATGTATATATTGATCCGGACTCAGGCGAAGATATTACAGGGGCTGAAATTCAACCAGGATCGGCAAAGGTACTTGTGTATAAAAACAGCTCTCATTATGAGGTGACCTTATCAACTACAACCTTTGGTCCGTATCTTTTACTTGATCCGGTGTATCAACCAATCTCGACAGGTATTGGTTGCTCCAGTGCCGACACGGTACAGATAGTTGAAAATGACGTGTTCTACTTTGGACGAAAAGGATTATACGTTACAGGGTACGAACCTAACTTCTTATCTGTTATTCGTACTAATGAGATTTCTGCCCGTCTCCGGCCTTATCTGGCTCAATTTTCAGATCAAGATTATAGCACGGCGTGTGCTATGTATGTGAATAATAAATACCTTCTTTCTTTCCCTGGACGTCGAGAAATACTAGTTTATGATCGTGAACGGGGAGCGTTTGCTGGGATATGGAAACTACCTTTTGGAATTTCTAAAATGCTAAAACACGTGGATGAGTCGGGGACTGAGCGCTGGATATTAGGGAGTGCAGACAGTAACCAGGTATATATTTTTGACCAATCACTTATTAATGATGATGGTGAAGCCATGTTGAAAACATTTAGAACAAATAAGGAAACGTTCGGTTCATTTACAGACCTCAAAGTAATCAGTATGTTCTACATGATGTTTCGTAATATGCGAGGATCAACAACTACGAACATCTTACTTGAGGATAAGGAAGGGCTTACCTCAAATATTAAATCGTTCAATATCGAAGGTACAGAACTTGCGGGTAATTCAGGCTGGGGTTCTGATTTATGGGGACACAAAAAATGGGGTGACACTTCTGGCACATATACACCAGGTGGCGATGAAATATACCGATGGGGGGAACTATTTAAAGAGGCACGGGTTGTACAAGTTGAAGTGGTAACAACAGCCGTAAGCTCGAACTTTGAGCTTTTAGGAATCCAGTTTGATGGGAAGATGCAGGGTAAGGGAGCAGTAGCGTCAAGTCAAAGAGTCTAAAAGTTGCAAAGTTATTACACTTCCTCATAAACTCCAGTTATGCCACTCTATTTTCCACCAGATCAGAATTTTTTACAAAAATCATTAGGCGCTCAACTTGGTGTGGGTATCACAGCTTCCGCAACCTTCAACAATACAACCAACATCCAGAATAGAGCCGGTGTGTTTATTGTTGATCGTATTGACACGAATGGCAATGTTATTTCCCCGGCTACGAAGCGGGAAGTTATAGCATACACTGCAACGTCCGGGTCAACTGTTACCACGCTCTCAAGAGGGCTTGCCGGGACAACTGATCAGGTACATGCCGTAGGTGCTGTTGTTGAATTTGTGCCAGACGTCATACAACAGCAAGGAATACTTGATGCGCTTTTGAGTATCGTTACTGAGGCCGGTATAGCAGATACAACCAAAGTAGTTACTCCGACCGGATCACAAACTCTAACTAATAAGACTCTAACAAGCCCAATACTCACAGCCCCCGTCCTTAATACTTCCTTATCAGGAACAGCTTTTCTTGATGAGGATGATATGATATCAAATAGCGCCACAAGAGTGGCCTCACAGCAGAGTATAAAGGCGTACGTTGACGCTCTCAATAATGGGTGGATTGATAGTATACACACTTTTGTATTTGCATCAGCTTCAACTTTCACAATCGCAAGTATTGACGCAACAACTACATACCCAAAAGGTACAAAACTACGTTTGAAGCAAGGAGCAGGGTTTAAATACTTTTATGTGACAAACGTTTCTTTTTCGACAAATACCACAGTGACGGTATCAGCCGGTACCGCATTCACGATAGCCAACGCAGCTATTACAGATAACGATTACTCTTACTCATCTATGGCTGAAGGATTCCCAACTAGTTTCGTTTATGATTGCGCCCCGTTTGGTGCAACTGGATCTGCTGGAGCATTCGCGCAAACTAGTAACACCGCATATTTCAGTGTTTCTGGCGGGCGCTGCTTTGTTAATGCAGTTGGAAAAATAACAAATGTCGGCTCTTGGACGGGCTCTTTATATCACAACTTACCGATTTCACCCTCGGCTACAATCGCTGTTAGCAACGGAAAATTTTTAATAGAAAGTCAGCTAAACACCATGAAAGCTATGGCCGCTAACGTTAACACATCACCGAGTGCTATCTTACAATGGAATACGGGATTTTTGACAGCGGAACTTGCCTGGACAGGTGTAGTAGCTAACGACTGTTACTTAATCGAAATATCATACCCAATATGAACATAAAACAGGAATTTGATAAATTTGTATTTAAATACAACGGTAAGTTCGTTGAGGTTGTAGACCCGACCAACAAAAACCAATGCATGGACTTATCCCGCGCTTGGCTTGACGTTTTAGGTCATGGCGAAGCTAATAATCACTTCTTTGCGCATCAGGTATATACCGCGGTAACAGTAAAAACTAAACAATACTTTGATCTTATCTCCAATACACCAGAGGCAATTCCACAAACAGGTGATATAGTCGTATGGTCTAAGTCCTATAATGGGACGGCCGGACATATCGCAATCTGCGCTCGTGGGATAGACACCCGTACGTTCGATGCCTTCTCACAGAACGACCCAACCGGTTCACCTTCTACAATTCGCAACTACACATATACTAACGTTTTAGGGTGGCTCAGATTCAAGAACCAGACGGTACCCGCACCTGCTCCGGCAACAACTATTGAGCAGGCTATACGTGAGCTTGTCAAAGACCAAAGTAAACAAAAGTATTATCTTGACGATCCAAAACGGATTGTAGAAGATTTAGTAAAACAGAATGAACTTGAACAGACGTTAAGAGCGGATATAAGAACAACACAGAAGAACTGGAATTTAAGTAGCCGTGAGCTGGAGGGGATTATAGAACGACTCAGGGACACAATAACAACCCTCGAACTCTCAGAAGTGAATGCAAAAAACGAAGTCGTAAAGCTTCAAGCCGTGATTAGCATTCATGGCTCAGAACTGCTAGGCGCACGTAAAGATTGTGAGAAGGCTCTGGACAGTCTAATTACGAAGTACGAGGCGGAATTAAAGGAGCTTCTTGACGAAGATTGTGAAGAAGTGAAGAAAGAAAACAAAGAACTCACACGGCAGCTTCATACATATTTAACACATCCGATTTATAAGTTTGCCTCATTTGTCTATGATAGATTCAAAGCCACCGATAACAAAAGATGACATGATCCGGTACTCCTGGGAGCAAGACCGGAGGATTACGGAGTTTGTTACGCAAGTATCATCAGGTATCAAAGCCTTAAACGACAACTCAACGCTTCACAGTGCTGAGATAAAAGAGAATACAGCAGCGACCCTTCAAATGGTGGTCGCAATAAGAGCAATTGCACGGTCTGGATTCTGGCTATTTACAATCGTAATATTCGCACTTATCGTGCTGGCAGGCGCTGAAAAAGCCTTACCATTTATAAAACTAATTCCATGAATTTAGACTATCTTATTCTGGTACGCATTTTCTGCTACTTTGTTTTGGCGGGGATGTTCGGTATTGCAGCGTTCTTGTACTATTTCGGGTACTACAGAGTTAAGAGAACAAAGATAATACAGAGCTTAGCGGGCTTCTTTTTTTCACAAGCTGTTTACTTCTGTATTCTAACTGCATTTCCTCTGATGCAATTCATCGACCAAGGGACATACTTAATAGCTGTCAACTTCATATGGGTTACTCTGTTGCCTTCTATATACTTTCTGTTCAAGTTTATCGAACAATCAATAGATGGAGAGCCGCTAAAAATTGTTGAAACAGAATTACCAATTAAAATTATAAAAGAGGAGACAGAAAAATGACAGATTCAAAACCATGGTACGAATCAAGAACGGTATGGCTCGGAGTTATCACAGTTGTCTTAGCGCTCGGCTTTGCAGTTAATGGCGTAGCGACACGTGACCTCTCGATGGAGACAATACTAATGTTGATTTCAGGCCTAACAACAGTCTTTTTGAGATTTGATACTGATAGCGAAATAAAGTGAGCGGAGAGCAGTGCAGTCCAGACATGATAGAGCAATTCATGATTTCCTCCATGTGTTTGAGGACTCCTCAATTGCCGGAAGAAATGCGGAACTATCACGTTAGAATGATGAACGAAACGCCAGAACAGTTAGGGCTACTACAAGCCCTAGGATTAACGATCCAGTCGCTTCAGGGGTTAGATTCTGTGACATATGCTACTATAATTAATACTTTAGCTTCAGAATCCGACTTCACGCGTTCGTATCAATGATAATATAACCCTCTTCATCCTCCGTATCCTCCGTCCAGAACTTAGAAGCTGTCACCTTCCAGACCCGGCAATCCTCTTTTAACAGGCTGTCAAGGAAGCCTTTTAGCATATTGTCAAGATCCGGCTTCTGTTGATGGGGCACACCTTTGTACAGTTCTCGCTTTTTCTTGCTCCAAGACTTGGACATGGGCAGGTAAAATTCAACCGTGAAGACGTCTGGTAATATTAAACCTACCACCTGTGCCTCTAGTCTCAGAAGGTCACTGAATGCTCGGTAACGTAGGACTTCAGGGCGGGCTTTCCATGCGTCTGATTTTGTTTGTCGTACTGCCCCCATAGGAGTAGCATCGAGTTTATATTTCATACTTTTTCCTCCTTTTCTTCCCGGCGGGCTTCAGAATAGACTTCATAGAGTTTCTTGCTAAACCAGTCTTCTACTTCTTCCGGATTATTCCAGTCCCGCCTTGTTTTTAATTCTTTAATTATTTTTTCTATCAATCTTACTTTTTTGTCTTCTATGTTCATACTTTTCCCTCCTTCTCTATTAATT
>Ga0163147_10001935_pt1 | contig 30438 bp, 26 predicted proteins | sample OliLakLV19MP6G1_FD_148597 | JGI IMG/M metagenome (GOLD analysis project Ga0163147, IMG submission 148597) | Freshwater microbial mat bacterial communities from Lake Vanda, McMurdo Dry Valleys, Antarctica- Oligotrophic Lake LV.19.MP6.G1 | ecosystem: Environmental > Aquatic > Freshwater > Lake >...
CCATTGGTAAAACTAAATACCAGGCTGTTTTCTTCAGGAACACAATCAAAACCCCAGGCATAATTTTCCTTGCTTCTGTCCAGATCAATCACTTCTTTAAGCCATTGTCCGCCCCAGGGGCCCGGATCAAAAAACGGGACTACCCTAAAAGGGCCTTTTGTTGTTTGCAGCAAGGCCGCTTGTAAAGCTTTGTCGTTAACCATTTTAGGCTGTCCGGGTATGGTTGTGTCTAAAAAATAATTACTTAAACACATCACTTCTTTTTTATGCCTGTCGCACACTCTCCAATCTACAAAAAATGCTCTCTTGTATTGGTAGGCAAAATCATCGGCCTCATTAATTGCACCAAGATTACTTATTTTATTGTTGCGGAATCTTAATTGAATTTCCCATCTGGGCATATCCGCATAAATGCGCAGATCCGGATGAGTGGCAATAAGAGACGCCCCCATGCCCACAATAAATACAACACCTGCTTCCAAAATATCTAACTGATCTTGTATAAGGGATACTTTATGTTGATTAAAAAAGCTATTGAGCGACAACGTGCTGATAAATCCAAAAACCGGATCATCTGTTACTGATGGATAAACCATTTCAGAAATTTGGTCGGCTGCAATCAAAGCTGATGTAGTATCAATAATAATATTTATACCCGGTAAAGTGCTTAAATTACGAATGATCTCTTTGGTATACACTCCATGATAACAATCAATTACTATAACTATTTTTTCTTTTTTAAAAGAGTTAATTTCCGCCAATACCACGTCCTTAATAGCGCTCCAACCTACTATACAGGAATGGCCTTCTATTTTTACTACAGGAAATTTTTCGAAATTTGATTGTGTCAAAACTTTTGATTTTTAGATAAATGTTTTTATTATTCTTTGCCAACTTTGCTACTGTAATAAAGTTTAGTAACCTGTATTTTGTGTTAGGTTAGTATTTAAATCCCTTTCACTTTGTGGTAATGGAAAAAAATAATGTTTGGGCTGTGGCGTTACGCCAGGTTTTGCAATCGGCACCAAGGTTTCCAGCGTACCTGTCCGAACCATGTCGAACCATCTTTGCCCTTCACAAACAAATTCTTTTCTCCTTTCATTTAAAACAGCAGCCCGGAATGCTTCTTTTGATAAACCAACATAATCTGCAAGTATCGGCTGGTAAATAGTACCGTTATAACGGGCTCTTTTTCTTATTTTATTAATATACAAATGAGCATCTGCCGAATTACCAGTTTCATTCACCGCTTCTGCATACATCAGTAATACATCAGCGTAGCGAATTAATGGAAAATCACTTTTAGTATCGTTGCCTTTAGGCTCCGCAACCCTATCCCAATATTTTTGAATGTAGGGCCGTATTTGAGTGGTAGTGCCATTTTTATTATTTATCTGAGTGATAAAAGTCACCGACCTTCTTCTGTCATTTAATTCGTATGAATTATACAATTGCAGCGTAGGTATTTGCCAGCCTTGTGCATTTGTTACGCCTTCTTCTGATAAAGCAGTGGGTAACAGGCGAACATTGAATTGACCGGCTTCCCAAAAGGATATTGCTCCTCCGCCATCTCCAAAACCTATAGAAAAAATAGATTCTTTCCCATTTCTGTTGGCTAATTTAAACAAATCGGCATAGTCATCCCAAAGTTGATATTGGTTGGAATTGATGATCTCCAAAGCTGCTGCTGCAGCCTTATCATATTGTTTTAAAGTGAGGTAAACTTTTGCCAATATTGCTTTAGCGGCTCCTGTAGTAGCCCTGCCTTTTCCATTACCAGCGGTGTAGCTGCTGGGCAAATCTTTTGCAGCGATAAGGTCACTTTGGATTAGTTCATACACATCACTTACTTTACTGCGTGGAGGTTTTAAATCTTCTACTTCTTTGGTTAATAAAGGAACATCGCCAAACAATCTTACCAGATCAAAGTACATGAGCCCTCTTAAAAATCTGGATTCATTTACCAGTCTTGTTCTTAATGTGGCATCCATGCTAATTTCAGGAATACGGGCAATGGCTATATTGGCAAGTGTAATTACTTTATAGTGCATCACCCATGTTTCCTGCAATGCAAAATTTTGTGCACTCTGTGTAAAAGTAGCGATCTGATCATAATACGGAACGCCGAACTGGTTGTTGATCATTTCATCGGAAGCTAAACCTGCAATCACCCAAAAGGTACTGTGGTAAACACCTGCAGCAGGTAATGTGCTGGTAGAATTTAAATACCCATATGCTGCATTAACGGCAAAAATGGCATCCTCCTGAGTTTTATAAAAATTGCTTACAGAAACCAGGTTTTTGGGATCCTCTTCTAAAAACTTTTTACAAGATGATAAAGAACTTATTGTTAACAATAAGCAACCTGTTGTTTTTATAAATGCTGAATTAAATTTCATGATTGTATTTTTAATAAGATTAGAAACCTAAGTTGATGCCCACAATAAATGTTTTTGCAATTGGATAGCCACCCTGATCGTAACCAATAATAAAACTGTTTTGACCAAAAGTATTTGCCTCCGGATCGTACCCGGAATACCTGGTAATAGTTAACACGTTTGTTGCACTTGCGTAAATTTTCAGGTTATTTATTTTAGCAGCTTTTAATATTTTCTTTGGCAGGTTATAGGCCAATGTTATATTTCTTAACCGCACATAAGAGGCATTTTCAACGATTGCTGTGGAGAATATACCTTGGTCAAGACTACCATCTGACAAAGCTCTCGGATACTGGTTGCTTGGGTTAGTGGGTGTCCACCTGTTTATTCCTCCTTCTTTTAGTACATTACCCTGTCCATTAAAGTTTAACAAATCGTAAGAGTTGATATTGGCCATCTTATTGCCCTGTGAACCCTGGAAGAAAATACTGCAATCAAAATTTTTATAGGTGAAGTTGTTGTTGAAACCCCAGGTAAAATCGGGTTGGGCACTTCCAATAATGGTTCTGTCCTTTTCATCAATTACTTTATCTCCATTAAGGTCGCGGTATTTTCTATCACCTGCTTTTGCTATAGAAGGAACATTCGGCGAAGTAGCTTCCTGTCCTATTAATACTGCACTACTGGCAGCTTCTGCGTCTGACTGAAAAATACCATCAAAAATATATCCATAAAAAGTACCTACTGGTTGCCCTATTCGTAATAAACTACCTCCAAATAATATATCAGCATTGTTATTAGCAAGGTTAGTTACCTGGTTTCTGTTAATAGAAATATTTAATGCTGTATTCCATTTTACCACACCTGTGGTATTAACAGTGCGAATATCAAAATCGAAACCTTTGTTTAAAATGTTACCGATATTTAATAAAGTAGCGCCAAAACCTGATGTTACCGGAATAGGAGAAGAAAGCAAGAGGTCATTTGTTTTCTTTTGATAATAATCAGCGGTAACAGTCAACCTATAATTAAAGAAAGAGGCATCTATTCCAATATCCAGTTGGCGGGTACTTTCCCATTTTAAATCTTTGTTTACATACGCCAAAGGTTCCCTTCCCGTATACACTTCTGTACCGTTAAAAACACCTTCACTGTAAGGACCTATCAAGGCAAGTGATTGATAAGGCGGGATATTTTGATTACCGATTAAACCATAACTAAACCTGAATTTGAGATCTGAAACAGCTTTTATCTTTTGCATAAATTGCTCTTCCGATACTCTCCAGGCAAATGCACCGGAAGGAAATATACCATATTTGTTTCCGTCTGCAAATTTGGATGAACCATCCCTGCGGCCTGTTAAGGTAAAGAGATACTTATTTTTAATGGTATAATTAACCCTGGCCAAATAAGAGATAAGGCTCCATTGAGATTCGCCATTAACAGATTTTTGCGGATTGGTAGCAGCCGAGATATTGTGGTATCCGGTGCGGTTATCCGGAAAACCAAAACCGTATGCAAACAGGCTTTCACTGTTAAACTGCTGCACTGTATACCCCGCCACAATATTTAAATTATCGGTTGCATTTGTTTTTTTGTTAAAAGTGAGGGTGTTTTCATTTAACCAGGTTAACCCATGCACATCTCCAATAACGGCTTCCCCTTTACTGGCTTCTGTTCTTTTTAAAAAATTGGGTCCAAATGCATTTTCCCTGGTGGTGTACTGATCTATACCGAAGCTTGTCCTGAATTCAAGCCCTTCAATTATTTTATACTTTGCGTACACATTTCCAATCATTCTGCTAATTGTACTGTACGAATTGTATTCCTTTGCTTCTGCTACCGGATTTCCCAAAATTTTACCCCGGTCATTTTCGTAGGTATAGCCACCAATTACGGTTGAATCGTATACCGGCAAAATGGGATTGAATGAAAATGCAGAACTCGTAACTCCCGGAACAATGGTTCCTGAATTGGTTAATACTCCGGTAGAAGAAATTTTAGAGAAAGAGAAATTAGTACCTACTGTAAGATTTTTATTCACTTCCCTGTCCAGATTGGCCCTGAAAGAATATCTTTTAAAATCTGAGTTAAGAATAATACCCTGCTGGTTAAAGTAACCACCGGATATTGCGTATTTTGTTTTTTCGTCGCCTCCTGTAAATGAAAGTTGGTAGTTGGCAATTGGTGCATTTCTTAATAATTCATTCTGCCAATCGGTTCCTTTTCCTAAGTTTTTTGGATTAACATAAATGGGCGTTGCATTGGCATTCAACTTAGCATCATTTACCAAATTGGCAAAATGTTCTGCGTCCAGCACTTCTACCTTATGCGAAATTTGCTGTATGCCGGCATAGGTTTCAAAATTCATTGATCCTGCACCTGAACGGCCTCTTTTAGTAGTTATTAATACAACTCCATTAGCCCCTCTTGATCCGTAGATTGCTGTGGAAGATGCATCTTTTAAAATTTCAATTGATTCAATATCGCTGGGATTGATGGAAGATAAAGCACCAATACGGGGACCACGCTGAGCGCCAGTTGTTAAATCGCCCCCATCGCTGCTAACCAGCATGCCGTCAATTACATATAAAGGTTCATTGCCCGCATTGATAGAGCTGGTACCCCTGATACGGATGGATGTTTCTGCCCCAGGTTTTCCGGACAATTGCGTAACCTGCACACCTGCAGCACGGCCTTGTAAAGCCTGATCGAATGTAGTAACCTGAGCCTTTTTAAGTTCTTCGCCCTTGATGGAAGCTACCGAACCGGTGAGATCACTTTTTTTGCTGGTACCATATCCAATCACAATCACTTCATTTAAATCGGTGCTTTGTTTAGACAACGAGACGGAAAGAAATTGTTGTTTATTTACCGTTACCTGTTTTTGAAGATAGCCAACAAAACTAAATAAAAGTGTACCACCCTCGTCAGGGATACTGATAGTAAAATTACCATTTGCATCCGAAATCGCTCCGTTGCTTGTTCCTTTAATTAGGATATTTACATTGGCCAGTGGAGTACCGTCTTCTGCAGTTACTTTACCTTTAATTGGTCTGTCGGCTAAATGATTATTATTTACATTGGTTGAAGAAGTGGCCTTACTAAAAAGAGGACACAAGTAAATGGCAGATAATGCCATCACCAGCAGTAATTTTTGGGATTGTTTCATAAAAATTTTAATATTTTATTATTTTACAGTCATGTACACATGTTCATACATATAAAATAATGGCAATTAGTAATCGTATTTTTTAAAAAGCCTAAGCTCTTTCTATATCAATTGTGTAAGTAAAACTATCCGCACGGTAATACCCCAAATTATATTCCATCGGCCTGTCTCCCGGATCACAAACAATTCTTTTTCTAAACAATATCGGGTCGCCTTCATTGATATGCAATTTTTTAGACAATTCGTGGTCGGCCACTATTGCACTAATGCCTTCCTTTGAAATTACAGCGATTGTATGATGCTCATTTTCCAGCATCTCGTACAATGGCTTCGAAAAATCCTCGTTACCATCTAATCCAATCCTTGGATGAAAATAAGATATGAAATATACTATGGGCCCTGATTCTATGCCTCTGATCCTTTCCAGTTTTAATACTTTTGCTTTTTTATCAATATCAAATAATTCTGATAGCTGGTTATCTGCTGCCGCCCAACTTACTTTTAAACTATATGTTTTAAAAGCAACCCCTTTCTCATCCATTTCATGGGTAAAACTTACCCATTTATTTAATTTAGTGGTAATATTATTCTTCGCAACTTTGGTACCTACCCCCTTCTTTCTAACCAGCAGGCTCTCGTACACCAGTTTGTTGGTGGCCTGCCGCACTGTGTTTCTCGAAATGCCCAGTAATTTGGCAATGTCTACTTCTTTAGGAAGCATTTTACCATTCTGGTATTCCGGATTCACTATCAATTTCCTCAACAAATCTTCTACCTGCGAATGGAGTGGCGTTGTGCTATCGTGATTTATTTTTAAAGACTTCATTCAACTTCTGTAATTTTAGTATGTATGAACATACTTACATACCAAAAGTAACCTGTTTTTTTATAAAAAAAAATTTATTTTAACTTGATTGGAAAATAGCTTTAAATATCTATTCTACTTACAAAAAAGAACGCTTTGGCAATAATTACTAACCGATTATATTAAAACCAGATCAAATGAAAAAAATATGCTTTTTTACTACCGGCATCTGTTTACTGCAAATGGCTGCAAATGCTCAAAAAACCAATATCCCTCAAAAAGATACCGCTTCATTTGTATATACTGTTGAACCAGCCCCACAATGGACCAATCTTTTTTTAAGAAACTCGGGCTGGTTTGGTGCCGATGGAATTTTCTCTATTCCATTGAGTGGGGTAGATAAAAACAATAACGACGGCAATAAAAAAACCTTGCTGGTATTTAGTGACACCTACATTGGAGAAGTAAAAAATAACAAGCCCTTACCTGATAATAATATGGTAAATAATACCATTGCGTACATGAATGGAAATGATCCTGATCCTGCTAATATCCATTTTCATTATAAACAAGCAAGCAATGGCAAACCTGAAACTTTTTTTGTGCCACAAACATCAACCACCACCAAGCCTCAATTATTTTGGCTGGGAGATGGATTTATCAACAAAGAAAAAAATAATGCCCTCTATTTATTTGGCTATAAAGTAATAAGAACCGGAGCAGGCGTTTTTGACTTTAAAGAAACAGCGGTTTCTATGATCGCTGTAAAAAATGCCCACAAGCCTCCCTTTACCAACCAGCGTCAAATTGAAACATCCCTACACATCAATAGTAAAAGCCTGGGCGAAGGCAATTTGGGTGCAGGCGTATTAGTAAATACAAAATGGGCCGGAGCAAATAATGCCGATGGATATGTGTATGTATATGGATGCATTGGACAAAACAAAAATGTGGTTGTAGCAAGGGTAAAGCCATTTGACATTGAAGACCAAAATAAATGGCGTTTTTATGATGGTGCTAATTGGAGCGAAAATATTGAAGATATACAACCCATTACCAACGGAGCTTCCAACGAATTAAGTATGACTCCACTTCCCGATGGCCGTTTTTTACTAGTGTTTCAGGTAATGGGCTTATCAGATAAAGTGGGTATAAGGATTGCGGCTTCTCCGGTAGGACCATTTTCAACTATAAAAGAGATTTATACTACCCCTGAATGGAAAGAAGGCATTTGGACCTACAATGCAAAAGCGCACCCCAATTTATCAAAACCCGGCGAATTGCTCATCAGTTACAATACTATCACAGCCGATTTTTGGAATGACATTCAGAAAAATGCACACATTTACAGACCACGATTTATTAAGTTGAAGTATTCTTTTTAAATATAAATGCTATTGATGACAGGCTAAAGGAAGGCCAACAGTATTCAACTCAATTTTACTAATATGCCATCTTCCCAGGTTAGCCGTATATAATTCGTCGAAATTTTTTCCACCAAAAGCTATATTAGTAGGGTTACAAAGGGTATGGGCTTCCCAATCGTTTATCAGTAAAGCCACTTCCTTTTTTTTGTTTACTTTATAAATGCTATTGGGCGCATAACAACTAACATACAGATTTTCTTCCGCATCAAAAGCTATCCCATCGGGGCAGGTATCCGGCAGTGTACAAAACACTTCTCTGCTGCCTGCAGTTCCATCTGCATTGTTAGCAATCCGTTCTACACCCGGCAGCCAAGTGCACACTACATATAAAAAATCTTCCTTAGCAGAAAATGCTAATCCATTGGCAAAACTAAATGGACCACTGTGCCATATTTTACCATTCCCTTCACCATCAAAGCAATATATTTTACCGGTTACCTGTCTAAAAGCTCCACTATCGGTTACAAACAATTGTCCACTTTTTGTAAAGGATGCATAGTTAGGTATATTAAATTTTTCTCCCTCCGCCCCGCTTGCAAACATTTCCAATAAATTGGTTTTAATGGTGAGCTTCCAAACACATTTATTTTTGAGATCGCACACTGCCAGCCAGCTAGCGTCGGGCGAAAAAGCAATCCCTAATACAAATCCATTGGTATTGTTTACTTCTTCAATATTTTTCCCATCTGCAGATATCTTATAAATTTGACCCGCTTCTCCTCCTGCCCATATAGAGCCATCTGGGTGCACCGCAATACATTCAACATGGTCGAGGCCATCTGCGAATCTCGAAACATTGTTAATAGTGATTGCCATAAAAAAGTTTTTTATTAATAAAATATTTACTCCTGCTAGTATTTGCCAGATACTTCTATAACTCACTTCCCGCTTCATAAAAAAAGTAATGAAAATTAAAAGCGTTGAAAAAGAAAATTATTTTCTGTTAATTGTAGCCCATCTTCTTTCCGGAACAACACTATACCATTCGGGTCTATGTGGATCTCTATCATAAGTATATCCGCCAACTTGTTTATAATATTCGGCGTATTGATTCAGCTTATCTCTATCTAATTCAATACCCAATCCATTTCCGGAAGGTACTTTAATACACCCCTTTTCATATTTCATTTTTCCACCCTTTATAACATCATCTGTAAGGTGATGGTAATGTGCATCAGCAGCAAAAGAAAGGTTTGGAATGGCTGCCCCCAAATGTAGCATGGTAGCCAGTTGTATGCCTAACTCTCCCGAACTATGTACTGCTACGCCTATCTGAAATTTTTCACAAACCACACTTGCTTTCCATGCCTGCCGAAGGCCTCCCCAAAAAGTAGTATCCAATAAAATAACATCCACCGCTTCTGTTCGAATACAAGCTGCCAACTGCTCAAAATTTACTACAACCGTATTGGTGGAAGTTGGAATACGCACCCGGCTTTTTACCCTGCGCATGCCTTCTAATCCCCAGGTTGGATCTTCAAAATAATCATTGTTTAAATTTTCTATTGCCTGTCCAACCCTTATAGATTCTTCCACACTCCATGCGGCATTAGGATCTATTCTTACCCGATGTTGTGGGAATGCTGCGGCCAGTGCCTTAAATACTTCCACTTCATGATCTGGATGAAAAACACCTGCTTTTAATTTATGGGTAGTAAAGCCATGTTCGCTGGTAAGTTGTTTTGCATGCTGCACCATTTCTTCCGCAGTTTCTTCTCCTCCTTTACCCGTTTGTGCATTGGGGTACCTAAAAAATAAATAGGAAGCAAAAGGTACTTCTTCACGCAATGCGCCTCCCAATAAATCGCAGGCTCTTATACCTAATTTTTTTCCCATAATATCCATACAGGCAAATTCCAGTGCTGCATGTAATTGTGTTCTGTTATTGTACAATGATGCGGTAGGATTACAAATTTTCCAGTACATGCTTTCCAATTGAAAAGGATCATGCCCGATCAAATAAGGCTTAAGCCCTTTAAAAGCGTTTTCTGCCGACTCGCCGCCGCCGCCCATTTCACCCAATCCGGTAATCCCTTCATCTGTTTCTACTTCTACAACTGTTCTGATAAATCTTCCCCAATGAGCACCATTGGCATGCCTGATCGGTGCCTCTAATGGCAATGCAACGGTCGTGGTTTTAATGTCAGTAATTTTCACTTGTATTATTTAAGTATTTTAAAAAATAGGTATGCTTTATAACAGGTATTTAATTTACAAAAACTTTATTGTTTTACGTTAGCACTAATAAATTTATCGATTTCGCATCCACAGCCTGCGGAATGCGTTAATGAAACACCTCTGCTTTCGATACTTTTAAAAAATTTGGCTAAGCAATTTTTTTAATTTCGATTTTGAAGGAACTGCACCGAAATAATTTTCTTACCTGTTACTGGTGAGAAATAAATGTATACTTCAACGACTTTACGATTTACCATATTTCTTTTGCCAACTTAACAAATAATCCTATTATTCTTTTTTACTACCCTGTATTGTGATGCCCAAACCTCCATCAATTCTGATAGCCGTTCCGGTTATAAAAGAAGCTTTGTCATCGCATAAATACATCACCAATTCTGCCACTTCTTCGGGAGTGCCAATTCTACCAGGAAGATGCATTTCGTTACACTCCTGCAAAACTGCTGCCGGATCGGGCGATAGGGCAATAGCATTGCGTAACATTGGCGTATCGATAGAGCCAGGACAAACAGCCACACACCTTACATAGGGTGCATAATCTACGGCAATGCTTCTGGTTAAACCAAGTATTGCGGTTTTTGCTGTGGTGTATGCTGCTACTTTAGGCTGACTTACAAATGCCTGTATGCTAGCAATATTTATTATAACACCTTTATTTTTTGCCAGCATAAAAGGAATAGTATGTTTAGCACAAAGAAATAAACTTTTCAGATTTACATTCATGATTTCATCCCACTGCGCTTCGGTTGTTTCTGTAATACTGCCATAGCGTTGTATACCCGCATTATTGATTAATATATCAACAGATGTATACTGCAACTGTATTTGTGTAAAAGCGTTTTTAACCTCCGCTTCCACCGATACATTACATTGAATGAACAACCATCGCTCATCCATAATATGAAGTTCACTTTTAGAAACATCAAGCAGTACTACATTGGCACCTGCTTCATAAAAAAGCTTTGCACAGCTGGCGCCAATGCCCTTTGCCGCGCCGGTTATAACAACGGTTTTATTTGTATAACTCATTTGTGATTTTTTGTGCCATTTTTATGAAAATATCTTCGGTGCCTTCTTTTGGGTGAATTACAATTTTTTCATTCGCAATGGACATACTTTCAACCCCCTTAAACCCCTTTGGTGTTTTGTAACAAAAAGAAAGAAATCTTTTAGTGATGCTTTCTCCTGCATCAATAAATGTGAAGGTCTTTTCACCAAATACACTATTAGCTGTTAGCATTATTTCATCAAATGGTTGATGGATACCGGCAGTACCAAACTCGATGCCACGATATTGAAGGATATCATTTGAATAATGTAACCACTGGTGTATCCAAGGGTAATCAGATCTTTTCCACAGATAGCCTATTAGTAATTGATGTGCAGGAGAAAAAGCAGTAATCCATCCATAGCTATCTTGCGGATTTACAATAAATGAGTAAACGGCACTAGAAGAAAAACCCGGACACTGCAGGTTGATATTTTTTTTCGCCTCATCTCTAGCCATAGGCCATGCAATGGTATTAGCATCAATGTTTTTATAATTTGCCTGATTAAAACCTTTAGAAGCATTACAATTTACAAAAGTATTTTCGTTCAAAAATGGTGAGGCAATTGTTGGGTGCTGCACCATATTAAAAACCCTTCCCAATGGATTAATATTTGTTACTATTTCATTTACAAGGTACACAGAACTGGTATTATCCAAGAGGATATTTCGTGTTACTTTTAATCCTTCTTTTGCTGCAATAGTGTACATTTTTAATTGACCGGTAGCCCTATCACCGATTGTCCACTCTATATTTGCCGCCTCTCCATGTGAAGGTATACCTGCTAGTATTTCACCAGCTGAAGGAGCGCCCCATCTACCGATACAGGCAAAGTGCCCCTGATACACGGCGCCCCCCCTGTTATTTAAAGGCATCTGCTCATTTGAAAATTTAAAACTTAATGGATTTACCAGATGGCCATTTAACTGAAAGGAAACAATTGCCCCACCCAATGGATCAACCACTAAAGATGTTGTCGTATTATGTAGTGTAACCAGGCTAGGTTTGATCGGTTTCATATCCTGCGCAAATCATTTACGAGGATAAATATAGAGAAAATTTACAGACAATTTTTATTACCTAAATGCGGCATCAAAAGAAATACCAGATCACTTTCTTTCTCTATTATATATTTATTCGCTACCAATCCATTCTTTTCCATTTTTACTAAAAAAGAACTTCCACTTTGCGGATATTTTTTGGTCTGCCGTCATAAAACGCAGCACTCTGTGCTGTGCCTACACGTTACGAAGTTGTAAGTGCAGGTATGGATATGACCTATGGATTTCTGAATGATTTTACACGGAAAAGAATTTGCAAGTAATGCTGTATGCAGAATTGAACATACCTGGAGGGAAGAAAAATAAAATGATCCATTTTGTGAACAATAAAAACCGGTTTGGCTAAGCGTTTTGAATTGCAAATGGAAATATCCGATAAAAATAATACCCCCACATTAATTCCGCTTATCCAATCCCCAGGATAATTTACTACGCAGGGTTTGCAGAAAATTATTTTCATTCAGGCGGATAAGGTTAATACCGAAGGTTTCTTTTTTTACTGCTAGCTGAGCTTCTTTAGGCACAACAACCCGGCGGCTGTCGAGCGTGCAAATAAACGAGTCGGTACGGCCTTCTACTTCAAATGAAATGATGTTGTTATCTGGTATTACAATGGGGCGGATATTGAGGTTGTGCGGTGCTACAGGTGTAATTACCAAACTGCCACTTTCCGGAAAAACAATCGGCCCGTTGCAACTAAGCGAATATCCTGTGGAGCCAGTTGGAGTTGCCACAATCAGTCCATCTGCCCAATAAGTATTTAAAAATTCACCGTTAAGATAGGTATGAATTTTTATCATGGAAGAAGAGTCTTTCTTCTGCAGCGTAAACTCATTGAGGGCATAAGGCATACCATTAAAGATGGGTATGTTTGCATCCAAATGTATCAGTGTACGGTTTTCGGTAACGTAGGTGCCTTCTACCAATGCCCTTATTGCCGACCGGATTTCTTCCTTGCCAATATTGGCTAAAAAACCTAACCTTCCATAGTTCACTCCTAAAACGGGGATTCCTTTATCCTGCACCAATGTTACCGTATCCAGCAAAGTACCATCGCCGCCAAGGCTTATCATACAATCAATGTTGTCGTCTAAATCTGCCGCTGAATTAAAGGTGGTATACTTACCTTTTATTTTTACCGCCGAATAAAACTGGTTAAAAAAATCCTGAAAAAAAACAGGCTCCACCTTGTGTTCATTTAACTCTTCCAGCAACATATCCATGTCGTCGTTCTGATTATTTTCAATTCCCCTGCTGTATATGGCTATTTTCATTTAGTTAAGTTTTTATCCCTAAAATTTCAGGGGCATTAGCTGTTTCATGCGGTTTTACTTTTTCTGATAATCATTTACCTGCTTTCCTCATTGGTTTGATCAATAAGGAACCAGCAATACAAATGAGGATATTGTTCCTTTTTTTTAAAAATCGGAATTATATTAAAATTCTATTTACAACCACGATACCATAAAAACAACAACCGGTTCCAAAAATATGTTTGTTCAGATGACCTGATAATATAGTATTGAAGATGCTCACAATCCACTTTGGGCCTGTAAAAATAGGCCGTTTTTACCTAATTGGTTAAAGCTGTATTCTACCCTTAGGTTGATGTCGTACAAAGTAAGGATGTCTATACCAAACCCTCCTGAATACAACAGCTTATTATTTAAGTTTGTTGCGAATTGCTTTTTATTGTAGTTGTAACCAACATCTGCATAAGTTTTGGCAAAAAAGCTAAAGGGTATACTGCTGTACTTTTTTGTTTTAAATGGTAAGGGAAAATTAAATGTATATAATTTCTTTTTAAGGGTAGAGCGTAAGAGGCCGTATGCCACTCCATCCACCACATATAACTCCATCCCACGCAGGTACTGCTCTCCATAGCCCATTGCCCGCTGGTTAATATAAGGCTGATTAAATGGTAAAGTAGTTTTTGCAGATGCATTGATGCTGCCAAACCATTCTTTGCCCAGTGGCCAGTATTTATTGAAATTACCTTCCAAAAAAAACATATCTACATCGCCGGAAAATCCCAATCCCCGCTTTAATACTTTTACCATGGCGGTAACACCCTTTAACGGATACATGGCATTATTGGCATTAACATACTGGTACGTATAACTGAAATCAACATAATTCTGTATAGGCTTGCTGCTATTGAAATAATTGGCATTGTATACTTTATCCAGTAAAGAATCATTTACCTGCAGGTGATTGTAGGTAACGTTGAAGGAATGTGATTGCAGGATGTTTTTTCTGATAGTATATCCTGTAGTTACATAAATATTTTTCCGGGAGTAATCTCCATTATTAAATAAAAGTGGTTTGTTGTCGTACCCTGTTTTGTAGATGTGCTCCCTGTTTTCGATAAATCCCCCACCAAAAGAAAATCCGTGCGTAAGTTTTTTATTTACAAATGGCTGGTTGTAGGTAAAAGATATATTACGGGTAAACCCATTTAGAAAAATTAACCGGAGCAAATCTCTGCGGCCCGTAAGGTTATAATGCGTAAATTTTATTCCATATACCACTCTTTCCAGGTCGGCATTGTATTTCTGCAACCATTCATTAATATTTCTGTCTATCAGTTGAAATTTGGGTATGGGAAAAATGTACCAGCGTTCTTTTACCAGGAAGTTTACATCAATTTCATTAGCAGCAGTGGTTGACAATTCAATTTTTACTTCATTGAACAGGTTGGTGTTGTACACCTGTTGCCGGGCATTTTGCAGTTCGGTATTTAATGTAGTAACCAATAATGAATCACCACTTTTAAACTGAACTTCCCGTAGTATAATATAAGCTTTGGTTCGCTTGTTACCAGTTATATTAATTTGATTGATTGCAATTTTAGCGGAAGAATCTTTCAAACCTGCAAGCAACTTATCTGCGGCACCGGTAGATATATCAATATTTTGAGCAGTAGCGCTGGTAACAATAAAAAAAAGTAAGCAGCATTGATATATCTTTTGTAAAAAGCCCATTAAATGTTACACTTACCCTGGTTGAAAGGCTGTAAAAGTAATTGATATTACTGTAAAAAGTTGGTTGGGTAAAAGGGATACTTATTTATTTCTAAACGCTTTCTTTTAAAGCAGAATATGAGTAAAGCGAATTTTTTGGCAGGATACTGAAGTTTAAATATCCAGGTAGTTCATCAGGTGGCGGTAGTTGCTGTGTATTTCATTTTCAAATTTTTCATCGCCAAAATAATAAATAACATCGTACTCATATCTTTCAAAAGCTGCCACAATGGAAGCTATTTCTTTTTTATTGAGATGAAGTGTTACTGTGAGCATGCCCGTTTCAGGTTGTACGGTGGTGTTAAGATGTAGTACAGTAGCATCGTTGCTTTCCACAATGCGACTTATTTCCGAAAGTGCAAACTGGCTTCTTTCCATTTCCATTACAATAATACCACCTATTTCTGCAGCACCAGAAAAATCGCCCAATGCTTTTAATAAATCAGAAGCAGTAATTACGCCTGCAAGTTCATTGTCTTCTGTAATTACCGGCACCACGGCAGATTCGTACCGGTTGCTAAAATTAACTGCGTTTAAAAAATGTTCGTTTTCTTTTACAGCGGCTGCAATAAAATGTTGTTCCAGTATTTGAATGGTAGATTTTTCTTCTTCAGCGTCCATCAGGTCGTCTTCCCCAATAAGGCCCAGGTAACTATCTTCTGATACTACAGGTAAATGGGTAACTTTAAAATCGTTGATTAACTGTATGGCCTTGGCAATACTGTCGTTCAATTGAAGACGGGGTATATTATTATTGATAAGGTCTGCCGTAAGCATATTCAGGTTAACGGGTTTTAAAGCATTTTATTCTTTCGTCAAACAAACATGACAATTAAAAATACTAAATAGTTGCAGCAGGTGTTTGTTGTTTTTCCAAAAAAGCACTTAAAATACTGTTAAACTCTTCTGGTACTTCCATCATGGGTGCATGGCCACATTTATCTATAAAATGCAGTTCACTATTTGGTATCAGGTTGTGAAACTCTTTGCCAACAAAAGGAGGTGTTATGGCATCATTGTTACCCCATATAAGGCAGGTAGGTTGTTTAATATCTTTTAATTCTTCGCCCAGGTTATTACGGATGGCGCTTTTTGCCAATGCTATAATCTTAATTACTTTTAAGCGGTTGTTGGTAATTTCAAACACTTCGTTCACCAGTTCGTCAGTAGCCATAGCAGGATCGTAAAAAGTAAGTTCAGTCTTTTTACGAATGTATTCTTTGTCCCCTCTTTTTGGATAGGTATCTCCCATACCATTTTCAAATAACCCTGAGCTGCCGGTTAGTGTAAGGGTTTTAATTCGTTCCGGGTTTTTTAAAACATATAATAGAGCAACATGTCCGCCCAGTGAATTCCCCATTAAATGAATATTATTGTAGTTGCGGTGTTCAATAAACCGCTGAACAAATTTTTGTAATCCACCTACAGATGTATGTAACAAATCAAGTTCAAGTAAAGGAAGGATCGGTACAATTACTTCGTATTTTTTACTAAAATGGTTAATGAGATCTGCAAAATTGCTCAATGCACCAAACAGGCCATGTAATAACATTAATGGCTCACCCTTACCTGTAGCTATAAATTTAAATTTGCCGTCTTGTTGTATTTCGTAGTTCATCCTTGCTATAGTAAAATTGTTTGTAACAATTAATGTTTGCAAAATAAGTAATCGGGTTAAAATTACACTAAATAAAATAATGCCTCCATTTAATGCTTTATTTTATCTGCAACGCCTTCAAAAAATGATTCTAACTGGTTAAAAGAATCTTTAAACCAGGGAATGAAATATCCAAAACCTCCAATAATTGCCGGCGCCCATGGTCGCAAAAAATTGTATGTTATCGATTGCTGTATAGTTTCTTTGTTAAAGAGGGTTATTTTTTCTGCATAAAATAAAAATACACTAAAAATAATGCTGTACAAAAGAATATAAACCAATGCTCCGCCAATGCGGTTGATCCATCCTAAAAAAGCCATTTCAAAAGTTTTTTCCACCAGCTTACCACCCCAGTTTACCATAATCACCACCACAATAAACACCAATGCAAATGAAATAAAAGGCAACCATTTACCAGCAACTGCAATACTATTTTGCAGATAAACAGCTACCAAAGCAGATAATTTAAGTGCAGCAGCTAGTCCAACAATAAAGCCTATAATAGAAAATACAGCTACTATAAATCCACGCCTCAGGCCTTTAAAAATGGCAATGATGATTAGAATGGCAAAGATAATGTCTATCATGGCAAGGGTTAATAATCGTTTAGTAATTAGTTTGTACCCTAGACTTAATTGTTGCTTAGTTTAGTGAGGTTAGAAGTTTAGTTACCGCACTAAATTGCAAACTATTAAAAACAACAGTGGTATGTAACTTTGCTAAGCACTTTTAATAATATCAATCCCTTATTTAGTTAGCAATTCTTTTACTATGGTACTAATGGTTTTGCCATCTGCCAATCCTGCTAATTGCTTGCTTGCCACGCCCATCACTTTGCCCATATCAGCAGGTGAAGCGGCCCCTGTATCAGTAATTATTTTTGCGACGGCATCTCTTATTTCAGCCTCACTCAGCTGTTTGGGTAAAAACCTTTCAATTACTTCCATCTCTTCTTTTTCTTTCACCGCCAAATCTGCCCGGCCTTGTTTTTCAAAAATTTCCAATGAGTCTCTGCGTTGCTTCATCATTTTTTGTAAAAACTTTTGCTCCGTGGCTTCAGTGATAACACCACCGGCGCCGGGGTCAGTTTTTGCTTTAATAATTTCGGCCTTTATTGCCCGCAGACTTCTCAATACTGCTTCATTCTTAGCTTTCATGGCGTCTTTCATTTCTGCCATTATTTGTTCTTCCAGTGCCATAATATTTGCCCCCAATCCGCCAGCCGGCAGAAAGTATCGGACTTTATTTTAAATTGTTTAAAAATAATATTTCTATATTTTAATATCCTTCTAAGTGTCTGAAATTGTAGTTACTCCTTTATTACATCACCCCAACCCCTCTCCAGGGAGAGGGACTAGAACCCTTAACTCGTAGGTGTTTAAGCGTTTTGAAAGGATTTTAATTGGAAACTTTTGATTTCTATACTTTAATAAATAGCTCCCTTGTATTTTTATCAATTTGCGTTTACCGCTGCTCCTTTAACTGTATCGCCTTAAACTTATCAAAAAACTGGTGGGCAAATTTCTTCATGTCATCACTCAACTCCTGTTGATGGGTTGATCGGTTAAAAGTATCTGCCATGGTCATAAACATCTGGTAATAAAAATCTGCCATCTCATCCATCATCATGTCTTTTGTCCAAAGGTCAATACGCAGGGCCGTTTTATCTTCGCCATCCCAAAAAGCCAGGCACATAGCTTTTGCTTTTTGGGCCATATCAGCGGTGCTGTCGCTTGCGCTCCAGGATATTTGTGCAGGAATTTTATCCGGGGTTAGCAGAATATCTATTTTTATAGTTGAATTGTTCATACGATTTTTGTGCTGATTTATTAATTAGCTGCTATGCTAGTGGTGGCTGCAAATGTAACAAGTTTATTTTTTTACGCTGGTTGAATTGTTGCTAAAATATTTTTCCAGAGCAGTTTGGCAGATGAATCACCATTATATTGCTTTACCTGTTGCAGCCCCTTGTTGATAAAAGCCCGGCGCATATCTTCATCTTTAAACAGCAGCATCATTTTATCTGCAAGCTCCTTTACATCATTACAATCAGCATAAAGTACGGCTTCATCAAATATTTCAGTATTGGACAATGTATTGCCGGTAATTACCGGCACACCGCATTGCAATGCATTCAACAAAATTGAAGTGTTGTCGTTAAATAAAGCAGGTGTTACAAAAGCATAGGCCGCAGCTGTAATGGAACACAATTCATCTTCAGTTGCATCTTTCAGCAGTAGTACATCTGCTTTATGTTTATAGGTTTGCAGGCTTTTGATAAAAGTAGTTGCATCCGTTGTTGTAGCAATGGCAAGTACCAGTTGCATATTGCTTTTTTGCCACTTTTTAAAAAGTGAAAAAGCCTTTAGCAGGTTAATCAGATTGGTTTGTGCATGAATGATTCCACTAAATAAAAAATACTCTTTGCCAGCAGCATAGGTTGCTTTTACCTGTTCCCGTTGTTCCCAATTAATGGGTTGGTATTTTTCATCAGCAGCGGGATATAGTACTTTAATTTTTTTATCTGTAACTGAATACCGTTGTATGATTTGCTCTTGTAAATAATTTGATGCCGCCAATATATTACCAGCCCTGTTTAAAAATGATACTGCATTTACCCGCAAAAAGCGGTTATATTTTTTGGGGTACACTTCGGGGAAATCTGTAAAAGCAAGGTCGTTGACTGATATCCATTGCGGCAGCTTTGTTCGTAAAGAACAGATGATATCTGTATGGACAACAACATCGGCTTTTATTTTTTTTAGCAGCGCAACCAGGGTAAAGTTGTACCAGTATTTCCATAGCAGCGGATTATTGGATACCTGCTTTAATAAAATAGTTTGGATATTTTTTAATGCTATATTTTCAGCATAACCCGCATTGGCGGTGATAAAAATAAAATTATGTTCAGCATGTGTGGCTGCTATCTGTTCAATTTTTTTTTTGAGTAGCATTGCCGCTGCCTCATTTCCATTTAGTACCCTTGTATTAATTGCAATATTCATTACAGCAAAAGTAAGCTGCAATGCTGAGTATAAATAGCTGCCGTTTATATTATTAGTTTAGAAATGAAGTAGTGTTAAAGTCATTCTCTCCCCGATGTTTAGTGGGTTTAGCGTTTAGAGGTTTAGATGAAGAGCTAACAAACAAAACTAATGTAGCAGCACAATTTGTGCAGCAATGATGCTCTCACTTTTTATCCGGAAATTGAATTATTTTGGAAACAACTGAAGTAAGAAAGAGGAGTCTGTTTATTTTATTTCAGCACTTTCAGTTTTACGGTTTCAATCCTTGTGTCGCTTACATTTAAAATATCAAACTGGTAATTACCGGTGATAAAAGTTTCCCGCTGTTTGGGGATTTCATCCCTGTTCTGAATAATAAAGCCGCTTAGTGTTTCAGTCTCCCCGCTATCAGTAAATACCAGCTTATATTTTTCTGTAATGTAATCAAGCTCCAGCCTGCCACTAAAAATAAACTCATTGTTGGCCAGTTGCTTTTCTACAAACTCTTCGGTATCATATTCATCTTTTATTTCCCCAAAAATTTCTTCCAGTAAATCTTCCATCGTTACAATGCCTGCGGTACCACCAAATTCATCTATTACCCAGGCAATACTCTTTCTTTCTTTACTGAATTTACTCATCAGGTCAGTAGCGCTCATACTTTCCGGTATGGCAAATATTGGCAACAACACTTCATTGATAGCCGCCGGATTTTTAAACAGGTCCAGTTGGTGTACATAACCTGTAATGTTGTCAATATTTTGTTCGTACACTATCAGCTTACTTAGCTGGGTGCTGATAAATTTATTTTTTAATTCTTCTATATTCGTTGTAACATCTACGCCTTCAATTTCCTTACGGGGTATCAGGCATTCCCTGACTTTTGTATCGCTTAAAGAGAGCGCATTTTCAAATAACTCTTTGTTAATTTCGTTGGTGTCCTCTTCATCGTGGTACTTGGTTTGGTTGATAAAATGCTCCAGGTCAATTTTTGAAAATGCTTCTTTTTTATTATTCAGCTTAATGTTAAAAAGATATTTTAAAATCCATTCTGCCATTTCTACAAAAAAAGATGCAACGCTGGAAAATGCTGAGAAGAAAAAACGGGTGATATAGGCAATGAACCCGCTGCTTAACATGGTTTCATTTTTTGCCCGGAAATAGGCTTTAAAAATAAATTCAAACAACAGCAGGATAAAAGTAGAAACAGCTGTTTCTACTACCAGCCGTATATAGGGGTTTTCCGTATTGAACCGTTTCCAGAAACTGAGGTCCCACAAAGGACCCATAAAATTACTCCATAGCAAGCCATACACTACCAGGATTATATTAAATCCAACTAAAGTGGTGCCGATAAATTGTGCAGGTTTATCTGCATATTCACCCCATATTTTACCACTGAAAGTGCCCTGCTTTCTTTTTAACTCAATAGATAATTTATTGGCAGAAATAAAAGCAATTTCAATACCTGCAAAAAAACCTATCAGCAGCAGTGAGAGCAATATTGCAAGGGGAGTTATCCATTCCATGTTGTAAAAATAAGGAAGCACTTTGATTTATTCATCAAATTCAGTTTAGTGGGTGTAATTCAAATCCGATAGGTAATGAATGTCGTTTCATTAATAACCGCCGTCAGCGTTGTTAACGGCTGACGGGGTTATTCAAACCCTTTTAGCGCAACCATTGGAATTACATCCAGTTAGACCTTGGATTTTGGATTTCCAATATGCAGCTATTTACCTGTTAGGTTAAAGTGCAATAAACAAAGGAGCAAATAATTATTTAGCAAGAAATACTTCTACAATTGAGATAGCTTCTGCACAAGCCTGCGTCAGGTTGTCGTTTAGTATTTGCTTATCAAAATGATCTTTAAAAGATATTTCGTAAGATGCTTTATTAACCCTTGCTGCCAGCGACTCTGTCGTTTCTGTACCGCGGCTTTCCAATCGTTTTTTTAGCACATCTACCGATGGAGGCACAATAAAAATGGTGAGTGCAGCATCGGGATACTGCTGCTTTACATGTATTGCGCCCTTAACATCAATATCCAGTACCGGAATTTTTCCGGCATCCCAAATGCGTTGCAATTCGCTTTTCAGCGTGCCATAATATTTTCCTTCGTACACCATTTCCCATTCTACAAATTCGTTGTGCTGTATGTGTTGTTTAAAATCATCCGGGCTGATAAAATAGTAATCTTTGCCATGCTGTTCATTCCCTCTTGCTTGCCTGGTTGCAGCCGATACCGAAAATGACAATTGAGGAAATGTCTGCATCAGGCGATGCGTTATGGAGGTTTTACCTGCACCGGACGGAGCCGTTATAATTAAGATTTTATTACTAATTGGCATGTGCAAAGAAAACAAAGAAAAAGGAATAATTGTTGAAGCTTCTTGCTTGAATTTTACAAAAGCATCCATTGCAAAAAAGGCTACAGAAAGATGGGGATGCATTTAGCTGAACAAATTCAATATTTAAACAACCCTCTTAATATCTGCACCAAGCGCCTGCAATCGCAAATCAATATTTTGATAGCCCCTGTCTATTTGTTCAATATTTTGGATGGTACTTTTACCTTCGGCACTTAAGGCTGCAATCAGCAAAGCCACACCGGCCCTTATATCCGGACTGCTCATTGTGATACCCCTAAGTTTTTGTTCTCTTTCCAGCCCTATTACAACTGCACGGTGGGGATCGCATAAAATAATTTGTGCACCCATATCAATTAGCTTATCGACAAAAAACAACCGGCTTTCAAACATTTTCTGGTGAATGAGTACACTGCCTTTGGCCTGTGTGGCTGTAACTAAAACAATACTCAGTAAATCGGGTGTAAAGCCCGGCCATGGATGATCGTAAATAGTAAGTACACCGCCATCCATGTAGCGTTGTATCTCATACATATCCTGCGATGGTATGTGTATATCATCACCCACAAAATGCATTTTAATACCCAGTTGTTGAAACTTATCGGGTATTACGCCAAGATGCTCCAGTCCTACATTTTTTATGGTAATATCACTTTGCGTCATGGCTGCAAGGCCAATAAAGCTGCCAATTTCAATCATATCCGGCAGCATGCGGTGTTCAGTGCCATTGAGCTGCTCTACGCCTTTAATTGTAAGCAGGTTGCTGCCGATACCCGTTATTTTTGCACCCATCCTGTTAAGCATTCTGCAAAGTTGCTGCAGGTATGGCTCACATGCGGCATTGTATATTGATGTAATACCATTTGCCATTACAGCTGCCATTACTATATTGGCCGTACCTGTTACGCTTGGTTCATCCAGCATAATGTTGGTGCCCTTCATTTCGGGTGCAGTGAGGTAAAAATAACCATCGCTGTTGTATTGAAAGGAAGCTCCCAGTTTTTCAAAACCAATGATGTGTGTATCCAATCTTCGTCTGCCAATTTTATCGCCACCAGGCTTAGGGATATATGCTTTTTTAAATCTTGCCAACATAGGGCCAGCCAACATTACAGAGCCTCTTAACTTACCACTTTTTTTATGATACGCATCGCTGTTAAGGTATTCCACATTTACATCATCTGCCTGAAAAATACAGGTATCCCTGCTTACTCTTTCTGTCTTTACACCCATATCACCCAGTAATTCTATCAACAGGTTTACATCAATAATATCCGGAATATTGGTAATGGTAACTTTTTGGGCCGTTAATAACACTGCTGATATAATTTGCAGTGCTTCATTTTTGGCACCTTGCGGGGTAATTTCCCCTCCTAGTTTTTTACCTCCGTATACTTGAAATGAACTCATAGTTTTTGTATTGATTGATAAGTTTTTGTAGATTTTTTTTTAAATAGCTTTCAGAGACAAGTTAACAAACAAAAAGATGATTAAAAATAAAAACCCCGGCGCTGCTGTGTTGCGAGCCGGGGTAATATTACAATTTATAACGCGATACCTTTTTTAGTAACGTTTTTTAAAGCCGCGGCTATTGCTGTCTTTGCTGCCGCCACGGTTATCCCTGCTGCCACCACGATTGTCCCTGCTGCCGGTTCCTCCACGGCTGTCTCTTCCGCCGCCAGTGTTGCTGCGTTGGCCAAAGTTTTTTCTATAGCCACCTGTATTACTTCTGTAATCATCCCTGTCGTTTGGTACGTCAGTTCTGTGTTTTACAAATGGTCGATTGTTAAATTCCAACTGCCCTTTTGTAATTGTACTCAGTTCACTTTGTATGTTGTCATCATGCACCAGTTCTTTATGCCAGTTACTGTAAGTAAGTTTCATGTAATAGGCAATTGAATTGGCAAATCCCTGGCGCTTTTCAGGGTTTTCTTCTTTCAATGCTTTGTCGATGATTACCTCAATATTTTTACCTAAGTGGTTAAACTTGGGATATCTTTTAGGATAAGGTAACGGTTCTGGCTTGGCCTTTAATGTTTCTCTTGTAGGTATTGGGTAGGGGCTTTCCACATCTAATTTAAAATCACTTATTAAAAACAAATGATCCCATAATTTATGCCGGAAGTCTTCCACATTTTTGAGATGTGGGTTTAAAAAGCCCATCAACTCAATTAGCGCCATTGCATTGCGCTGGCGCTTTTCCTTGTCTTCAAGCGTAAGCAAATATTCCACCATCTTTTGAATATGGCGGCCATACTCCCTCATGGTTAAATGATTTCTTGCGGTATTGTAATCCATACTTTCAATAGCTGTCATATAGGCAAAAGTAATGAAAAGCTGCAATAGCCTGCTGGTTTTTTACCAATTAGCAATAGCTGTTTTTCTTTGTGATGATGTAAGTTTAGATGTTCGTTAAATTAAGGCAGAGAAAAAAAGAATAAATATTTTACCTTTTTGCAAAAAGTTATCAACTCTTTATTTGTAAAATGGAATGTTAAATTAGTAAATAATTAAAATCGTTAGGCGGATCCAAAAAATTTTAAGCTTATAAAAAAAGCAACAACGGCTCCAAAACTATCCGCAGCCCAATCAAATAAATCAAACTGCCTACCGGGTATAAAATACCGCTGAATAAATTCTGTAGTGATGCCCCACACGCAGGTAGCCAAAGTTATTTTGATGAAAAGCTGAAGTTTGGCCTGATTGCTGTAACCGGCCTTTTTAAAAGGCATACAAAATAAAAAAACAATGCCTCCAAATAATCCGGCATGTACAATCTTATCAAAATTTATAGAATCGAGGAAGTCAGCTTTAGGAACGTCCTTTCCGGGAAGGCAGATTAATGTTAGTACCAATAAAAACCAGGCAATGCCTGGTAAAAAATTTATTACCCTTACTCCAACTGTAGCGGGCCTGTTATATTGTGTCATTGTAGTAATTAAGAAACCAAAGCGCTATACGCTGCTGCATCTAGTAACGCTCCAACATCGTCGGTATTGTCTACTGTCATTTTAATCATCCAGCCATCACCATATGGATCGCTGTTAACCAGCTCTGGCTGAGCCTCCAGTGCAGGATTCACTTCAATAATGGTTCCTGTTACCGGTAAAAACAGATCGCTGACTGTTTTTACTGCTTCCACTGTACCAAAAACTTCTTCAGCAGCCAGGGCTTTCCCTTTAGAGGCGATATCAACATAAACAATATCACCCAATTCGCCTTGTGCAAAATCGGTAATGCCAATGGTGGCAGTATTTCCTTCTATTGAAACCCATTCGTGATCTTTAGTGTAGCGTAAATTTGCAGGAACATTCATACTGTTAGTTTGAAAAGATAAATAATTCTATTTAAAAAAGAAGCTGCAAGATAACCAACTACCCCGTTATTTTAAAAGTATCTGTTTTATTTTTTTGTTTCGGTTTTTTCATCTGCCGGTAATTGTATTTCCATCCGCATCCTTATGTCATTGATGGGACGTTTAAAATTATCTACAGGTGCGGCGGCTATAGAATCTACCACTTCCATCCCCGATTCTACTTCACCAAAAACAGTATAATTCATATCAAGAAAAGGGGTTCCTCCATTCATTTTGTAGGTCATACGTTTTGCAGGAGCGTACTTTATTCCGGATTGCTGTTCAATATTATTCAATTCTCCTTCACTGATTTTTCTTCCCTGAACAATGTAAAACTGGCAGCCGCTGCTGGCCTTTTCCGGGTTGTCCTTTCTGGCAGCACAAAGCGTACCTCTTTTATGATACAGTGAAGAATCAAATTCAGCAGGAATTGTATAGCCTACGTCACCCGTACCCAGCATTTCACCTACAGTACTTGTTTTACTTTTAGGATCACCACCCTGTATCATAAACTGGCCGATGACTCTGTGAAAAAGCAGGCTGTCATAAAAATGCTCCTTTACCAGTTTAATAAAATTGTCCCGGTGTTGGGGTGTTTTATTATATAGGCGAATCACCATATCACCTGCATTGGTACTAATTTTTACCCTGGTAAAATCTTCTTTAGCTACAGTATCTGCAACAGCTTTTGCCGGTTTTACTACCGGTTTTTTTACAGCTTTTTTTATCGGTTTTTTTGCAGTTATTACCGGCTTCTTTACCGGTTGTTTTTTAACCTGAGCCTGCAGTTGTGCAGAGAAAAATATGGCGAAAGTTAAACATACAATTTTAAAAATCCTGTTCATCATAATTAATGGTTATTGCGTTTGAGTTATACAACGTATCCAGTGTAAATAAATTGAATGCTGCCCCTTGTTATTTGTTATTAGTTTATAAATAAGCTGTGTTAAAGTCAGTTATTTGTGTTTAGATAGTTTAGCTGTTTAGACAGTTTAGATGAAAAACTCCATAACAAACCATCCTTAAATAACTTTTAATAACCATCAGGGAAAAACTGGGAAAAATACAACAGCACATGATCTTTCAAAAAATTTTCCTGTTCAATAAGAATGTAAGGGGGCAAAGGCTTTGCCAGGTTGTAATGCGGCCATCCTTCCTCATCATATCCTTCCAGCGCATAATAACCACTTGGTGCCAGGATGGTACAAATGGCTATATGCATTAAATCCTGTTTTTGTTCTTTGGTATATACCTGCTTGCCGGTGCCCAATTCCTGCACACCTATCAGGAATAAAACTCCATCCATATCCGGCTTAATGCCATATTTTTCTTTCAGCAGTATCCGCAGCTTTAACCACCTTACCTGTAAATCGTCTTTTGCATGTTGCATGCTGCAAATATAAGCACCCATCAGCTAAAGGAATAAATGGACAAGCGTACAATTAACATTGGTTTCGATAAAATGTAAAAAGAAGTGTCGTGGTAATTTTAAGTTTATTATTTACAGGCCTTTTTGGCTGTAAGGCAAAAAATTGGCCGAACGTAAATTTAATTAGTTGATTAAACCCGGCCAATGCATCTTTTCCACGACTAACTTTTCACTTACACCATTAATGCAGTATAGAATGTTACCAATCTCCAAAGCATCAACACACAATCATTTTCTATTTTCCGAAGGGATTTTTATTTTTTGTTTAGTACGAACCGGCTCACCAAAATTTGGGGTACCATCTTTATTCCATTTAAATGGCTGGGCACGGGGCGAACGAAATCCCCCACAACCCTGTCCGGGCTTATCATTGGCATGATATAGTATCCAGTCTTGCTTGCCATCAGGCGATTTAAAAAATGAGTTATGCCCCGGAGCGTACACTCCATTTGCAGGGCTTTGTTTAAAAACAGGCTGCGGATTTTTTATCCAGGATTCCGGGTTCATCAAATCGCTTTCAGCAGCCGCAGTAAGCATACCCAATGCATAAAAATCCGTCCAGCAACCACTGGCAGAATAAATTAAAAATAGTTTATCCTTATGCGATAATACTTCCGGGCCCTCGTTCACATTTACATGCGGCACATCGTTGGGATTGTTTAAATCTCCATGTGTTTCCCAATCCAGTTCGGGGCTTGAGATTTTAGAACGATTGTCGCCCAGCATCCACGGGTTTAACATTTTAGCAATGTATATATTCTGTTGCCCATTTGTATCCCCATCCCAACCCGACCAGATAAAATACAATTGTTTTTTATGTTCAAATACAGAACCATCGATAGACCATTTATCATCCGGCGTGGTAAGCTTACCTTTCATTTCCCATTTCCCTTTCAATGGATCAGGCGAACTGTTTTCCAACACCCAAATGCGATGGTCAGCATTGTTGCCGCTATCGGCAGCAAAATAGATGTACCATTTACCTTTTAAAAAATGAATTTCCGGTGCCCATATTTCTTTGGAGTATGGACCTTTCTTTGGGGGTGTGAAAACAATTTTTTTTTGCGCCGTTTTTAAAGTGGCAATGCTGGGAGTTTTCCAAATGGTTATATTCTTTCCGGTAGTGTGTGTGTAATAATAGAAACCGTTTTTGTACACACACCATGGGTCTGCACCAGCACTAAAAAGCGGGTTGGTAAAGGTTTTTGCAGATTGTGCCTGCACAGGCATAACAAAAGAACAATACAGTATGACTGTATAAATAAATGTCCTTATCATTTTCATAACTGCAAGTTTATAGAAGAAATAAGCACTTTATTTTTTTATAGAAAACCTGTAAACCGAACTTGTTTTATAAATTTTTCCGGGTTCCAAAACTGTTGATGGAAATGCTGGTTGATTGGGTGAATCCGGAAAGTGTTGCGTTTCCAAACAAAAAGCCGTTCTAAAATTATCCATGCCGCCATCCTTCATTTTATTTTTTGATTGCATAAAATTGCCGCCATAAAATTGAAGTCCGGGTTCCTGTGTAAGTACTTCCATTTCAATACCTGTTTTATCACCTGTAATAATTGCTGCGGAATTTAAACCGGCTCCTTTGTTTGCATTCAACACAAAATTATGGTCGTAGCCTTTACCATTTTTTAGCTGCACATCATTTGCATCCACGTTTTTTCCAATCATTGTTGGTGAACGAAAATCGAATGCCGTATTGGCAACCGGTTCAATTTTTCCTGTTGGTATTAAGGTTGAATCAACTGGTGTGTAGCTATCCGCATTTATCATTAGCAAATGATTGTTAATGGTGCCGCTACCCTGCCCGTTTAAATTAAAGAATGCATGATTCGTGAGGTTCACCACTGTTTTTTTATCCGTGGTTGCTTCGTAATCAAGTTTCAGTTCATTGTCATTCGTCAGGGTATAAATAACTTTCACCTGCAGGTTGCCAGGAAAACCTTCTTCCATATCTTTTGATAAATAGCTAAGTTCTAAAGTACTGTCGCCCATTTGTTTTGCATCCCACACAACAAATTGAAAACCTTTTTTGCCGCCGTGTAATGTATTGGGGCCGTTATTGGTTGCCAGTGTATATTGTTTACTATCTAAGGTAAATTTCCCTTTGGCAATACGGTTGCCATAGCGGCCAATAGTAGAACCAAAGTATGGCTCGGTGCTGTTTTGGTATAGCTGCACACTATCAAAGCCAATTACAACATCAGTTAGTTTGCCGTCTTTATCCCGCACTAATAAACTTACCAGTCTGCCACCATAATTGGTAATGGCGGCCTGCATGCCGCTGCTATTTTTCAAAACATATAAATCAGTTTTTTTGTCATCCATGGTTTGTTGAAAAGCTGTTGCAGAAGATAGGATCGTGGAGGTTTTTGCGGTGCTGTCGTTTTCTGTTCCGATAGTTGTTTCTGTGGCATTGTTGCAACTTGCTGCTGTTAACACCAAAGAGAAAGCGAAAAACAATTTGAAAAGGTTCATACAAGAATCGTTAGGTTATTAATAATTGTTAACACGGCTACAACACTAGAAAAAAATCAGCATACAGTATAGTTAATATAGATTTTAAGGCCCTTATATTTAGTAATACTTATGTGTTGGAAATTTCTTATTCCCCAGCCGGTATGGTTACTGCAGTGCCAGTTTTAACGGGTATCCCCAAATTAGGTGTACCATCAGTATTCCAGTTTATTTTTTGGATGCGTATATTTCTTGCTGCGCCACAACCGCCGCCGGCATTGGTATTGGCGTGATAGATGATCCAGTCTTCTGTGCCATTGGGTGATTTAAAAAAAGCATTATGGCCCGGGCCAAATGCGTTATTGGAAGGTTGTTTTGCAAAAACGGGTTGTGCATTCTTTGTCCAGTCTGCAGGCAGCAACGGGTTGCCGCCATCTTTTAATGTAAGCATGCCCAATGCATAATCATCCGTCCAGCAGCCACTGGCGGAATATACCATAAAAACTTTTCCGCCGCTGTTCTTTATAATTTGTGGGCCTTCATTTACCGGACCACCATTTGTTTCCCAAGACAATTCTGGTTTTGTAATCATTATCGTTGGAGCTTCCAAAGTAAAAGCGTTGGTCATTTTAGCGATGTAAATATTTTGATTTTGCACAGCTATATTAGGGCGTCCGCTCCATAAAAAATACTTATTGCTATTGTATTCCAATACCGTTCCGTCAATTGACCAGAAATCTGCATCAGTGGTGAACATCCTTCCCTTATCTACCCATGTACCTGCTAGTGGGTCGGCATTACTATTTTCAAGCACCCACATGCGCTGTGTATCGTCCGGGCCACTGCCTGCAGTGTAATACACATACCATTTACCGTCTAAAAAATGCAGCTCCGGAGCCCATACATTAGATGAATTGGGAGTGCCGGGCGCCGCAGAAAAAATAGTGGTGATGGGGGCGCTGTTCAGTTTCGACATGGTTTTTGTTTTCCATATCGCCACCCGGTTGCCTAATGTATGTGTGTAATAATAAAATTCATCTTTC
>Ga0163147_10001937_pt1 | contig 30415 bp, 14 predicted proteins | sample OliLakLV19MP6G1_FD_148597 | JGI IMG/M metagenome (GOLD analysis project Ga0163147, IMG submission 148597) | Freshwater microbial mat bacterial communities from Lake Vanda, McMurdo Dry Valleys, Antarctica- Oligotrophic Lake LV.19.MP6.G1 | ecosystem: Environmental > Aquatic > Freshwater > Lake >...
ATTTGTAAATATAGAACCAATATTATCCGTGTGACCTTCTACTAATATCTTAACTTTTGGTTTGTTTGTCATAAATTCAGTTAATACTTCTAGTTCAGATACTTTCTCAGGCAATTCCGCTTTGCCTAAAGAATAAAGTAAGTTTTCTATTATTATTTTTCTTCCTAACTCGAGAATTGGAATTGTTTTCTTGGTTAATACTTGTTTTAATTCATTTATAATAGAGATATTCACAGAATCTGGCATTGCAGGTAACAAAGTTCTATACTTAATGGCAAATAAACTTGTTAGTTGGGAAGAGAAGTTATTTAGTATTGTAGAAAAAGGATAATCAATGTCATAATTATATCCTCTAGTGCTTTCAGATATATTTTTATAACTTTTAATCTTGGAAGGTGTTATACTAAACAGTCTAATACTATTATTATTTAGTAGAGAGATGATTGAACTTTCATTATAATTTGTTTTACCATCTCCTTCTTCATCTTTTTGATGAAAAGGAGCATCAGTTACAACTATAATAATTTTATTTGATGCCTTTCTCCAATTAATTTTAAGTACACTATTAGCAATTGCTTCTAATGTATTTTCTTTTATATCGCCACCGCCATAAGCTCGTATTTTATTAAGCCAACTAATAAATTCATATACATCGTTTACTGGCTGGTAAGTTCTATCAACAACATCAGAGTATAAAACCATACCTAAGTTGTAATCAATACCTTTCTGCTTCAGAAAATTTGATACACCCAATATTTGTTTTTTGACATCATCCAAATATTGCTGCATAGTAGCAGTTTGATCCAAAACAAATATGAAATCTATTGGAACTCTTTCATTCAGGCTTAATTTTTCAATTGAAATAATCTCTTTTAAGAGATTATTTTCAAATATTGATAACTTCTCAGGATAAAGTGTATCCAAAGTATTAAAGTTGTTGTCAAATGCTTCAACAACAACTTTCATTATTGGGTAGTTACTTACATCAATATTCTGTATTACTAATCTTACTTTATTATTGCTGTAATCTATTTTCGTGTCTTTAATAGTTTGAACATTGTCCAAACTATCTACTTTTTGACCTAACATAAAGTTTAAATTTGCAATTATTACAAGCAATATTACGAATAACTTCATAATTAGATAGCAATTCTAAGTACTGGAGAAAGAATAAAGAAGTTTTTAACTTCGTATGGACGCAATTCTCTTAGAGGTGTTGCATATTTTGCTTCCAAAAATAGCCAATTCCCAAACAATGGAACGTAAGTTCTAGCTAATAATATTTGGTTAGAATATTGAACACTTAAAGTAAATGGATAAACAGATTGATTTCTATACTCTGTTTTTAAGAATATCCAATCTGCAAATTCATTATTCTTATAAAGTTGCAAACCACTTATAGAATCAGTTGCAACTTTGTTACCATAATCAAAATATACAACCTCTTGTACTTCGGAATATGTCATACCAACGTCAAATCTTAAGTAATTTTCATTACTTGAACCACCGAACCAATAATTGTAAGAAAATGATAATTTTCCTACTGTACCCAAAATAGGAGCAACACCAACTAATGATTTATTAGTGTATTCATCTGAAATATCAATGTTATCATTAGAACCGTAATAAGCCAAGGTATTTTCTTTGACTGCTTGAGTTGTTACTTTTCTTAATGGAATGTCTAAATCAAGATTTAATCCTAATTCTGTCATAAATGGGAAGTAAAATTCAATTCCAGCAAAGATTTTACCATTTGGGCTTGAATTCAACAAACTGTTAGACACAAAAGACAAATTATTATCAACAAAGCTTTCTTTGCCTTTACTTAATCTATAAACCCCACCCAAATTCAATGTCAAAAGATTTCTAATATAATTAGATGAAGATACATTTGGATTAGTATACAATGGTAACTTAAAGAATATTTTAGACTCACCGGCATTGAATAATGGATAGCCTATCATATCATTACCAACTAAGTTTCTAATTTGATGTCCTTGATCTCCTAATTTCATTCCTTGCTCAAAAAGGGACAATACAACTACTTCTTTCTTGCTTTCAGAATAAAGATAGTCTAACTGAATGTTGGCTTCAGATTTTTGAGTTCCTACGTTTTGATTTAACGAAACAAAACAATAATCTCTTAATTCACTTTTTTTGTTTACTATATTTTCATTATTTAAGTAATCTCTATTATCAACCTTTGTTAAGTAAGATCTTTCTCCTGTCAAGAATACTTTGATTTCTGGCATACGAATATCAATTTCATTTGATTTCATAATTGCCTTTCCACATCTTAATTCTAAGATTTCATAAAAAGGTAAATTCCCATCAGAAAAGGGTATTGCTAAAATCTCAATATCTTGTTCATCAATTGAATCTTTATCATATCCATGATATTTAAAAATTGCGAATACTTGCTTTTGCAAATTTTTCTCACACAATTTCCATCTAGGAAAACCTTTTGTTATCTCATCATCAATGGATGTTAATTTTTTTATCAAACTATCACCCATAATATCGTTGCTTTGAGAAAAAGAATTCAAAACCAACGAAACAAATAAAATTAAAATTAGAATTATTTTTTTCATTTTCATTATTAAAATTGTTAGAAAATATAAGTGAACCTGATGCTACCAGAAAAGAGATTCGATGGTATCCATTTTTCAGAATCAGATGAAGATTTAAATGGTGATAATAAACCTTGCGTTTCAAACTTTACATTCACATCGTCTGAAATATTTGCTTGCAACCAAATCTTGGGTAAAATTAAACCCCCAAGATACTGCAAGTTAAAACCATAAGGTGTTTTTCCAGCCTTAGACATAAAGTCAATCTTAGCTGAAACACCACCAAATGAATAAGATTTATCAAAATAATAATCAACTTTACTTTCTTCAGTACCGTCAATTGTATCTCTTACTACTTTAAAATTCCACTTATCTAAATCGTAGTAAGCCCCACCAATACCAAATCTAAAAAGGTAGTTGTTATCAATTGAGAAACCAAAGGTATAATGCAATTGCAAATTACCTCTGATATTATACTCTGCATTATTTTCACTTGCAACAAATATTTGAGCATCATTTAAATTTAAATCATTATAATTGACAGCAGTTGGATTAGCTAATTGTACACCACCTGAAAGTTCAAATACCTCTGTTTTAGGTATCAATGGTATGTTAATATCAACTTTACCATTAATTCCAACTCCAGGATTTGCAAATCTTAAATTACTTGAAAATAAATCTTTAGTAAATCCTAATGACTTATAATTCATTCCCAAAATATCTGCTGGCAATATCAATCCTAACTTTAATTCTCCTAAAATTACATTTAATGTTAATCTATTTGATGCAAAATTTGGCAGAATAAAATCATTTTGGCCATACAACAATTCTACACCATAATCTGGTAAAAAATCGTTTGAAGAATAAAGTGAGTTCTTGTAAATTTTGTAGTTAGTTGTTGTATTTTCAACAAAATCCTTAAAATCTTGAATTAAAGCAAATCCTATTCTACCTTTATCTTTATTTTTATCTTGAATCTTTTTCAAATATTTCGAATCAGCTACATTCTCAATCATAACTGAGTCATAAACACCATTTGATTCTTCCACTAATTTCAATAAAGCATCCAATGGAATTTTAAATTGATCTTGATTTAATTCAAATGGTTTCTGTACAGGAGTTTTGTATTGAACATACCTAATTATATCACTTCCAATAGTTATTTCAGAAGTTTTTTCTTTATAACCTTTTGGTTCACCATTACTTATTCGTTTATATAACTGAACATCTTTATCAGTTACTTCAAATTTATCAGCCAATAAAGTAGTTGTAACTCCTTTTTCAATTGGAGACAATCTAATTGAATTATCTGCTCCAAGAGCGAATCTAGTTATATCTTCAACATTTTTTTGTGCTATGTAATTTTTTAAAACATTGTACATATTTTTAGTATTAAAATTTGGATTTGCCGCCAAGTCCATTTTTAATAAATCTCTTTGAGTATAAATGTTAGATGGAGTTAAACCTGAAAGAACTTGACTTGGAATTGCTTCACTACTTTTAGGAATTGTTACACCCAAAAAGCCAATAATATTATCAACTTTTCCTTGTTTGTTGATTCTTTCAGTTACAAGATAACCTAAGAATTTAGTGAGATTCGTTTTATCTTCTCTACCATAAGTACCAATCATACAAGTTACTGTCTCTGCACTAAAAGCAGAAAGACTGAGTGTATTTACAATGTATTGATTCAAATTATTAATTTCATTAGGATCCACAGCAGCTTTTTTTGAAATTTTAGCTACTTCAGATTTTATATTGTCCCAATCAGCTGGAGATAATGTACTCTCAATTTGTTTTATTAAATCAGGACATTTAGGATTCATTATTCCTGCAGCTTCTGTAGAATCGACTTTTTTAAATAATGGCTCAATCTCTTTTGTATTTTTTATTTGATACAAAGTTATATTACCAAATCTATAATTTTTCAAATCTGAAAGAATTGATTTTACCTCTTCACTATTTTCAATAGATATTTCTTCTATTGCCCTAGCATTAGAAATAGTTAAAAAGAATAGGAATAAAAATGCTAAATAAGTTTTCTTCATTATCAACCTTTATTTTGCCTTGTAAGTAACTTGAATTGTTATTGGTGCTTTTGCCACACCTGAAACTTTTTTATTTTGTGTGAATTTATTAATTATTGAAGACAAGATGTCCAATGTAACTTCACCAGATACTTGTTTGTATTTATCTGGTTTCCCAGCAACACTAAATGTTAAATTCAAATCTGCAAAGCCATCTGGCGATATATCAGATAGTGAATAACTTACATCATCAGTAATTTCTAATCCTTCCGATTTTGCTTTGATTTCAATTTTAATATCTCCTTTTGCTGGCATTTGCTTAGAACCTTTTGGAGATCCTAATGCAGGAATTTGAACTCTTAACCCTGTTACTTCAATTTCAGCAGTATTTTTTCTTATCCCCGCAATCTCCATTTTGTAACCAGTGCTAATTTTCGGTGGTGATTGAGAAATATCCCCTTCTAAATAAGGAAATATTGTACAAATTCTACCATTGTTTGGATCTTTCCAAACTATTTCTAGACCATATTTAGAAAATTTGTTGTCAAAATAATAATCCACATCATTAATTCCCTTAGCTAAGAAATAACCCGATTTAGAAGGTACAATACTTTCTGATTTATTATTATTAAATTTAGACAATCTAACTTCAAATTGATCACCTGAAATTTTCTTTCCACTTGTAGGTTCATAAGCAAAGTTTAAATCTGAACCATACATAACTGTAACTTTAAGTTTCCCAGCCAAATCATCATTAGATTTTTTATTTCTTGTTGGGAATACTGTCAAATAAGAAGCAGCCATTCTAGTAGAGCCATTTGCTGTATTTGTTACTCTAACTACATATTCTCCAGGTGACAATGTTTTATCAGCAATACCAACAAAACTAGCTGCAGCATTCTCGGTGAAACCTGGAAGTGGCTGTCCATTATTATGAGTAACAGTAGAAATTGGAGAAGTTAGGTTTGGCAATTGCTTAATGTCATCTTTGTCAAAGTTGTTAGGCTTAGAAAATATTTCAACCTTGACATTACTTCCATTTTTTAAATATGGTGAAATCGAATATTTAACAGAAGGCGCTAATTCATCGAAACAATAAAAATCTGTTGGAATGCTCGCTTCCGATTCTTTTTTCTGCGACTTCGGCATTACTACACGAACGTTGAATTGAATCGAACCCTTGTTCTGTTCGAAACTAGCTGACAAACCTGGGACTAATAGTTTAACTATATATCCATAAAGTTTGATTTTGTTAGCTTTCTCAGCATCTGTTTTCTTTGCCTCTGATTCAGCATTTTGAAGTGCTTTGTCAAAAAGTTGAACGTCTTGTTTCTTTTTGAATTCTTCATAAAGTACTTCAGGTGGTAAACTTGCTTGAACATCACGTTCAATTTCAGACATTACTTTTTTCAAATCTTTAGTTTTCAGCTGAACTGTACCAATGTTTACTTTTGATTCTGAATCATCTAAATTAACTTCGTTATCACCTTTCAGTTTTTTAACACCTAAGATTTTGTTTGTTTTCGATGTAAAATAAAGTTTATACCAGCTTGTTTGTCCAGGCCCACCTTTTGAAGGTTGAAAATTAACTACGAATGAACGTTTATCAATTCCTCGAGAACCTTTTGCGTCTGCGGATTTCTTAGTTTCGTCTGTTGAATAGTAGAATGTTTGTTCGCCAGGCAACATGTCGGCAGTGGGTCTAAATTCACTTCCTTCAAATTTCGCAGCTTTATATGTTGGCTCTAAAGTACTTTTTGAGATGTTAGCCATATTACTTGTAACATTATGAGCTGTAGCTTCTTCGTCAATTTCTAATTTTGCTTTTGTAAGCAACTTCCAATTTTTGCCATCTTTAGTTAAATCACTGCCAATTGAAAGCTTATTTATACCACCCTTATCAACTATTTCGTCATCTGTAGGAAATATAGGGCAGTTATTTGGGTCATTATCCTTACATTCGAAAACAGAATATTCTAACTCAGTTACGTTTGCAAGTTCAGTCATTTTCTCAATTCTTTCACGAAATTCTTTTGGTTCTTCGCCTTCTCGTTGTTTTAATTCCGATGCGACATTTGTAACACCAACTTCAACTATATATTTCCTGCTTGATTTGATTTTTACACCCAAATCAGCTTCGGAAATACCATCTGGAGCAAATGAAATCTCATCTTGAGGTCTGGTGTTTATACCCTCTGTACCAGACCCAGTTTGCAATTGGGAAAGGATAGACTGTACAATTTTCATTGCCTCTTTCTGTTTTGCGTGCAAGTGCTCTTCAGCTTCATCTCGCTCAACAATGATAATTAGAAGTTCAAGTACCACCGCCAAGTATAGTACGAAATAGACCTTGGCTCCACCACCTTTAGACATGCTTCCTCTTGTTAGCTAATATTCTAAAATTCTATTATTATTTTTTTAGGACAATACAATTTATAAGTTTAATTATTTAATTGCAAATTTTTTTTTTAAAATCATCTTTTTGCATTAGTTTTCTTCAAGTTTTTTGAAAATTTAACTTTTGGCACGTTGATTGTGTGTTTAAAGAAAAAAGGTGTCTTATATGAAAAAATTAACCAAATATCTACTTTTGCTCTTTGTTGCAATTCCAGCTTACTCCCAAACAATTAAGTTAGTTAGGACTGATGTGGACTCTGCTCGGACTGGAATAATAACAGCCACTTTTGTTTTTGGAGTGGATATACAGATTGATTCTTTGCCGAATTGCTCGAGTGTGGCGTTTTTATTGAAATATTCTAATCCAGATATTGTCAAATTTAGTGGTTTTCGCAATCGTGATTTTGAAATAACTGGTGTTTCTGCTATAAATGTGCCTACTAATCCGACTGAGGATGTTGTTTTAAACGAAGCAACTATGAATATTAGTGTTTATTCTGGCTTGAAACCAGGAATTAATCAATTCAATAGTCCGAATGTGCTTCATTTGGAGTTTGTTGTATTGCAGACTGCTGCTGCAAATCAAAATGTAACTTTTAGTTTCGAGAAAGCTACGGCTATAAGTTTTGATTCTATTGCGAAAGAAGTTAAGCTTGCTTCTGTTAAAACTATTTATAAAGTTCACAGCTTTGTTGATGTGTTCCCTGGCGATGCAAATAATGATAAGATAGTAAATACTGATGATTACAGCACTATTGGGCTTTATATGCGTAAGGGAGCGGACGACAGGGAAAGCCGTACATTCAAACGTCAAAATGCAAGTACTCAATGGTATGCTCAGCGTGTTCTAACTTGGGATGTGGCTGCTGCCACTTATGCCGATTGCGATGGCGATGGAACTGTTACTGTTGTAGATGGTTTAGTTGTCAAATTAAATGATGGCAAAACTGCAACAATTGCTGATGGCGGAAAAAATGATGCAATTCAATCTCAAAATAATGATTTTTACAATTTTGAGCCAAAAAATACCGGGAATACTGTTTTTGTACCTATAAATATTGACGAACGAAACGGTAGCATTGCTTTTATTGGTAAAATTGACTTGTCTGCTTATCCTGACTATAAGTTTGCTGGAGTTTCAAAAGGAATTGCTTTCAATGGTACTACTACAAATACCTTAGTTGATTTCAATGAGCAAGAGAATAAAGTTGAATTTTTCATTACTTCCAATGGTAAAGCTGAGGCAAATGGCAACAACATTGCTTATTTATTGCTTGAACCTACTACTACAAACAACATTGAAAAACTATATTTCACTGGTATTATAAATGGCTATAGCAATACTGGAAAACAAACGCAATTGACAACCGATATTTCAGAGTATGAGTCAAATAATCAATTTGAAGATAGAGCTAACGAAGTTATTCTTAATAGTATTAGTAATTCGAACTATACTGTTTTCTCAAGCAGTGGGCATACTTTAACTAAAAGTATTTTTGCAAATAAAACTTTTTTATCAAAAAGTCAATTTGAGAATGGTGTTTATTTCATTCAAATTCAGAATGGTATTAACACTCAAACTTACAAATTCATTGTTGCAAAATAATTTACCCCCAAAACAAACGATTGGCTAATATGATAATCACAGATTACATTATTAGCCATTTTTTTTGTCTAATTATTACTTTACAATCCTTACTAGCAAACATACCCCCTAAAACACTAGGAAAAGTTAGATAAACTCCTTTTGGCATAATGCTTGAATAGTATTTCTTTGAAGAAGGTCTATAAATACACTACAAAAAAGATTAACGAAATGAAGATTGATAAAAAGTACTTCGTTTTACTCATCATAGCATTGATTGCATTGGTCTCTTATGATTCCTTTGCACAAGGTGGCTCTTTTGGTATTCCAAAAGTATCGCTCGGAGTAGATAAAGCGTCTAGTAATGAAGATGCAGTCCTATCACTACAAATCGTGGCGGTAATGACTATCCTTACTCTTGCTCCATCTATTCTCATAATGATGACTTGTTTCACTCGTATTATCGTAGTGTTCCATTTCCTTAAGCAAGCTATGGGTACTACCACCCAACCGCCAAATCAACTTCTTACTGGCCTTGCATTATTCCTGACTTTCTTCATTATGCAACCAGTACTCAACGAAGCAAATAATAAAGGCATTCAGCCATACTTAAAAGAAGAGATTACTCAAGACGAAGCTATTGACAATACTGTCCGTCCATTCAGAGAGTTTATGCTTAAGCATACTCGCCAAGAAGACTTAGGACTATTTATCAAACTAAGTGGTGGCGAAAAGCCAAATGATGTAACTGAAGTCTCTACTTGGGCTGTGATTCCTGCTTATTCTATCTCGGAACTTAAAACTGCTTTTCAAATTGGTTTTCTTATCTTCATTCCTTTCTTAGTACTTGATATGATTATAGCTTCTACTTTGATGTCGCTTGGTATGTTCCTCTTGCCGCCGCAATTAATCTCTCTACCTGTGAAAATACTACTATTCATCTTGGTAGATGGTTGGAATCTAATTATAGATTCATTAATGAAAAGTATTTTGCGTGGCGGATAAATTTTTAAATTTCTATCTCACTTTCAAAAAGAGAATAAATATGAATGATCAAATGGTTATGGCATTAGTAAAAGATGCCTTTTGGCAAGTAATACTTGTCTGTGGGCCTTTGCTTTTGGTTTCCTTAATAGTTGGCTTGGTAATATCTATCTTTCAAGCAGCTACATCTATTTCCGAGCAAACTCTCACTTTTGTTCCAAAACTAATTGCAGTATTTGTATTGACTGTTTTAATCTTGCCTTTCATAATTGCGACATTAAAATCTTTTACAATCAATATGTTCAGAATGATTGAAACCATCGGGCCCTCTTAGATGTTAGATAATCAAACATTGGCTCTACTTTCTGGAAAGTTTATAATCGGCATTCTGATTTTTGTAAGAATAGCTGGTATAATTGGTAGTTCGCCTTTTTTCAAATACGATGGCATTCCGATGCAAGTAAAGATAATGTTATCTGTCATACTTGCAATTTCTGTTACATCTACTTTTTGGAAAGAACAACCAACAATTGACTTCCATCTTTGGAATATGGTATTCTTAATTATGAAAGAACTACTAATGGGGCTGATAATTGGTTTTTCCGCCAATACTGTTTTCTTTGCCGCAAACTTTGCAGGTGGTTTGGTTGATAATGAAATGGGCTTCCAAACAGGAGCTTTATTCAATCCAGAAAACACTAATCCCACTATTCTTGGCGAATTTAAAGAAATAATTGTTATCATTGTATTCCTTTTAATCAACGGTCATCATTACATTATAGAAGCAATTTATCTCAGCGTAAGAGCCGTGCCAGTTACTACTTTTGCAATCTCTGAAACAACTATACATTACTTAGTTGTTATGGCCACTTCTATATTAATGATAGGCATCAAATTATCTTCTCCTATGCTTTTAGCTATGTTTGTGACTAACTTATCTCTGGCATTGCTTTCTAGAGTTGCTCCTCAAACAAATATTTTTGCATTAAGTTTCCAATTCAAAATTGCTGTAGGTTTGATTGTATTGTTCATATCCATTCCATTATTTGTGATGGTGGCAAAGTTTTCGCTGTCATCGGTGCAAACTGAAATGCTGAATGTGATTATGAGTTTGAATCCTAAACGTGTTTAATTAAATGATTTTAAGTAATGGCTGAAAACCAAGACGGACAAGAAAAAAGCGAAGACGCCTCCCAGAAGCGCTTAGGCGATGCTCGTGATAAGGGACAAGTAGCGAAAAGTACTGACGTTACTACTTCTGCCGTTATTCTTCTCGGCGGCATGGCTGTTTTCTTGCTTGGTGCGGATATAATCAATACGATGAAATCATTTATGGGGTATATTCTCAATAACGCTACTACCTTAGAAATTACTGACCAAAACGTAATAAAGTATTATCCCGAATTGCTATTTTTCTTGGCAAAAATAATTCTACCCACTGGGTTAGTTATTTATGCAATCATACTTGCTTCAGAAATTTGGCAAGTAGGTTTGAAATTCTCTTCCAAAAAATTTACCGAACTGGAAAACTATACCAAGATATTTAAGATTGGTGCTGGACTTAAAAGAATATTCTTTTCCAGCCAATCCATTGTCGAACTAATAAAAAGCATTGCAAAAATGTCTATTATTGGAGTTATTCTCTACATTTTGATTCGTAAAAAAATTGAAAATATAGTATCAATGGCGGACAAACCATTTACTGAGCTTACGAATGAAATGGCTGATATTACTTATTCACTAGTGCTTTATGTTGGTATGGCCTACATCACAATTGCTTTCTCGGATTTCCTTTACCAACGCAGGAAGTTCAAAAGCGATATGAAAATGACCAAGCAAGAGGTGAAAGAAGAATCCAAGCAAATGGAAGGTGACCCAAAAATAAAGCAAAGAATTCGTAGCTTAATGCGTTCACGAATGAGAAAGCTAATGATTCAAAACGTAGCTAAAGCTGATGTGGTTATCACTAACCCTACTCACTTTGCCGTGGCTATAATGTACGACACTCAAAATATGGGTGCACCAATTATACTTGCCAAAGGAGCTGATTTTATAGCCAAACAAATCAGAGATAAAGCTAACGAATACAACATTCCAATAGTCGAAGAGCCGCCATTGGCTCGAGCTTTATACCACAATGTGGAAGTTGAGCAAGAAATACCCGAAAATCTTTTCCGTGCTGTGGCTCAAGTCCTTGCTTATGTCTATGGCTTGAAGAAGAAAAAATTCAATTAAAACAAATGAGTAAAGTTATAGATAATCTCTTTTGGGTAAGCCGCTAGTGTTATCACAATCCCTGCAATTGCACCCCAAAGATGGGCATCGTGATTGATGTTATCCATTTGGTGTCTTCCCGCAAAATAGCTATAAGCAATATATAAAGGCCCGAATATTATTGCTGGTATTTTGAATGGAATAAACATCAAATACATTGGCATAGTTGGATAGAACAAGATAAAACTGAAAATCAAACCAGAAATAGCACCCGAAGCACCTAAAGAATGATAACTTGGGTCGTACTTATTTTTCATTAGCGAAGGAATGTTTGCGATAATAAGCGATGCAAAATATACCACACCAAAGAACAAAGAGCCAAGCATCATTTCGAAATGGAATGCAAACAAATAGAACGAGAACATATTAAAGAACAAATGGAATATATCGCCATGCACAAAACCACTTGTGATAAGCTGCTCCCAACGTTTATCATTATAAACGTCATAAGGCGATAGCAAAAGTCTATCGAGCAGACTATGGTTATAGAACATAGTGTAGAGGCTGATTCCTATAGTTAAAAGGAAAACAGTAATAGAAAGAGGCGAAAGAGCTAAATCCATATTTCAAATTTTAATAGTTTTAATTAATTGCAATATAAGACATTCTTAAATAATTATAGGTTTAGAGTTTTGAGTTTAGAGTTTTGAGTTTAGAGCTTTGAAATGGGTTGGATAATGAAATTTTAGCTTGTAATTTACAAAGCCAACTACAAGAAGCAATTGATTAAACTTAAGATAACTTAAAATTAATCTGAAATTGCATCGTCAGACGTTAATTATTTTACAAATGCAAAAAGTAAACAAACACTTAACTTCATCCACTTCTTATCGCTTCCTTGCGATGATTTTATTTTTTGTGTTGTATTCAAGTAATATTTTTACTGGACTTTCTGCCAATCAATCCATATCGGAATCAACAAATTACTCTTATTTATTTGAATCCAACCTACTTACTTCAAAATCACTATCGAGCAATTTCTTTGGTTCTGAGACTTTGAGTGAGTTTGTTCCAGAAAATAGTCAAGATAAAATATTTGCATTCGAAGTCAATGAAAATGAAGAAGAAATAGATGTTTTTGAAGAAGATGAATTATCAAATCGTAATAATTTGCGTAAATTCAAATCAAACTCTAATCTTCTATATATTTATTCCCTTAATCTACAAAAGAGAAAAGTTATTCCTCTTTACATTCTCTTTTCTTCTTGGAAAACCTACAACAACAACTAATTGCACAGCAATTCCCAATCCATAATTTATTTTCATTACTCAAATTGATTGTTTGAATTAATTCTAATAATCTATTTGTACTGTGATTATTTCTTTCATTTTTCTAATAAAATTAAACAATGAAACTTAAATCTGTTTTATTATTGTTTGCAGTAATAATGTTTTTTGGCTGCAATCACAAAGATCAAAAAGTTGAGGTAACAGTATTAACTGTTACTAGTCCTATGCAAAAAGATACAGTTGTAATTACTCAATATGTATCCCAAATTCAATCAATTCAACATATTGAGCTGAGGTCACTTGAAAAAGGATATTTGCAAAAAATTTATGTTGACGAAGGTCAGACAGTAACTAAGGGGCAAATGCTATTTCAAATAATGCCTATAGTGTTTCAAGCAGAAGCCCACAAAGCTAAAGCTGAATTAAATACGGCAGAAATTGAATATCAGAACACAAAAAACTTATCTGACAACAATATTGTTTCCAAGAATGAGCTTGCACTTTCTAATGCCAAATTAGAAAAAGCAAAAGCTGATTTAGAACTTGCAAATGCACATTTGAGCTTTACTGAAATTAGAGCTCCATTTAATGGTATAGTTGGTCGTTTCAATAAAGTTAGATTAGGTAGTTTATTGGACGAAGGAGAATTGCTAACATCACTTTCTGATAACAGCAAATTGTGGGTATATTTTAATGTGCCAGAAGCTGAATATCTAAATTATGTATCCCACTCAAGAAAAACTGGTAGCGAAACCGTCCAGCTAATTATGGCAAATAATGAGCTTTTTCCCCAATCAGGTATCATTGAAACAATTGAATCTGATTTCAATAACGAAAATGGAAATATTGCATTTAGAGCTACATTTCCTAACCCAGACAAAGTATTAAGACATGGGCAAACTGGAACAATTTTAATGTCTTCTCGCTTGAAGAATGCAATTATAATTCCGCAAGCAGCTACTTTTGATGTTTTAGATAAAAAATATGTCTATGTAATTGATGAGACAAATACTGTGAAAGCAAGAGAAATAACTATTGGTGTTGAGATGCCACATTTATTCACTGTGCTTTCAGGACTTAATACTAGCGACAAGATTTTAATTGATGGATTACGAAAAGTAAAAAATAACGATAAGATTAAAACTAAGTTTCAACCAATAGAAGCAGTTTTAAATGAATTAGGTCATTTGCATGCAGAATGATAATAATAATTTAATAATAGAAAATCATGTTTACTAAATTTATACAAAGACCAGTACTTGCCATTACACTTTCATTGGCAATAGTATTTCTAGGAATACTAGCAATTGTAACTAGACCAATAGCACAATTCCCAGAAATTGCTCCACCGAGAGTAAGTATTTTTATTGAATTTCCTGGCTCTAATGCAGATGTTCTAATTAAATCTACTATTACAATTTTGGAACGTGCCATTAATGGCGTTCAAGGAATGCAGTACATAATATCAGATGCTACTAGTGCCAGTGAAGCTACTGTGCAAATTGTTTTTGAGCCTGGCACCGACCCAACATTAGCAGCTTCAAGAGTAAAATTGAGAGTTGACCAAGTTTGGACAAATTTACCTCCTTTGGTTCAAAGAGAGGGAGTGGTAATCACTCCTATTCAGCCAAGTATGCTAATGTATGTCAATCTATTCAGTACAAACAAAAGCAATGACGAGAAATTTTTATTTAACTATGCAAATACCTACTTAATACCAGAAATACAGCGTATTGAGGGAATGGGTAGAGCAAGTTTAATTGGGAGTCGTGCATTTTCAATTCGTATTTGGTTAAAGCCAGATAGAATGAGAGCTTATAGTTTGTCTGCTGAAGAAGTTTTGAAATCAATTGAGGAGCAAAGTGTACTTGCTCGACCTGGTAGGGTTGGATTAAGTTCCGGTAGGAGTGCACAGTCGCTCGAATATGTATTCACCTATAAAGGATGGTACAATAAACCAGAAGAATACAAAAATATAATTGTGCGGGCAACTCCGGAAGGAGAGATACTTCGACTAGGAGATATAGCTGAAGTTGAGGTGGGAAGTGAGTTTGTGGATATTTACACAAATAAAGACGGATATCCTACTGCTGCTATGGTGTTGAAGCAAAACCCAGGTAGCAATGCCAATAAAGTTATAGATGATGTTAAAGCCAAGCTTGAGGAGCTTAAAAAAGATTTTCCTCCTGGAGTGGACTATGAAATCAATTATGATGTTTCAAAGTTTGTAAATGCCTCTATTGAAAAAGTAATACATACACTTATTGAAGCTTTTATTTTAGTTTCATTTGTAGTGTTTATTTTCCTTGGAGATTTGCGTTCAACGCTTATTCCAACACTAGCCGTACCTGTATCTTTAATAGGTACATTTATTTTTATGCAAATGTTTGGTTTAAGCATAAATTTGGTGACACTATTTGCATTGGTACTAGCTATTGGGATTGTAGTCGATGATGCCATTGTAGTGGTCGAGGCAGTACATGCTAAAATGGAAAGTGAGAATATATCGCCTTATCAGGCAGTAAAAAAGGTACTATTTGAAATAAGTGGTGCAATTATCGCCATCACTTTGATTATGACCGCAGTATTTGTCCCAGTTGGTTTTATGACTGGCCCAGTTGGTGTAATCTATCGCCAATTCTCTATCACAATGGCTACAGCTATTGTTTTATCGGGTTTGGTAGCACTAACCTTGACTCCAGTTCTTTGTGCAATAATTCTGAAAAACAACCATGGCAAAGCTAAGAAAAAATCTCCAGTACAGAAATTTATAGATTGGTTTAATAGAAGTTTCGATAAATTAACTGGGAAATACACAAGACTTCTAACCAAAATAGTAAACCGAAGAGTGGTTACTTTCGGTGTGTTGATTGTATTTGGGATTAGCATAGTTGGTATTAATAAAATACTGCCTGCTGGATTTATTCCAAATGAAGACCAAGGTCAGATATATGCCATTATTCAAACTCCACCAGGCACTACTCTTGAAAGAACAAATACAGTGGCAACCGAACTACAAAAAATAGCAAAAAGCATTGAAGGAGTTCAATCAGTAACATCAATGGCTGGGTATGAAATTTTAACGGAGGGACGAGGATCTAATGCTGGTACTTGTCTTATTAATTTAAAAGATTGGTCTGATCGCAAGCAATCTGTGAAAGAAATTATTGAAGAATTGGAAGAAAAAACCAAAGATATTGGGGCCACTCTAGAATTTTTTGAACCACCATCTGTTCCTGGATATGGAGCATCTGCTGGGTTTGCTTTAAGACTTTTGGACAAAAGTAGCGATGTTGATTATCAAGAGTTCGACAAAATAAATACACAGTTTATGAAAGACCTGAAAAAACGAAAAGAATTATCAGGATTATTTACTTTCTATGCTGCAAACTATCCTCAGTACGAACTTATTATAGATAATCAATTAGCTATGCAAAAAGGTGTTTCTATTGGTAAAGCAATGGATAATCTTAACATTATGATTGGTAGCACCTATGAACAGGGGTTCATACGCTTTAATAACTTTTATAAAGTTTATACCCAAGCAGATCCAAAGTACAGAAAATTACCTTCCGATATATTAAACCTTTACGTTAAAAACGATAAAGGTGAAATGGTTCCTTATTCAGCATTTATGAGCATTAAGAAAACTCAAGGACCAAATGAAATTACAAGATATAATTTGTACACTTCTGCTCTTATAAATGGAGTACCTGCATCTGGATATACAACAGGCGATGCAATTACTGCTATACGAGAAGTTGCAAAGGAAACTCTACCTAGGGGTTACGATATTGCATGGGAAGGACTTTCTTATGATGAATCTAGAAAAGGGAATGAAGCACTCTACATATTAATAGTAGTAATAGTCTTTGTTTATTTGGTACTCGCTGCCCAATATGAAAGTTTCTTGTTGCCTTTTGCAGTTTTGCTATCATTACCTCCTGGCATATTCGGTTCATTCTTATTATTAAAACTAATGGGACTAACCAACGATGTCTATGCACAGATAGGGCTGATAATGCTTGTCGGTTTGTTGGGTAAAAATGCAGTGCTAATAGTAGAGTTTGCAGTTCAGCAACATCAAAATGGAGCTAGTGTATTGGATGCTGCTATTGAAGGAGCAAAAGTACGATTCAGGCCAATATTAATGACTTCCTTTGCATTTATTGCTGGGTTGATACCATTGGCATTGGCTACTGGTCCTGGTGCTGTAGGAAATCGTACTATCGGTTCATCAGCTCTAGGCGGTATGCTTTTAGGAACTTTATTCGGTGTATTAATTGTTCCGGGTCTTTACTTTATTTTCGGAACATTATCTGAAGGTAAAAGTTTAATTCAAAACGAAGATGAAAACCCACTTATTGAGGATTTAATAGGTAATGTATCGGAAGCGTCTTTGATTAAGAAATTGAAAAAATTAAATGTTTTACTGAAATTAGCTAAAAGAAAAAAGAGTAGAAATGAGCAATAATTTGAAACCTAAAATTACGGGAATTGTATTTATTTTATTTGCCTTAGCGAGTTGTTCAATTCCCGATAATGAAATAAAAACAGAAAACAACTTTACACCAGAGTCATTTAGCAATGAATTTAAAGATACTACTAGCATTGCTAATTTAAATTGGAAAAATTATTTTGACGATAATAATCTTTCGGTTTTGATAGATTCTGCTTTGCAGAACAATCAAGAGATGAACATTATGAAACAAGAAATTGAAATTTCCAAAAATGAAATTTTGACTCGAAGGGGTGAATACCTGCCTTCTGTGAAAATAGCAGCTGGAGCCGATTACACAAAAGAGGGTGGATACACTTCAAGTGCTGCCATTAAAGAGAATTTGAACGCTACCGAAAAAAAGAATGTAGTACTTTCTAATTCTAAATTTATGATAGGTGCTATAGCAACTTGGGAAATTGATATTTGGAAGAAACTACGAAATGCTCAAAGTGCTGCCGAAATGAATTACTTAGCAGGAATAGAAGGTAAGAATTTCCTACAAACTAATTTAATATCAGAAATAGCTTATTCTTACTATGAGCTTACAGCACTTGATAATTTATTAGAAATAATAGAGCAGAATATTAAATTGCAAACAGATGCGTTAAAATCGGTACGGCTTCAAAAAGAATCTGCCAAGGTTACAGCCTTAGCAGTCAATAGATTTGAAGCACAATTGCTTAATACTCAAAATCTGCAATATGCTGTCAAACAAAGAATAACCGAGTCTGAAAATAGAATACATTACTTGACAGGGATTTTCCCGAGATCATTAAAAAGAAATTCAATTAAGTTCTTAGAATTTAAGCTTGATACTCTTCAAATGGGTCTTCCATCAAGTTTGCTAAAAAATAGACCTGATATACGTAGGGCTGAATTTCAGTTGGCTGCTTCAAAACTAAATGTAGAAGTTGCAAGAGCTAATTTCTATCCATCTTTAGGTTTGAAAGCTGGAGTAGGATTTAATGCATTCAATCCTACATTTCTCACTAACCCAGCATCTATTGTTTATAATGCTGCTGGTGATATATTAGCTCCCTTAGTCAACAGAAACGCAATTATAGCAGCTTATAATACTGCTTCTGCACAGCAAATACAAGCTGTATTTACTTATGAACAATCTATAATAAATGCTTACGCTGATGTGCTAAACCAACTTGCAAAAAACGACAACTATAAATATAGTTTCGATACAAAAAGTAAAGAAGTTGAGTTATTAAACGAATCTGTTAATATAGCAAATAGCTTGTTTTATTCAGCCAGAGCAGACTATGTAGAAGTTTTACTCACTCAAGAAGAAGCATTGAAATCGAAAATGGAACTAGTAGAAATCAAGCTACAACAACTAAATGCTAAGGTAAATCTATACAGAGCATTAGGTGGTGGCTGGAAATAATTAAATTTAAATAAAATAAAGGTAGGTTCAAAAAAAAAGACCTACCTTTTTTTTGGCCTTAATTGGAAGCGAAATGTACTAATAGATGTTTTGAATGTGAAGAGACTTGCCTTATACCTGTATAATTTTACTCGGTCATACCAAATACGTAAAGTTTCCAAACTCATATCCCTTTAGGGTTTATATTGATAGATTACAAAATTACACACTACAACAACCCCCTTTATTGTTTGGTATGACTTGAAAATGAACCATCGAATAGATAAGTTTTTGATTTAGATACAAGAGGATTTGTTATAACATTTCTTCTTTTGTCGTGTTTATCATTTCTAGTTCAGAACATTTCTGCAATTCTTTGCTTTCCTTTGGATATTTCACTTCGTTCAGTATAACACACAAATCTTGCTAATCTTTTAATTCTATAATCTTTTTCAGGTATTTGGACTTTTAAAAAAAAAATCCCTCTCTAAATTAATAGAGAGGGATTTGTTTAATTCTAACTTATTTCTAAGTTAAATTATTTTCCTAGAACTACTTCACGGATTACTGATTTTGTACCAGCAGTAATTTTCACGAAGGTAAACTCCTTGAGTTAAACCGTTTGATTTGATTCTTACATTATTAGAACCGCTTTTCATTGGTGCGTTTTCCAATACTGTAGAAACCATTGCTCCAGTTGTACTGTATAGTTCAATTGTAACTGCTTCTTCTTGTGGAAGATTAAATTCAACTGATGTTTCTGTTACGAATGGGTTAGGATATGCTGCACCTACTGTAAAGTTAGCATTGTCTTCTTGTACGTCTGTAGCAGAAGGTTTGATGCCAAATTTTTGTGAGCGAGAATATTCTAAGTCAGTGTCGTTTGAGTATACAGCTCTCAAGATAGCGTTGTCTGTAGTAATTCCATCAACAACTTTCCAATCTAAAGCTTTTTTCAAAGCTGCTACACTAGTAGCAACAGTTTGCCATTTAGCACCGCCATCGATAGATAGTTGAAGGTCGAACAATTGTACGTTGTTAGAGTTCCATTGTACTTTTGCGTTTGAAAGACCAGTAAGTTTTTCACCAGCAGAAGGACGAGTCAAGCTAACTGTTCCAGCCAATACTTTGAATGGTTCTGAAGCAGCAAGGAATTGACCTGTAGTCGCATCGTACATTGCAATTACTGCATTTTTAGTGTTCACGTTTGCAGGAATAGTCCATTCAACTTGTCCGTTTGCGCTGTTAACTTCGCCAACTACTGTAGTCCAGTTGTTAGTTCCGTCAGCAGAGAATTCAAAACGTACGTTTGAAGTTTCTTCAACAACCCAGTTGATAGAAGATTTAGTTCCACCGAAGTAGATTGGATCTTTTGCAGCTGGTTTAGAGATAAAGTTAGCTGGAGGCAAGATAGAGAAGATGTTATCTGTTCTATCAATTTCCAATCCAGTGTTCACATCAACTAATCTAACAAGTACTTCGCTAGAGTTTACGTTAGGCACTTGCCAAACGAAGCTCAAGTTGTTTACACTTACTGGATCAGCATTGATTTTAGACCAAACACTACCGTTATCTAATGAGTATTGAATGTTTACGTTAGTTGTGAAAGAAGGTTTTTTCCAAGTAACTTCATAAACTCTGCCTGCTTTCCAATTTTCTCCACCGTTTGGTGAAGTAATAGAAGCGATTTTCACAGTGCTTACTGGAGTTACGTCAACAAAGTAACCGTCTTTAGTCAAGTTCACGCCATCAACAGTCCAAACCACAGTTGAGTTGTTCCATTTGAATGCGTATTCGTTAGATTCTTTTCTGATTTTGAATACTAAAGTACCAACTAAAGTTTTAGTGCTAGGTACATTGATACCAGATTTTCTAGCATAGTAGTCATAATCAATTTCGATTGTTCTTAAGTCAGGAACTGCATTTGGTGCAGATTCAGTTGGACCTGAGTAGATAGAACCAATATATCCATAATCAGGATTATTGCTCCAAGGGCTACCTTCAGTACCAGTGATACCAACATATTCAAGTAAGTTTGGATTGTAGTTCAAGCCAAAAGTAGAGTTAGCAAATGCCCAATCATCACCTTGATTAGTGATGTAAACTGGCATGTTGATGAATTGTTCATCAGCACTAAGTTCTGGTTCAGCATTAACTTTGTATTTAAATCCAAGACCTTTTGATTCAGTTTGGTTAGCTTTAGATTTAGTTTGACCTTTTTCAGCATCTTTAACTGATAAAGTTTCAAATTTTTCGTAAAGCGGGTTATTAACAATCATACCTTTGTTGTCATTAACTTGATTAGCGCCAGAGTATAAAGTCGGGAACAAATCAGCTAATGAGAAGAATTTACCATTGTTTCTATCAACTATGTTTCTATCAGTACCGTTTACGATACCATCGCCAGTTACGTCAGAGCGAGAAGCACCTGCACCAGCAGCATCCAAACGAACTTGAACACGGTCAGCAGAGTTGATTTTACCATCTCTAAATACGTCACCAGCAACCATTGCAGCTAATGAATTAGTTGTAATGTTTTCAGATTGACCATCATTATAGTGAAGACCAGTAGCACCATAGTTAGTAAGTGCTTTGTTAGTTTCAGAATAACCATAAGCAGTGTAAGTAAGACCAGGAGTAGAAGAAACTGCAGTCAAAGTATTGCTAGCAGTACCGCCCCATCCTTGGAAATCCCAACCAGATTCAACAGCCCAAGTTGACAAATTGTCACCTGTGAAAGCGAATGCAGCAGCATATTTAGAAAGAACTGGTAAGTGATTTTGGTGTTCAACCAATACCCAATAGTTACCATCTTGTAAGCTTTGGAATACGAAAGGAATATTACCGAATGAAGCTCCTGCAGTACCTCTTACGAATGTACCCAATGGATCTTTATCAGAATAACCGCTTGCAGAAACTTGTTCAGCAACTACAGCGTTTGGTCTTCCAGCAAGAGAATTGTAAAGTTTTACTCTCATACCGTTAGTAACAAATGTAGTACCCAAGTTACCAGTGAACGCAGTAGCTGCACCTTGGTGGTAACCTTCTAACAATGCACGAACTGTGAAGTTAGAAGCAGGAGTGATAGTGAAACGAGGTCCTTCAGTGCGCAATAAGCTAAATGTAGTGTATTCGTTAGCAGCAGCACTATTAATAGTAGTACGGCCTTTCAAACGAAGACGACCATTTTCCAAGATAGCTGGGATAGCTTCTTGAGATGGTGTGTTAAATTTAGCAATGCTCATATCTAATTTACCAGCAAATTGTAAGTGAGGTGGGTTAACACCAGCAAATCTGTAAGTAGTAGTTAAAGGCAAAGTAAATGCATCAGTCAAAGTTACTATATCGTTATCAGAAGCAGTTGCATTGTAAGGGAAAGTAACAACGTTACCACCTGAGTTACCTGACCATTCTAAGTCAGAAGCTAAAGCAGTTGCGTTATCACCAGATCTAAATGCAGTTCTATCGAAGTCGAATCCAACCCAACGAACTAATACATCAGTTTTAGTGTTAGCAACAAGTTGTTCTTTTTTAGGTTCAACTAATTTCAAGAAAGGAATTGCACCAGCATAGCTGAAGCCATTGTTTCTGTAAACTTGTAGTTGTCTAGCTTCCATAGAAGCAGAACCAGCAGTTGAAAGAATGTTGTTGTATGCATAATCCGAAGTTTGCAATGCACCACCATTCATATCGAATGAAGCAACTAAGTTAGTGTTGAAAGTAGACAATAATTCATTGCCACGTACTGACATAGCACCACGGATGAAGTTAGTCAATTCAGTTGGTTCGTTACCAGTGATAGCGACGCCACCAGGGATACCGTTCCAGAAACGCAATCCTTTCAATTCACCAATGAAGTTTTTAGTCAATGTAGCAGAAGCTCCAGTTGGCTGATACCCAACATAAGTAGGGAAAGTGTTTACTGTATTTACAGCAACATTAGAACCCAATTGAGCAGTGATTACAGAAGCTTCTTGTACTTTACCATCAATATAGAATTTGATAGAAGAAGTACCAACGCCATTAGCTAAGTTTAAGAAAACACCTACGTGAGTCCAAGCTGAATCCATAACTTGAGTATTTGGCTCAAATACGTAATCAGTTGTATCAGAAGTAGCTGTTAAAACTGTACCATTTGTAGTAGTCAAAACGAATTGCAATTGACCGCTTTTCATTAATCTTAAAGCATAGTGGTAATTGTTAGTAGTAGAATCAACTTTCGCAATAATTGGGAAATATGATTCAGTAGTAGTTGGGAATCTGTAAGGACGAATCCAAGATTCAATAAATGCTGCACCACCAGTTAAATTCATTTCTGAACCAGAAAGAATTCTCATTTCAGAAGTACCAGTATTTTTAGCTGCAAAGTAAGGAGCAACTACGAAATCACCAGTAATATCAGAAATGTCTGTTTGACCTTTAGAAGAATTTCCTCTAACTCTCAATTTAACTGTTTTAGAGTATTGAGTAGCAATTGGATAAATGTTCTGCAAGTCATTGTAAGCACCACTAGAAGTAGCAGATTTGTATGGCTGCCAAGTAGCAGAGCCAGTTTCAATGTCAAGATTGTTTAACAAAGCACCAGGAGTAGTGTTGTCAATAGCAGTTGCCCATTGAGTACCACCATCTCTTGTGAATTCAATTGTCAAATCATCGCCAGAAGTAGCTGAGATATCACCCAAACCGTATGATGCCCAACGAACAGCTGTGTTAGAAGCAGTTAAATTAGATACACCAGAGCCAGTGCTTGGTGAAGTAATTTTTAAGTGACCTCTATCTGGTCTGTACGGATAAGTTTCAGTAGCAACTTCACTTGAAACAGAAGTAAATGAAGGATTAGTGTAAAGTGCTATTGGGTTGATACCATTTTGGATTGAATTAGAAGCCAAATCATTACTTACTCCACTAAAGTCATAGTATAGTTCTAAACCGCTTCTCATATCGCTAGCGGCAACAGTAGCAGGAGTAGTAACACCAGCTAAGTTTGCACGGATTTGAGCTTGAGTTAAAGCAAGTCTCCAAACACGTACTTCTTTTACACCAGCATTTAAGTAGTTTTTAGCTTGTAATCCACTAGTAGGATTTACACCAACCCAAACTGGGTGGTTAAAAGTAGCTAAACGAATATCAGCTGCATTGTTGTTTGTTGTAGTTGCAACTAATTCACCGTTCACATATAATGAAACAACGTTATTATTTACAACACCAGCTAAATGTACCCAATTTGTAGAGTGAGTGCTGCTGATTGGAATAGCATCGCTAACAGCTGTTAAAGCATCTGGAGCAATCAAAGTAGCGATGTAAGCACCACCATTTTCACCACGACCAGTTCCACCAGTTTTTTCTCTAACTCTAAATGCAGGATATTTACCATCTTGTAAGTAAAGACTGAATGCACCTTCAGTAACTGCTGATTGAGAAGCAGGACCTGTACAAACAACACCTGGTTCAGCACCAGCTGCAGTTTGAATTGAATTTAAGTTAATCCAAGATTCTACAGTCAATTGTGAAGAGTTACTAAAGTTATCTCTAGTTCTCAAGTAAGTGCTTGTTCCATTCAATTGCATGAAGAACAAACGAGAAAGTACGAATTTAGAATCACTTATATCAAAAGGGTTGCCAGAAGCTTTTCCTCTTGAAGAGATTGCAGCACTATTACCAGTTTGATCTAATTGAGTAATTCTTAATTTTGCTTCTTCTGAACGAGGAGCAAAATATTGATCGCGTGACCAAATTACTCTTAAAATTCCACCAAAACCTGGGTTTGAAACAACTGGTAATTGGCTACCATTTGCTTGAGTTACTATGTAACCAGCAGTTGTACCAGTAGTAGTTGTGATTTCACCAGATTTGTGGTTTGCAGAAGTAATGCTTGATTCAACATCTCTTACTTCAGCAAATCTGAAAGTTTCAGCAGACCAAGTAGTACCGTTATTAGTAGAGTAATCTACTGCATAAGCTAATACGTTTGTACCGTATTCATTTGAAACAGCTGGAGTAATTAAACCAGAGCGTTCAAAATAAACTGGGTAACCAGCTACTGATAAAGAAGCATAAGTTTTGTTTCTGTTTACTGCTTCATTTGGGCCATTAGGATTTAAAATTGTAATCCCTTTGATTGTGAAAGCAGAAGCTGAAGTCAAACTTACTGTAGATGCAATGTTATTACCAGATGCATCAGCAGCAGCGAATTGACCAATACCTGTGCCAGACACTAACGCAATACTTGTGTTAGTTGTTGTAGTCAAAGTAGCATGGTTGGTGATGTTGAATTTCAAAATACCAACAAATGTACCGCGACCAGTTGAAGCTACATCTAAGCCACCTGTGAAAGGTAAAACTCCAGATGCTGTTACGTCTAATTGATAAACGTAAGTTGAACCATCGTTAGCCGCTTGTGCAGCTAAGTTGTTATAGTCATTTAAACCATTGAAACCAGATGTGATAGACACATAAGGTGCTGCTGCGTTAGCATCATAGCTAACTGAATCTGTAGAGCCCAATGAATATGTTGGCGATACAGTTGGTGCAGCAGGTGTTAAGAATCCTGCATTATATGACACTGCAAGTGACATATTTGAGATTCTTGGTGCAGCTGTGTTTAGTTTTTTCAACCAAACTTCAACCCCTATTTGGTTCCCCATTCTTCTTTGAGTCAAAGATACCGAATAGTTTTGGGCAGCTACATCTTGTGCGAACACAATTAGTGCTGCAGCTAGTAGCAATAGTAGGCTCCATCCTTGGCTGCCTTTATTTGCCGTAAAAATTCTTCTCAAGTTCATTTTTTAATCCTTGAATTTATTAAAATTAATTTTTGATTTCTTTCTTGTCATCAATCCATTTGGCTCACCTCGTTCGAGATGAGCCGCCAGGAAAGTTAATCTTATTGTACTGGTTGTGAATAAATTTCACTTCCGCTTGTTGAAACTCTAATTGTGTAGTTGCTTGTGCTGTATTGTGTGCTTGTTGCAGAATATACTTTCACAATGTAATTTCCAGCAGGAACACTATTTAAGATAACGATGTCGTTACCAGTAGATAATACTGCTGAAGAACGTAACAATTTAGGAGATCCAACTGAGTTTGGAGTATTGATGTCATAAAGTTCCAATGTATAGTTAGCTGGCATGTTTGATAATTTTACCATAACATTTGGTTTGCTTGTGTTAACTACAAATTGATAGAACAATGTGTCAGTTGCTGAAGTTATTGCTCCAGTTATATCCAAATCAGTTGCAATAGCTGCTGCAGAAGAAGCTGTTCCAATTGCACCCAAACTTCCAGCTGGAGTTAAGCCAGCTTTAGGATTTTGTACAGTTGTTGATGTGTAACTTGGTGTTACAACATAGTTTTCTAATGCCGATGCTGTTGTTCCATTGTATTCAAACACTTGGAAGTAATATTCTTTATCCGGTGTTAAACCTAATACTGTGAACGCTGAAGTTGCACTTGTTGTGTTTAATACTACGAATGAACCAGGACCTGTTTGAGAAGAAGCTGTTGCATTTTTAACATTTGCTACGCCTGTGTAAGACATTCCATCAGTAGGTGCTACTGGTGGCAATCCTTCTCTTACTACTACTAAACGTGCAGCACCATTACCAGCTGTGAAGCTTGAAATTGGAGCTGTTGTTGCAGTTAAAGTACCCAATACGATATTAGTTGCTTGTGTTGTTGGTTGTGCTGGCAATATTTTAATTGCTGAAGATGTTTTAGTAGTACCTACTGTTACCGTTAATGATGAACCAGATAATACTAACAATTCAGAAACTGTACCAGAAGCGTAAGTCAATGTTGGAGTAACTGTTGTATAGTTAGAACCAGCAGTGATTGAACCAGTGTTTGTTGTAACAGTTGCATTGATTGCACTACCTAAAGTAGCTGTTTGTGTTACTGTTACGTTTGCAGGTACACCAGAGTTATCTTGTGCTTGTACTGCAAATGCTACTGTTCCGCCTGTTGTAATTTGAGTAGATGATTGACCAACTAAAGCCAATTTAACTGCTGTACCAGGTATTTTGATTGTTTGAGTATTTCCAGTTACAGTTGCAAATGTATTAATTTGAACTGGGCTAGTGATTGTCAAAAAATCTCTACTTGGCATAGACACTACGATAGTACCGTTGCTTGTAGCTAATAAAGCCATTGAAGCTGTTACGATATATTTACGTGCTGCAGTTAAGCTTTGAACTGTAGTGTATGATGGGAATATCAATTGTCCGCTAGCCAAAGAGCTAACGTTAGCAATTAATTCTCCAGCATCAGGATAGCCATTACCATTTAAGTCGCTATATAATTTCCATGCTGTTACATCGCTAGTAGAAGCTCCACCACCGAAAGTAACGTTCATTGTTAATGCAGTAAATCCTACTGTTGTAACTGCGTTATCTGGAGTGATTGTGAATCCAAAAATTGGCAAGTTAGTTACATTACGTCCCAAAAAGCCAGCAACTGGCATATTTGCAGATGATAATGTTGCTGTCGCTTTTACGAAGTTGAATGTTTTACCAGCTATTGTAGTTGCTGAAGTTGTTCCATTCAATTTTGTATAGCGTTTGCCAGCTGTTGTGCTAACGAATGATGAGTGTGCTATTGATGTAGTGATGTTTGCTGCAGATGCATCAACACCATTTTTAACTCCTGCTACTATGAAAAAGTTTTTCTGAGTAGATGAAGTTCCAACACCACCTGTGATTGCGATAGCGAAGCTATTTGTACCAGGTGTTGTTGTTGTTGTCAATAATACGTTATCAGCAGTTGTAGAGTAATCGTTATCTGTTGATTGGTAAACTTTGAAGTTTTCAAAGATTCCAGAAGCATCAGCAGAAGTTGTTACTGTAAAGCCAGTAAAATCTGCAACTGAAGTTGAAGTAATTGCGAAACCTACTAATGAGTTATTAGTTGAACCAGCTACTAATCCAGACTCAGAAATACCTTTATTTAAAGGTTCTGCCATTATACTTGGCAAGAATGTATAGCTTGAGTTTGAAAGTGAAGTAGCCGCTTTCACGATACCGTCAGTTACTAAAATACTAGTGTAAGCAAGTGATGGAGTAAGAGCAGCAGTTGCAGCTGTTACTGTAGAATTCACATCAGCTACTAAGAAGTAGTTGATTGGAGTGCCACTTGCAAGTGTATTGTTTGTAGTCAAAGCAAAAGTAACTTTATTATCAGCTGAAGTTCCAAATGATGGAGTGATTACTAATAATGTATTGTCGCTTGTTGTTGAGAAGTCATTATCGCTTGATGCATATAATTTGAAGTTAGTCAATTCTGAACCTGTTAAAGTTCTATTGAAATCAAATTGTAATGAATTAACTGTTACAGCTCCTGTTGATGATAATTTAGCACCAAGAATTGCTTTACCAGTTGTTCCTGCTACCAAAGCTGTAGTAGTTGGCTCTACACCCAAAGATACTTGTGTCATATCTACTAAGCTAGGAATAGCTGCAGTAAAGAATGAGTTAGCACCTGTGAATTGATCAATACCAGTTACTCTTAAGTAGTTGTTTGTTGCGTCTTTTGTAGAAACTGCATAGTACCAAGGACCAGCAGCAGCCGAAGAGTTAACCAAATCAAGATTTGCTTCTGTATTTCCAGAAAGTTCTGAATCATCGTATCTCAATGTAGCAGCAATAGTTGCACCAGCAGTTGCTGATGTAATTTCATAGTATCTTGAGATACCAACTGCTGCACCTACTGTGCGGCCGATGTGTGAACGTTTAACTGTTGTATTACCCATAGAAGCAGTTGAAGTAAATTGAGCTCCCAAACCACCTAAGTTGTTTGCTGTTTCAATTGCCAATACTTTTGTGATATATACATAACCAGTTGCAGTAGATACACCAGTGTTTTTAACTGTGTTTCCTGGAGTTTCACTCAATAAACCAGCTGTTCCGTCTATTTCAAGAATGTTATTACCATTCAAATCCAAATCGCCAGATTGAAGACGTAATGTTTTGAAGATAGTCAACTGACTTGCTGTTATGTTAGTTCCTGAAGAAGCTAATTTTGCACCATTTGAATTGCTAATTGTTACGTTTTGCAAATCAATTGTACCAGCAGCACCACCAGTGATAGTTTGTTCAGTAGTTCCATTCAACCAAATTTTTGAACCAGTACCAGCTATGAAAGATGTTGCATTGGCGAAAGTTAAATCACCTTTCACAAACATTTCACGACCAGCGTTTGCTACGTCAAAAGTTTGAGCATTTCCAGTTAAATTCAATCCGTTAAAAGTTAATGCTGAAGCACCGTTTAAAGTATTCGCATTGTTAATATCAGAAGTAGCTCCAGAAACTGTTACAGTTCCAGCAGTAGCTGTGAATTTACCACCTAAAGCACCACCAATAGTTATATCTTTACCAACAGTGAAACTTGTAGCAGTTGCTACGTTATTAGATGCAACGTTTGCAACAGTTAGATTTTGGAAGGTTAAAGTACCAGTGTTAGTGATAGTTTTAGTTGTTGCTCCAATAAATGAAGTAGTTTGAGTAGCTTGTGCAGTTAAGATTAATGAACCAGAAACTGTTAAGTCACCAGAAACATTGATATTAAAAGCAGCAGAAGAAGCATCTGTAATAGTTCCAGTTACATTTACTCCGAATAAATTCATACCAACTGTACCATTCGCAGCAACAGTATTAGTTAAAGCACCTGTACCAGATAAAGTCAAAGTACCAGCAGTTAAGTTTAATGCATCTGTTACAGCACCCAAAGTGATATTCGAACCTACTTCAAAACTTGTAGCAGAAGTAACAACTCTAGTACCTGCAGCAGCAATATCTACATAAAGTTCGTTGAATTTCAATGTCCCTAAGTTACTAATAGTAGTAGTTCCACTGAAAGCAAAGTTAATAGCACCAGTACCTGGAGTAAAGTTACCTATAGAGGAAACATTAAATTTATTTCCTAATACACCAACTTGGAAATTTCCTGCTTGACTTACTGAACCAGTTACATAAACTTCGCCAAATCCAATACCAGTTACACCAGCTGCATAATGAGCAGCTGTTGTAATTACGCCAGCAGTTCCTGAGAAAATAACAGTTGAAGTTGCAGCACAATCAAAAGCGCCTGCAGCAACTGTTAAGTTATTTGCAATAGTTAAAGTAGAAGAAGCAGCTAAAGAAGATATAACAGCTCCACCTTTTGTTAAATTGTAAAGTGTTGCGTTTGTTCCAGCAGTAGTTGAAACAGTAATACCACTAGTTGCGCCAGATAAAGTAACCGTACCAGCAGTAGCTATCAAAGAAGCAGCTGCTTGCACATCAAGTGCAGTTGCAGTTGTGTTAGCAATAGCGAAAGTACTTGCAGTAGTTACACCAGTACCAGTGATAATTAATTTGCCAAAAGTAAGAGTACCAGCAGCATTCACTATAGAACCAGCAGATCCACTCATAGTTACAACTTCAGTTACAGTTGCATTCACAAATGAAGCATTACCTAACATTTCTAATTTGCCAGAAATAA
>Ga0163147_10001956_pt1 | contig 30189 bp, 36 predicted proteins | sample OliLakLV19MP6G1_FD_148597 | JGI IMG/M metagenome (GOLD analysis project Ga0163147, IMG submission 148597) | Freshwater microbial mat bacterial communities from Lake Vanda, McMurdo Dry Valleys, Antarctica- Oligotrophic Lake LV.19.MP6.G1 | ecosystem: Environmental > Aquatic > Freshwater > Lake >...
CTCACTCGCAAGATTTGTTGTTCTCGATGGATAATCGTCATGGTTCGACACCTTCAATCAACTAATTCCCTAGTTTTACGCCTTTGGGCCAGACCTGTCATCACCGCGAATAATTCATGACACTAACGTTTTTTAACATAGTAGATTGGAATTGCTACTATAAAACCCCCTGTTTTCGTAACTCTACAATACTCTGATAAAGCCGCTTCCTTATTAGCAATCAAAGATGTTACATTGCCACAAATTACAACATCAAAAATACTATTTTCATAAGACAAAGATGTCGCATCTTCTTCCTCAAAGGAAGTAATTTGTGATACGCCATATAAGGCTGCTCTATATCTGGCTTCACTCAGACTCACATCGTTAATATCAACACCATAAACAGATGCACCTGTTAACCTAGCTATTTCTATAGCTGTAAAACCTGTACTTGTACCAATATCTAGGACTCTAGATCCTTCTTTTATAAAGGTCTGCTGAATAATCCTAACTACACTGTTAAACCCGCCAGGAGGTCGGTTAGTTTCCTTAACTACACCAATAATTTCGTTGTAGCTCATACCCTGAATGTCTTCGATCGTCAAATTTTCCAAATTCATAATACCTCTGTAGATATGCTAAGTTGGCCAAGTCATTTGTTAATTATACCAATATCTTTTCTATATATAAGTTTTTTAGGGACTATTGTTTCAATTGCTTGATAAACCAATTCCCTAGCATTAAGGAGCGTATCGGAATAGCATTCAAAAATTAGGGAAGGAGAACTCATCAGTAGCAATTCTCTAAAATCTTCTGAGTCATTAAGCAACTCAACCCAGCCAGTGAATAGATTGATTCCATTTGGAATCTTTTTACTAACCCTAACCTGTATAAATTCTTCTCGTGAAACATCTTTGGGAAAATACGTTGGATAAGCTGAAACAACAACAGAAGCTACTGCATTAAACTCAGGTTGAATCTGATCTAGTGTCCCATCAAATGTGTGCTTTAACAGAACATAAAAATCATTTTTAAGGCAGTTATATAGACTAGCAAGAGTATGGGCGCCAGCCTCACGACAATTAATTTCACACAGTTTTAAATTGCCCTCATAACTTTTGATCAAGTCTAGGTTCAGTAATCCTTTGAATTTTCTTCCTGTTTTTTTGTTAACATAAGTAACAAATTTTTTGACAATATTTCTAATTGCTTCTTGATCTTCATGATCAATAAAGGGGACAGAACCTGCGACTGAATAAGCTCCAGTTCCATCAGTCATAGGTCCCGCATCGTTATCAAATTTTCTCTTGTAGCAAACATTCTCCCCCATTGAAAATAGATTTTCCTTGGCATCTACCAGATAGTTCGCACTGAAATCGAAACCTGAGATTTTTTCTTGAAGGATGGCTTTACCAGAACTTTCAATTGAATTCCTAATGAAATCTAAAATCTCTGACTCTGATATTGTCTCATCACTTAACCTCACACGCCCCACCTCTGATTCTGGGTAATACTTACGATAATCACCAACAAACTTTAGTACATATGATCTATTAAATTCATCAATAGTTTTAAAAATTTCACTTTCATTGAAAGAGGTTAAACTTTTAGCTGTCGGAAGAATAGAAGTATCGCTCGAAAAAACCTCGTATATTTTACTTTTATCAAGCTCATATTCTAACTGAGAGATGGTAGGCCCAAGAAAGTCTACTCCTCCCTCAATCAGGTAGTTTGAACATACTAAGATTGAAGGAATTGGACCCAAATAAACAATGTCAAAATTTTCTCTTACTATAGATTTAGCAATGTTAGTCAATATTTCTCCTTCTAAAATAACTACACGATCACAGACACTTTCAAAGGCAGCATTAGGAGCCAAGAGATAACCGTAAATTACTACATTTTCAGAACTCTTTTTTAGCCAGCGGGCAATTACTTCATCAGCATGAACGAATCCAAAGATAGCAACCTTTTTCATTTTTTATCTCCTAATATATTCAGAAATAATTGAGTTTATTGATTGGATTGAACTAGACTTATTTTCAATCAGTGTGATATTTGTAAGATTATGCTCGTTAACAAGAATAATTTTAGGAATACCAATTGCTCTCAAAGACTTTAATTTAAGAGCCAAATCTTTGTCGTATCTATTGTCTAATAATACTGAAATAGCATTTTCATGTAAATATTTATACATTTTTTTAGCTTGACTTTCCTCAATCTGATTTTGTCGTTGTCGCGTTACTATCGCATACTCGAAAGGCTCAAAGCCTTCTTTCCACTTTATACCAGAGCTATCTCTATTACTATCCACCATTGCAAAAAGGAGTCGGGATATTCCAATCCCGTATGTTGACATGATAGGATTTCTCCTGACATTAGAAGAGTCTGTATAATTCAGCTTAAACATTTTAGAAAAATCTCTATCATATATTTTATACATACCTATGCTAATCGCCTTACTTGCTTGGCATCGATCATTTCTATTCCATAGTCTAAACCTTCCGTTCTCACTAAGTATCTTGTGTTCACCATCTAAATGAGAAAATAAATAGTTTACAAAGTCACCGCTTGGATAATCAACCTTGATAATATCTAGCTCTAAAGCACTGAAAATTGCATCAAATATATCTTCAAAAGTTGTTCGTGTCCATTTTAAACTTGCTTCATCTGAGTCTAAGCTGTATGCTTCATACACCTCAAATACTAAAGACCTTAAGACCCCTTTTGACGGGGTATTACCCTTAAATATATCTCCAATTTGATAAAATTTAAGCGGAAGCTGTTTATGTGACTGAAGACGAGTTCTTAACAAATTACATACATATTCCTCATTTGTTGGGGTAGCTATAAATGACGAATATCCTGAAGCAATCTCAATAATTTGCTTTTCAAAAGTTTTCCATCTCCCAGATGTTTCCCACAATATTTTTCTCTGAAGAGCTGGAAAATTGACTTCTGCAATACCAGCTTTCCTATTAATTTCATGTATTAAGTTTTTAATTTTGTTGAGCACTCTCATTCCAAGAGGAAGAACAGTGTAAAGACCAGTATCCTGATAAGCAACTAGATCAATTTGTTCCGTAAGCTTGTATGTCGGCAAGCCAGATAAATCCCTACCGTCATCACAAGATATATTTTGAGCCATTAAATCTGATACTTTCATAGGTCAAGGCTTTAATGTATCATTTATCCGTGGGAAATGAACTGTACTCCAGATATATGGGGTTTCAAGTAAACCTTGCACTAATCTTTCCCACCCTAAACCAAAACCAGAAGTTTCTTCATAATCTGCGAATTCTCTTGTCTGCAAATATGGTATGTAATCTTCTTTAGGCAACTGAAATAACTTTGCTTTAGCTTCAAGTGCTTCCTTACTTCTAATACGATGTCCACTACCTAATATTTCTCTATAACCAGACCAGATAAGATCCATATTTTCTGCAACTTTGGGTTCTGCTCCTGCAACTTCTGCATGATAAAATGGGACTTCAAGCAGAGGAAATTGTGTTACTGATACTGGTTTTCCATATATTTCTGTAATTCTCACTTCTTCCCACATTCCCCAGTTATTGGAAGTAGTGAATACTTGATACTTGCTATCTTTTGTTTCTAAGCTAAGTATTTCAAGTGCTTCTGCATAAGAAATCACAGGAATTTTGTTGATATTAGTTGACAGTTCTTCTAGCTCATACAGCTTGTTTGAATTTAAGAAGAACAATAAATCCGCTTCATTATGATTAAGTAACTCCTTAATTATCTTGGCAAGTAATCCAAAAGCTATCTGCTGATTTTCAGATTGACTTACTTTTCCTTCATACTCAATATGATGAAACTCTGGTAAATGAGTTACATCAGCTTCCTCTTTCCTAAAGGAGTTGTAAATTGAGTAAACATGATAAACTTGTCTCTGCATCAAAGCAATTTCCAGATATATTTGGGATGACTCTGATAGAAATGCAACTTGAGGAAGATCAAACCATTTCAATGTAATTGGGCAAGTATCTGATGTATAGTCAATTGCATTTCCTGCGTATACAGCGCCTGGAGATGAAATCATTCGTGTTGTCAGAGGTAAGGGAGTAAATAAAGCTCCTACTTCATCAAAATACTGGTTAGCCGCCTTATATATATGATGATTAATCCTTGCGATATGACTCCACATTTCTTCTTGTTTGAGATGCTTACATCTAGCCTCCAGTTCGGAGACACTTGGTCGAACTTTATTAATCTTTTTCACTGGCTCAAATACTTTGTTGCCTTTATAGGAGATTAATCTGTCTGATTCTGTTTGATATGGACCTAACACTTTGACATATCTCCTAATTATTTATGCTTGAATTAGCAACTTAGTTGAGGGATTAAATTTATTAAGGATTATCATAGAATCTACTATTAAAGTATTTGTAAATCAAAGCTTTGTCCAGTCCCAAAATGTCTTATTTTGCCGACAACTTTGCCCTGCTTTCACTCTCTTTAAATCCAGTTATGTACTAAGATATCTAAAAATATACTAAAACGTCTAAAACTGTGCTAGAGTACACAAAACTTTCCCATCCACTTGAGCCGATGAATCTCAAAGAAATGTTAAACTTCGCCGATCGCATAGTCTTCGAGAAAACGGGTCAACACCTTGATGATTTACAAGAGGCGGTACTGAAAGGAACTGTACAACACGAGACATACAAGCACGTAGCCAAAGACTTTGATTGTTCTGAAAGTCGTGTTAGGAATGCGGCTTCGCAATTATGGCAATTACTTTCAGAATACTTAGGGGAAGATGTCAATAAAAAGAATTTTCGATCGGCAATGGAGAGGTTCCAAGTCTCTAATGTTTCAAACTTTGCACAAAACGTCAGCGAACAACACATCAGTGGTAGTTTCAACATCTGTGGAGAAGGTAGACACCCGCCAGATATATCAAACTCATATAATGACGAAAAATCTAACTCAAAACCAACTAAAACTCTACATCAAGATTTAAGCGAAATGCCGGAGTTGGGCGATTTCTACGATCGCACCCTCGAACTCCAAACCCTCACAACCTGGATTCTACAACAAAACTGCCGCCTCATCACCCTCACCGGTATCAGCGGCATCGGCAAAACGTCCCTAGCAGTAAAACTCGTACAACAAATCAAAGACGAGTTTGAATACGCACTTTGGTTCACTCTAGACGAATTCCCCACCATCGATAAATTTCAATCTAACGTAACACAGCTTTTTTCCCAGTCAGAAAACCTAGATTCATCCCCAACAAACCAGAAACGCTTACCGCTGATTAAGTATTTGCAAAAGCATCGCTGTTTAATAGTTTTAGATGACATTCACAACCTTTTCGGTAGCGGCGAATTGGCGGGAAAATATAAACCACAATACGAAGAATATCGCTGTTTATTCAAACAAATAGAAAAATTATCCCATCCCTGCTGCTTTCTGCTAGTCGGTTAGGAACCACCCAAAGAAGTTCCTCAACTCACAAGCCCAAATACTCCCATTCGTAGCTTACAACTCACTGGTTTAGACACCGCAGCCGCACGGGAAATCCTCAGAGATAAAGGATTAACAGAAACCGATAACTGCGAAACACTCATTCACTGCTACCAAGGCAATCCGTTATGGTTAAAAAGCGTGGCGACTTTGATTCAAGATTTAGGAATCGGCGCGACAGAGTTATTAATAGATGATACCATATTGTTACCCGAAGATTTAAAAGATGTTTTACAGCAGCAGTACGATCGCACTTCCGAACTAGAAAAACAAGTTATGTCATTGTTGGCGACAGAAAACCAGCCAGTCAACTTTGCCAAATTGCTACAAAACGGACAAATATCATCATCAGATTTGCTAAACGCATTGCAATCTCTATCGCGGCGCTGCTTGATTGAAAAAGAAGCAAGTCTTTACACTTTGTCACCTGTACTGAAGCAGTATATCAAAACTAGACGATCGCACTTAACAAACATCGACAATGAATAAACATTTCAAACAACACCGCTTGTCAACTCTTGTTTCCTCAAATTCGGCAACAATGCCAAAACATCCAAATACCACCACCAACGCTGAGGTGTAATCTCCTCAAATTTGCGCTTCTGGGTTAAATCCACAAATCTCGACAACTCCTCATAAAACTCCTTTGCTTGTTCAACTAACCGTCGATCGGCATTTGCTAATAAACCTTTCTCTTCCTCACTCAGTTGAGATTCAACTTTTGCCAACTCATCTCTAAGTTGCAACATTTCTAAATGTTCAGCCCCACTCACATCAGGAAATTCAACCATTACACAATAGTTTTTTACCAAAGTATTCATAACAAATCCTTAACTAAACCTACATAAATAAACATTGAATTAGCCAGGTAGCTTTCCGGTTCCTTTGGAGGAAAAGCCGTTTCTAAAACTCCATCCAAGCCCATCATTACCAGCCATATTGTGTTGTTTACACTGCTGGTAACTGTCGGATAAAACGTTTTACCGTAGACATACAGATAAACTTTAGCATCAGCATCCCTAACAATAAAACTGATAACTCCATTATATTCTTCAAGGGTCGCATCCGGCCCTAAATGACCTAAATTAATCCTTTTGAGTAAATGAGACATTGCTTTTCCAGGTTTCCAGAGAATTCCGTCTCTCACCCGCTCAATTGCCTGCACAATTTCTAATTGCCTACCTTCCTCAAAAATCAACTTTAACCTTACCTGACAAAAACTGAACTGCAAATAAACATATAGCAATCCTAAATCATTTGTATAATTCTTGTAGGGGCAAACCCCCCGTGGTTGCCCTGCCAAAGCGGGGGTAGGCACTCTTAGCACTACCCCTACATATTTGTACGACTCCTGCAAGGATTGCTATATCATAGCCTATTGAGCATTACCCAAAAATTATAAAACCTAAGACTGTGTTATCATAGAATACAAAACTTATTGAGTCGAATTATATGACCACAATAACTACAGTCACAACAGCCTCCCAACTCGCGGATTATTACATCTGGTTTGCGAACGATGTAGGTTCCTATCTCAGCAACCACAAGCTACAAAAACTATTGTACTACGCCCAAGCATGGTATTTAGCCTTTGAGGATACACCCCTTTTTGAGGAAGATTTTGAAGCTTGGGTGCACGGGCCGACTATCCCGGCTTTATTTTATGAATACAAAGAACAATTTGACTTTAAACCAATTCTCAAAAAAGTTGAAAAGCCCCAATTTCCAGAAGAAGTACAAGAGTTTTTAGACGAGTTATCCGATGATTATTTTTTTCGGGATGCCTATGAGTTAGAATTGATGGTGCGTCGCGAAGACCCTTGGATTAATGCTAGAGGTGAGTTGCCAAGAGATGAACCTTCTCATGCTATTATTACGAAGGAATCAATGAGAAATTTTTACAAAACCCGTGTCATCGAAGAAGCATAAAAAAAGACAAGATACAGAGATTCGCAGTCAACCATCTTCACAAAGGAGAGAGGTTGTCAAAATCCAAATTCCGGAAGGAATTAGCTTTTCTTTCAGATATTATCAGGATGATAAAGATAAGTTCTCAATTCGTGGTAAAGATGCTAAGTATCTAGCGTCTTTACTGAGAAGGCTGCGCGATTTGTCACAATTGAACGCTCAAGAAATTATCAATAATCAAAGTAAAAGCCTGCGCTGTCATGGAATTATCTGGCTAGATACAACTGAGCCTAATGGCTTCGGGATTCCCAATGAAGATATCCTAATCAATATTCCCTACCAGTTTCAAATATCTGCTAATGAGTATGGTAGGGTTCATGGCTTTTTTAGTGAAAATGTTTTTTATATTGTATGGCTCGACCCAGAACACAATCTTTACAGTTGAAATGATTAGAAATATTGATTATTTGGGAGAATTAATGTTACCCAAAGTCAGGACACGGCAGTGCCGTTTCCCTACAATTAATCGGGTAGGTAAACGGCATTGCCGTGTCCTCCTCGCGTAGAACGGGCGAGGGCTCCCAGCCATCGCGATCGATTATTTTGAAGTAGGGAAACGGCATTGCCGTGTCCGACCTTGCTATTACGCACTCCGACTAAAGAAACCGGGTTTTTTACCGAATCTCTGGCTGCGACGAAATATCTCGCAAAAAAACCCGGTTTCTGAACTTAATGCGTAAGTCCTAATTTTAAGAAAATTTTGCATAGAGAGCTGAAATAAAATTCACGCTTAAAAAGCCTACTCCTAGTACGAGAATGATAAAGATTGCGATACTGAAAATAGACTTTAGCCGATCGCCAATTCCGGGTTTTTCTGAGTTCATTGGTCAATTTTTGCAGTAAATTTGAGAGGGGCAATTCAGAAAGAGTAAATTATACCAATGGGCGAACAAAAATGCAACTCCCGACAAGCTCCAAATCCCTATCGCCCTCAGTAAGTCGCATTTTTTAACTTTTAATCTAAAATCTAAAATCTAAAATGGTATTAGGCATTGTTCGGTTGGGTACAGCAGCGGCTTTGTCGATCGCCCGAACCCGATCGCGCTAACTCCTGTAAAATAGAGGGCGCGTTGGGGCGAACCTTTTAACAGCCGGAATTGGGTGCGATCGCCGTCAGCTCCCAAATACATAATAATATATCAATCATCCTTAGCTTACTGACAAAGGTAAAAATAGAAGAGTTTCAGGAAATAATCTAAAACATATAACTGAAAAAAGGATAGAAATCGATGCTCCACCCAATCTCGCAACCTTACCAACAACGAGCAAATACTATGACCCAAAGAGCCGTGCGGAAGCCAAAACCCTCTGTTGCAAACCACTTGAGACCAAGTTTTCCTCAAAGGCACTGGCTGGAGTTGGCAGAGTACGCCTCTCTGGCGGCCTCTGGTGTGGGTTCCCTGGCGGTGGCTGTATCGGGTCAAGCTTTTTACGGCGTGGCTCCCCTAACTTTGGCTTTGTCGCTGAATGTTGCTAACCGTTATCGGTTCGAGCAGCAAGTGCGGGTGCATCAAAATTCGGAAATGGCTCAAGTCCAAAAGTCTGTCAATAAAGTCGAAAAAACGGCCGTGACGGTAATTGTTAAATTACGCAAGCAGTTGTCTGCAGATATTGCAGCGCTGCGCCAGCAAATGGCTGCACTGCCTAGGGCAGAAGGCTTTGAGGAGTCGATCGATATTCAGCGGCAGTTGCTGAGTTTAGGAGAGTCGGTAGCTTCTTTGCAAGAAATCGTGGCGTCTGCTGTGCTCGATGTCCGCCAGCAGGTGAGCGAACAACTGCAAGATTTATCGGTTGGCCAACGGGCGAATCTCCAAGCTGTGGAACAGGCTATAGAGCAACTGCAAAGCGCGACGCAAGGCTTGGCAGAAACTTCTATCACCAGAGACGACTGGGAAGTAGTAAATACTCGATTTTTGGAAATCCAGAAAGTCATGGCAAATTTGCAAAGCCAACTGCAAGCTCCCGCGCACCAATCGACTGCGGATTTGTCTCTAGTCCAAGCTCAAATCCACCGTTTGGAACACGAGCAGCAAGAAGTTGTCAAACCTCACCTCAAGCGCTTAATCTCAGTTGTCAAAGAGTTGCAGCACACACCAGAGAATCGTCAGTAGTCATTAGTCAGCAGTCATTAGTCCTGCCGTCATCAGCAGACAAGATTCCATTCATTCGCTCGCTCTTGTTGAAATTATCTGCGTGAATCTGCGTATATCTGCCTTGAATCTGCGGTTTTCGTATTAATCAAAGATTTATGCAATTGCTCGTCTAGTCATCAGTCATCAGTCAGAAGGAAGATTTTCCCACTCTCCCCTTCTCCCCCTCTCTCCCTCTCCCGGCTGGAGTCCTACTTTTTCGACAACTGTGTTACAAAATGAAAAGCTAATCTGTCTAGTTCACCTGTTTTCAACCTGTTACAAGAAAAATCAATGACTGCAACCGTAACTATTGCTGATAACCCGTTACTAATCGGTCAAGGATTGCCGACCTTTGACGCGATCGAACCAGAACACGTAGTCCCCGCTGTTACCCAACTGCTGACCGAACTAGAAGCCTCGCTAGCTGACTTAGAATCGTCTGTAGAGCCGACTTGGAGCGGCTTAGTAGAACCATTGCAGCGACTCGGAGAGCGTTTAAATTGGAGCTGGAGCATTGTCGGACATTTGATGGGCGTGAAAAATAGCCCGGAACTGCGATCGGCTCACGAAACAGTGCAGCCGGAAGTAGTAAAATTTTGGAGCAAGCTCAGTCAAAGCAAACCGCTTTATGAAGCTTTTAAAGCGCTGCGGGCTAGCGAAAATTGGGACAGCTTAGAGTCAGCTCAAAAGCGAATTGTCGAAGCCGCTCTCCGAGACGCCCAACTCTCCGGCGTCGGTTTAGAAGGCGAGCAAAAAGAGCGTTTTAATGCCATTCAATTAGAATTGGCAGAAATTACTACCCAATTTTCTAATCACGTCCTCGACGCTACCAAAGCATTCAGCATCACCCTCACAAACAAAGACGAAATTGACGGTTTGCCGCCGAGTTTGTTGAGTTTAGCAGCTCAAGCCGCTCGCAGCGCCGGCGAAGAAAATGCGGATGCCGAAAACGGCCCTTGGCGGATTACTTTAGACTTTCCGAGTTACGGCCCTTTCATGCAGCACAGCACCCGCCGCAATTTGCGCGAAAAGTTGTACAAAGCTTTTATCGGCAGAGCCAGTAGCGGAGAATTGAATAACTGGCCGTTGACCGATCGCATTTTAGCACTGCGCCAGGAAAAAGCAGCTTTGCTCGGCTTTAGCAGTTATGCCGAATTGAGTCTGGCGAGCAAAATGGCTCCCGACGTTGCAGCAGTGGAAGCTTTGTTAGAAGAATTACGCAAGGCTAGTTATGATGCTGCTGTCAAAGATTTGGAAGATTTGAAAGCTTTTGCTGCCGAAAAAGGCGCACCGGAAGCTGGGGATTTGAAGCACTGGGATGTCGGTTTTTGGTCGGAACGGCGGCGGGAAGAAAAGTTTGCTTTTAGTGCCGAAGAATTGCGACCTTACTTTGCTTTGCCACAGGTATTAGAGGGGTTATTTGGATTAGTAAAGCGGCTGTTCGGCGTGACAGTAACTGCGGCGGACGGTCAAACTGCTGTGTGGCACAAAGATGTGCGCTATTTCCAAATAGATGACGAAGCAGGAAATACGATCGCCAATTTCTATTTAGACCCCTACAGCCGCCCCGAAGAAAAGCGCGGCGGTGCTTGGATGGACGATTGCGTGGTGCGCGCTAAATTTGTGGAAGCGGGAAAAACCATCACGCGGTTGCCGGTGGCTTATTTGGTGTGCAACCAAAGTCCTCCGGTTGACGGCAAACCGAGTTTAATGACTTTTTTGGAAGTCGAAACTTTGTTTCACGAATTCGGTCACGGTTTGCAGCATATGCTAACAACCGTAGACTATCCGGGAGCTTCTGGCATCAATAATGTTGAGTGGGATGCGGTGGAATTGCCCAGTCAATTTATGGAAAATTGGTGTTACGATCGCGCGACTTTGTTCGGGATGGCAAAGCATTACCAAACCGGGGAAACTTTGCCAGAACACTATTACCAAAAACTGCTAGCAGCCCGCCACTACATGAGTGGCAGCGTCATGCTCAGGCAAGTACATTTTAGCAGCGTTGACATCGAATTGCACCACCGCTATCGATCGGGTGGCAGCGAAACTGTGGCCGATGTCCGCAACCGCATCGCTAAAACTACCACAGTTTTGCCTCCTCTGGAAGAAGACGCATTTTTGTGCGCTTTCGGACACATTTTTGCGGGCGGGTATGCGGCCGGGTATTACAGTTATAAATGGGCGGAAGTGCTCAGCGCTGATGCTTTTGCGGCGTTTGAGGAAGCGGGTTTGGAAGATGAAAGTGCGATCGCCTCTACAGGTAGGCGCTTCCGAGATACAGTATTAGGATTGGGCGGCAGTTTGCACCCGATGGAAGTGTTTAAAACTTTCCGGGGACGCGAACCGAGCACTAAAGCTTTGTTAAGACACAGCGGTTTAGTTGCGGCTTAATCTACTGTGGAATAACTGGGGATTAATGCCGGTGAATTTATCTGCATTAATCCCGGTTTTTTCTTAAATAATATTGATACATATCCTGTATGTGTAGGGTTCGGTGTGCATGAAATCTTACTGCTATAATTCCCATCAAATCCGGTAGCATCGGAATTATTCATCTCTCTGTTCTCTTCCTCTGTGCTCTCTGTGTCCTCTGCGGTTTAATCATTCCAATGCAACCGGAATTGATATCATGCGTAAAACCACTTTTTGCCTAAATTGTGCTGAATTCAAAATGTTTGTAGTAAAAACTAAAGTGTTCAAATTTTTATACTAATTTCCACAAATATTGCTACATATAATCCTGCGACCATCTGTAGGGAAACGGCACTGCCGTGTCCGGCGCGAGACTCTGCAAATTTTCATAATTGTTATAAAATTGACAAGTGTAGCAGCATTTTTTTATTGGTATTAATAGGACTAAAATTTTCACTACAAACCCATTTTATTGTAGAACATCATGCAAGAAACATCTGTAGTTTGGCACATCATCCAAAATGTTTGTGTGGAAAATCGGGGAGAAAGTGCGATCGCCAGCAGCTTTTAGTTTAGGTTGAAGGCTCATCAAACCAGCATTTGCGAATATTTGCTGTCATCGATCGCTGATTATACTTAACTTTCCCTCTCCATGAAATTAAATTTATATTTCGCAACATTTACGGGCTGTTTTCTCGATACAGCTAATGCTTTTATTAGCAACTCAAAATCGACGCTTTTACCGAATCTTTAAGATAGAGCGGCAACAGCGCAGGTTTTTTAAAGTTTTGATAAAGAACGGGTACTCGGCGTCAAAATGGTAAAAATTTTAGGTAGAAACTAAAAAACTTAGTTGGGATTAATTTGAGGATTGTAATAAAAAATCTTTGTATATATGATAAAAAGTAAGGATTGATAGTTACTCATTCACCCATAGATTAAGATTTTCATGGATATTCAATTAATTAATATCGGTTTTGGTAACATTGTGTCTGCTAATCGAGTGATTGCCATTGTCAGTCCCGAGTCAGCGCCAATTAAGCGTATAATTGCTGATGCGCGGGAACGGGGACAACTGGTTGACGCAACTTACGGCCGCCGCACGAGAGCGGTAATTATTACAGATTCGAGTCACGTCATCCTCTCGGCGATTCAGCCGGAAACGGTTGCTAATCGTTTTGTGGTGAGCAAAGACGGTCAAGGTCGGGATGATTGAGGTTTGTTAGTTGCAATTTGAGCGCTTACAGTCTAAAGTAAGCGGAAACTTAAATTGTTACACGTTTCTATTCTAAAAATGAAATCCGGTAAATTAATTGTTCTGACGGGGCCTAGCGGTGTGGGGAAAGGCACCTTAGTACGATCGCTCCTCAATCGCCATCCCGAATTGTATCTTTCGGTATCGGTGACAACTCGTGAGCCCCGTGAGGGAGAAATTGAGGGAAAGCATTATTATTTTGTCAGCCGCAGCCGTTTTGAACAAATGGTTGAGGCTGGAGAGTTGGCGGAATGGGCCGAGTTTGCCGGCAATTTTTACGGTACTCCTTATTTTGCTCTCCAGGAGCGTACCGATGAGGGAAAATTGGTATTGCTCGAAATTGAACTCGAAGGAGCTAGGCAAATTAGGAATAATTTTCCAGAGGCGCTGCGAATTTTTATTTTACCTCCTTCTTGGGAAGAATTGGAGCGGCGGCTGCGGAGTCGCGGTCAAGATTCCGAAAGTGCGATCGCCCGTCGGTTGGTGCGGGCTAAAGAGGAAATTGAAGCTGCAGGGGAATTCGATTTCCAAGTTGTTAATGACGATTTGGAAGTAGCTTTGAAAAAGCTAGAATCAATACTTAATTTGGTTGAGCTTTCAGGTAACTAATGACTAATTACCCATTTCTCCGTCCTGGCTAAAACTTCGCTACTTTGTTTGATAGCAACACAAACTTTTAAATTCAATTCCAGAATATTCAATGAAGGCGAAATTTTTCTCAATGGTTCAATTTCGCGAGGAGAACAGCCCAACATTTCCATATAAGCTAGCGTCCAGCCAATAGCTGGAATATCGCCTACATTGCCTTCTCCGGCGCAAAGGTAACAACCCAATTCGCCCTCCGGCCCACACTCAGGACAAACCCAATTGCCCAGTTGTGAATGGGGCAGATTTGTGCGGGAGGCGGATGCAATTGTTAATGCTTTAATATGATTTTGAACTACTTGTTTAAAACCTCGGTTTTGGTTGCTGCGGTGGTCGGAATTGCCGTGCCGCCCGATTGCTACTGCTTGCTGTTGTGGCGAAGCAACAGATGCTGTTTGGTTCTCCCTGGTTACTCTAGATTCGCCTAGGTTCGCTGTTAGCTGAATACCATAGTCTTTCGACTCCGCAGTTTGAGAGTGGTTGAGTGCGCTGGAGGAATCGGGTTCGGAAGTTGTGAAGGATTGTTCTATTTGATCGGCAAAATCTTGCATTGAGAGGTGATGTTCGATCGCCAAAGACCAAGTTCTTTTATGTCGGAGGTCGCCATATTTTCTGGCTTCTTCCTCAGTAATGCCGATCGCCGCAGCCTCTTGGCGCAGCACATTCATCGAAGTCATTGTATCTGATATCATTAGTTTGTTTGCTGTTGATTTGCGATCGGATCAGACGGCGGTTGAAACCGCGTCTACACAAACGATGTCCGCCTCCGCGGACTGAAGAAAACAAGGTAATTTTAACCAATCCGTCTTCAACCCCTCTGAGCTCGGGTTTGGTTTGTATAGACGCGGTTTCAACCGCCCGGTCTTTGTATCCCAAGATCAGACGGCGGTTGAAACCGCGTCTACACAAACGATGTCCGCCTCCGCGGACTGAAGAAAACAAGGTAATTTTAACCAATCCGTCTTCAACCCCTCTGAGCTCGGGTTTGGTTTGTATAGACGCGGTTTCAACCGCCCGGTCTTTGTATCCCAAGCGTCTTGAAATATAGTAACCTAGGTTTCTGGAATTAGAAATATCAATGAATGCAATTTTTCCTGAGACAACGTTGTCGGTGGGCGGACTAACATCATACCTGCAAGAGTTGCTGGAGGGCGATCGCCAACTGCGATCGGTTTGGCTAATCGGCGAGGTGTCGAACGTTTCGCAACACGCCAGCGGCTGCTTTTTCACTCTCTGCGATCCCGACAAAAGCGCTGCGATTCGCTGCGTGGCGTGGAATTCTCAGCGGCTAAAATTGGTGCAAATGCCCGTAAAAGGTGAGCAATTGCTGGTTTTCGGAAGCATCCGGGTTTACAAAAATCGCGGCGAGTACCAGTTGACTGTGGTGCAATCGCTACCGGGTGGGGAAGGATTGGAGGCTTTGCGGTTGCAGCAATTGCGATCGCGCTTGGAAGCTGAGGGTTTCTTCGATCCCGCCAGAAAGCGTCAAATTCCCGCACACCCGCAAGTTGTGGCGGTGGTGACATCGGATACTGGCGCTGCGTGGGGGGACATTCAGCGCACTCTAGCCCAAAGATATCCAGGTTTGCGGGTGTTGTTGTCGCCGACTTTGGTGCAGGGAGATTTGGCTGCTGCTGCGATTGCTAGGGCGATCGCCCTGGTAGAATTGGACGGTAGGGCTGATGTGATCATTTTAGGGCGGGGCGGCGGTTCTGCGGAGGATTTGGCTTGTTTTAATGATGAACGAGTGGTAAGGGCGATCGCCAATTGTGCAATTCCAATTATTACAGGAATCGGACACGAAAGAGACGAATCTCTCGCCGATTTAGTAGCAGATAAACGAGCCCACACTCCGACAGCGGCGGCTACCCAAGCTGTACCAATTTTAGCAGATATTTACTCGGAACACCAGCAAAGAATGCTGAATTTAGCAACTGCTGTGCAGTCAAGATTTCAGACAGAATCAGAGCATTTGCAACAGTTACAAAACCGATTAAAACGGTTGCCTGCGACATCGCGAACTTTGCGGCAAACAACTGGTAAACTGGAAATATTGCAAGAAAAGTTAGCCGCCCTAAATCCGGCGGCGGTTTTGGAAAGGGGTTATGCCGCGGTAATGCAAGCTGACGGTAGGATTGTCCGCGAAACTGACGGTTTAGAATTGGGAGACGAGTTGACTGTGAGGTTGAGTCGGGGCATTCTGAAAGTTAAGATTGTAGAAGTGTTGGATGCAGAATAAATGTTATGGTTAAGTCGCAGTTGCGCCAGTCTGACTGGAATTATGAGGAAACGGTCGATCGAATTGAGGCGATTATCGATCGGGTGGAATCGGGAGAATTGCCTCTAGAGGAGGTTTTTGAGCAGTTTGCGGTGGCTGTCGAGTGTTTGCAGGAGTGCGAAGGTTTTCTGGCGCGGGGGAAGGATCAGATGGATCTGGCGATCGGGCTTTTAGCCCAGACACCCGATTTTTAACCATTGAAATCTTGTCAGGGCGGGTTGGGAAACAATCTTTAATTCCATCAACAATCTACACCCACTAAACTACTGTTGAGTGGTTCTAAAATTGTTAATTTTTCCTTAGTATATCTAGCCTGAATTAGCTTTTCTAGCAGATCGTACAATCTAGTAATTATTCTATCACCCAAGAAGAATTTATGGTCTCTCGGCAACCGATTCAAGATTGGTACATACCATTTGATTAAATCGTAGGTTCTTTGAATGATTGGCAATTCGTTCATGACAAAATATTAGCACGTTTAGTGTCGTTTTTTCCCAAAAAAAAATCGAGTCACCAAAGGCGACATAAAAAGTGAAAAATTAAGAAGTGTAAAGAGCAAGAGGGTAAAAGTGTAAAGAGCTATTAAGTCCACGCAGCCACACACACAACCCGAAAACCGATGCTGACGTCGTCGATGTCCGGCGCAACGACGTTGCGAAAAGCAGAACGGCAATAGCGCGGAAGGTCGTACCACGAACCACCGCGCAGCAGCCGAGCTTGGTTATCTTTTACCTCTGGATTGACTAATAAATCAACACTACTTTGATAACGATTATCATTACAAGTATCATCCCAAACGCTACCATCAGTAGGCGCACCATTATAACTACCGTGCCAAGGGTCTGCACACCACTCCCAGACGTTTCCGTGCATATCGTAGAGTCCAAAGGCATTGGCTACCTCAAAACTACCCACAGGCGTTGTTTCTTGGCGGTAAATTCCTTTAGGCCCTTGACCATAGGAACCAGACCATTTGTTATCTTTATGATCTGTACCTCTATAATTAGCTAATTTTGTCGTTATCGTTTCCCCAAAGTGAAACGGTGTGGTTGTCCCAGCGCGACAGGCGTATTCCCATTCAGCCTCGCTAGGGAGACGATAGCTTCTACCTGTGTGCACAGACAATCTGGCACAAAATTCCACAGCGTGATACCAAGAAATGCTTTCTACAGGCAGATTTTCACCTTTAAAGCGAGATGGGTCGGGATTAAGGTCATAGTGGATTTTGGGCAATTTAGCCACTGCTAGCCACTGCGCTTGAGTAATCGGGTATTTTCCCATCAGAAACGGTTTGATTGTCACCTGATGTTGAGGTTTTTCCCTCTCATAGCTTTCTGCTTCCGTTTCAGGTGCACCCATCCAGAATCTACCCCTAGGGATATAAACCATTTCTAAGCTGGTATCACCGTCTAATTTTTCAGTAAAGTACGAAGCTGTTTTGGTTTCTTCTTGGATAATCTCACCTTCAGGATTAACCATCACAGTTTTAAAAGTAAAAGTTTTAGCGGGGATGGGATGGGATGGCAAATCAACTTCCACTCCAGCCACCAGCGCAACTTCTCCTTCTGCTGTTTTGGGCAAACTCTCAAACAACCGAGTTGCTCCTGTGTAATCGCCTAAAGCCGTTTGTTTCATTGCCTGTGCTAGAGTCAACAAAGGTTCAAAATTAGCTCGCAAAGGCTCAGCCAAAGTTTCTACTAACGACGACTTCTGCAACCATTGACTAAGATTTGGCTGTTGCAATAATTGACTAAGCTTCAGAGTTAATTCTTTTGCTGCTTTCTCCGGGTTTACGTAGGCTAAAGCTGTCCAGCGCTGCGCTTGTTTTAACCCAGGAATTTTTGATTGAAAATTTCGCTTAACATATTTCAGAAAAAAATTCGTCGATAGTTTGCACAAATCATCTTGACTCAACTTTTGTAAAAGCACCTTGCGAACTGTGATATCCATTTCATATAGTTCTTCATCAACTTCGCTGCACAAACCAGACAATAGCAAATCAGCAACTGCAATCCAAGGCAATTGCAATTTTTCGTCATGCTGCAAAAGGTAATCCCGCAAGCGATAAAGCAAATCCGGTGTCAAAGCTAGGGGAAAAGCTGCACGACGAGCGAATTCCAGATGCTCTTTACTAAAACGTTTTTCAAATGCTTCAATTTGCTTAATAGCATTTTGTTCTTTTAAATCATTACCAGTCGCTGTAGATTCAGTCATTGCAGCACCTCAATTGCCCTTTGAAAGCCTTTACTATTTGCAGGAAACATTTGCATAATTTTAGATTTAGCAAGAGCCCCAGCAGTTGTATTTCGCCAAGCAGATTCTGGAATAGGATTTAACCAAACAATTGTTTTCACTTCTCGTTTTAAGCGCTCCAAAAACGATTGAGTTTCACGAATCCGCCCGGGAGTATAATCTCGCCTTGCTGCACCAGCATCACTAAAAATCAAAACAACTGTGTGTTGAGACGAAAGCCCGGCCAAAACTTGTTCTAAAGGAATTTCAGTATTAAACTGCGAATCACAATACAATTCATCGTGAGGATAATTATCAAAATAATAACAAGACTCAGAAGTCAAACATCCGGTTTGTTGAGCAGTAGCAACTAACTGCCGAGATAAAACATGAAACGGCTGCATAGAACCTCTCTGATCAATCAACAACAATAGAGAGTTATACTTGAGTCGGCGCGGGCTCATCACAGGCAAAACTAATTTACCTTGACGTTTCGTTTGTTCGATAGTAGCATCAACATCTAATTCTAATCGAGTTCCCATGCGAATTGAGCGTTTAAGATTGTACCAACCCTGTACCATTTGTGGTTCGGTGACAGGCAAATAATCATTCGGTTTAACCGTTGGCTTAAAACTCCTCAAATCTTGTTGATGATATGTTTTGATAGCTTTCACAACTTCACAATTTTCTGGTACAGAAGTAGTGACTGGTGATTGAGAAGTAGCTGGAAAAAAGAAAGATTTTTCCTTCGGCTTTCCGGGAATACTATCTTTTTTAGGAGGGCGTGGTGGCGATTCCATCACCAAATTAGAAGTATCTGATTTCGTCTGGGAAGAATCATCATCAGCATCAAATTTTTGAGTAGGTGTAGATACTGCGCGCTCAAAGATTGCCTCAAAATGTTGTTTTTGAGAGCGACTTTTCACCCAAAGAGTATTTAGCAATTGCTTAACAGATTCTGGTTCTAATGAATAAACATCAGTTTCCAAAGCCTCCATCAGTAGAGTGTAATCACAAATACCCAGAGGAAATCCCGCCTGTCGGAGTTGGCTAAACAATTCATAGAAAGGCAGATTAACTTCAGTCGTCGTCTTCATCTTCACCTCCTGAGTCCCCAACGATTAGTTGCAAATCCTCTCGACTTTTGAGTAATGTACTAGCATAGGGTATTTTCTTCTGTCCTAAAAGTTTCTCAAGTTCGGATTTGTCTGCGTGTAGATGCAATGCGGTAAACCAATCTAGTAATTCACTAATGCTAATCTTTTTACCAAACTCTCCTCTTTCCTCCTCCATTAGATCACGAACCTCTAAAAATTTATTCAGAGCTTTGTCTGTTAATTTTGAAGACCATTTTTTACCAATCCGTGCTTCAACAATTCTCTGTAAATTTTCCTTGCTAGGAAATTCCACATAGTGATAAAGACAGCGCCTCAAAAAAGCATCAGGCAACCTTCTTTGAGCATTGCTAGCAATAAAAATAATTGGTTCAAAGCCTTCTTTCGTGCGAACTTCTTCTCTAGTTTCTCGAACAACAAATCGTTTTTCTTCAAGTTCCAAAAGTAAATCGTTAGGGAAATCAATATCAGCCTTATCAATTTCATCAATTAAGACAATCGTGCGCTGACTATTTTGGGAGTCTTTGAAAGCATTGCCAAGCGCTCCCCATTTGATATAATCTGTATGTTTGGAGTCATTAAAACGTTGTTTTGCTGCGTCGTCATCTGTCGCTGCTAGCTGTGCATCATATAGCCGCCTCACAGCATCATACATATACAAGCCATCTCGCGCTTGTTCTGTGGATTTAACACACCAATCTGCATAGGGCCATTTAACTTTATCGTTATAGCGTTGACTAAATTCATAAGCAACAGCTTTAGCCAACTGTGTTTTACCGCAGCCCGGTTCCCCTTCCAGCAGCAATGGTCTTTTCAGGTTAATCGCCAAGTTAACAGCCTCAACCAAGCCCTCGCTAACATCTGCTAAATAGGGATAAAGAGTTTCTCCTGTATCTGCTGGAGCAATTTCACCAGCCTTGGGCTGATATTTGATGTCCCCGGTGAATTGAAGTTGAGACTTATTTGGTTCTACAGTTTTTGCCATGAACGTTGATGCTCCTCCCATTTTAAGTTACAAAGATTATAGACAGACTCTAATAAAAATTCTGGTTGCCCTTCTTGGCTCTCATTCCAAATAATATCGGCGATGTTGTCATTTAATAAAGAATTTCTAGTTTTGTTAATAAATGTTTTCACGTCTTGACGATTTATCCATTCCATTATATCACTATTGTTGAACCTAGGGCTAACATCGATTTTAGTATAGAGGGAATCATTCTGATGATTGTCATAATCCTCATCGAAAGCATCTGATTCCCCTTGAGATAATGGTTGCGAATCAATCCATACCATCAACAGTTTTTGCTCAGTTTTCTTCACGGATAATTCGTTGAGCAGAGGTTCATGCAATAGATTAAACAATTCCTGACAATCTGCTGATTGTTGCCGCTCATCCGTAAAAAACAGTAAAACTATAGTTTTATTTTCTTTCAATATTTTTTTATGAATTTCTTTAGCAATTGCGTCAGGCTTTTTCTTTTTCTCAAGTTTTTGGGGAAGTCTGAGTCCTGTAATAATATTATTCAGCCTATCTGTAGAATCCGAGTAAATCTGAGTAGAAAAAATGATTTCAGCTTTTTGGATACTGTTATCAACTGACTGAACCAGAGTTTTCAGTAACCAAAACATAGGAATCTTCTTCCCTGGAGGCGAACGAAATTTTAAACAGACTAAATTATGTGATTTTTGGGCTAAGGCTTGGAAATCTGCAACTTGGGTACGGTGGTTTAAGTCCCACAACAAAGTTTCTAGTTGTTTAGAGTCAGGAATTTCTGGTTCGTCCTCCATGCCTATTTCGTTGCAATCAAGCTCTAAAACAGTACAAATAGTCTTAAAAGTCTCATATTCAATTGCTGTTTCTCCCTTCAAAAATCTCTGCCAAGTTGGGCTAGTATTATTTTTTATTTTCAGAACATCATCAAGAAAAGATTTTATGTCATATTGATAATTGGAAATAAAATGATTTTTAATTGCTTCTAAGCTAAATTTTTTTAACCTTAATTCTGGCATTATCTCAATGATTGAGCATTCGTCATTCAAAGTTAAAATACCCTGGTTAGCTAAGGATTGAAAGTCTGCTATACCTAGTCCACCTTCAAGTGCTTTCCCGCTAGCAGCCAAAGCTTGTTTGATTTTATATTGGGCAACTTCCCAGCGAACCTGTTGCCTACCACCTTTGTCCGTTACCTTTTGCTTGACTAATGCCAGTTTGCCCGATCGCACTTTCCAACCCACTACTACATCCGCTCCTATTTGTCAATGATCAGTTTAAAAGTAAGTTTCTATTGGCTATTTTCAATCAATTTAAGACCTGCGAAACTTATAGATATCAAACATATGGAGCCATTCAGATGAATAAGAATAAACGTAATTCTAACAACCCAATCCTTGCTATCGTTTTAGCTTCAGCCTTAACCTTCTCCTCTGGAATTACAGCCGTGTCATTGGCTTTCCAACCAACGCTTTCTCCTGAGCAGAAACAGTTGTGCCAGAAATCCGCTGAAGTTTTCAAGGTTGGGGGGCTGACCCTTTTGGAATTGCTGAAGAATAACAAGCGCAAGTCAGACTAGAACTTAATCACCCGATATTGTAGCATGACTGATGCAGAAATATCGGGTGGAGGGTGCGACAGCTCTATCATTGTTGGCTGTGCGTCGCCATCCCAGAGTCCAAACAACAATGTCATTACGAGCTCGCGAAACAATCCCAGAACCCCGGCGATTGCTTCATTAAGAGCTCGCAATGACATACAAAAACTCGCATAAATTGCCGTTTCTACAATTTGTCGATCGCCCTTTTGGCCTTATCACTCAGATTTTTCACAGCATCTTTCACATCTTCTGCTGCGTGGCGGGCGGCCGATTCCGCTTGTTTCGCCTTACCTTCAGCCTGGTCTTTTTTGTTGCCAGTAATATTACCGAAAATTTCTTGAGCTTTGCCTTCTACATTTTTGCCGATCGCCTTTGCTCTGTCTTCTGTACTCATAATAAGCTCCGCCGAGTAGTTAAACGTTACTACTATCCTAACATTAACTAAACTAAAATTCGTCGCCAACTTCACATTAATTTATGTTGCTTTTGATTTTTATCAGTTTTAATTAGACCTCTTGCGTAAATCTTTGATTGATAGATCGACCGCAGATGATGGCAGATAAACACAGATGAACGCAGATAGTTTTAGAATTTTTTAAGATGTCTAGTAGGGTGCGTCAGAATGGCTTGATTGTTCCTATTTACTCCGATAGAAGCTGACGCACCCTACGATTATTACTTCAAACTCGCCGCAGCAACCTTAATCGGTTCTAGCAATTCCAACGGTATATGCAGCATATTCAATTGGGTACTTTCAACACCTTTCCTTTCGTTCCTTTCAGGATCGGGGCCGTGATAATCGCTGCCACCAGTTACCAGCAAACCGTAGTGAATACACAAATCTTTCAACTTTTGAATTTGGCTAGAACTGTGGCTGGGATGGTATACTTCAACTCCCATTAAGCCAGCATCTACTAATTCTTTTAAGACTTCCTCAACAGCGCCGCCGCGAAACAAATAAGGGTGAGCCCACACTGGTACTGCGCCGCAACTCCGCAATAAATTGATGCCTTCGGCGATCGAGAATTTGTCGTAATGCACGTAAGCCGGGCCGTCGTCTCCCAGCCAGCGATCGAAGGCTTCCCGCGATGATTTGGCGTGACCAGCTTTTACCAGCGCAGAGGCAATGTGAGGCCTTCCCGGTGCCATTCCTGGCGATGTTGTTGGCAGTTCGATCGCGAATCCCAACGCTGCTAATTTGTCTACCATTTCTTGCGATCGGCGAAACCTGCCTTCTATGCGATCGTTCAAAGGAATTTGCAATTTATTCGCATCGGGATAAAAACCTAAAATGTGCAAAGATCGATCGTTGTGCACTGTACTGAGTTCGAGTCCGGGGACTATTTCGATACCGTACAAAGCAGCGGCGGCAAAGGCTTCATCCCAACCCGACATCGTATCGTGATCGGTGACAGCCAAGGCGCGAACCCCCGAAGATGCGGCGGCGGCTACGAGTTCGGCAGGGGTGAGAGTGCCGTCGGAATAAGTTGTGTGACAGTGGAGTTCTAGCATTTTTTCTGGTAAGTTAAAGTCTGTGAAACCTGCAATTATTCCCCTCACTCACGCGACATATATCGTCCCTGCGATCGACAACTTTTTGGGTCATTTAAATCTGTTAGCTGTAATAAGTTGTTCGCATTTAATTGAGACATTTCTGTTTATTAAAAGCTTGTGTGGGGTGGGCATCCGGCCCGCCTTTTCAGTTGAATTTGGATGCAGAACAGCTTAGCTATTTCTTAATTTCTCGCATTGGGTGAATGACACCATCTGGCAATTTGGGAGGAACCGGCGATATTTCAATACTTTGTATGTTGTGAGCTGGGATAGCTACAAGTTTATCTGCCAATTCGATAATTAGGGGGTCTGCTGTCAACATTTTGTGCAGGCGAGTGCCTAAATTTGCTTGCTCTCCTACTCTTACCTCTGGCGGAATGAACTCGAAGTGTTGCTGTTTGCCGTTGGTAAAGTGGATTGTCAGATTGATAATTCTTTCTTGGTTGGTTGTTTCCATAATTTTTTTCCCTAAGAGTCGATCGGGCTTCTCGTCAAATTAACAATAAATCAAAACTGGCATCGCACCACCGTTGGAAAGCTTTTGACAAAACCAGGCTGTCGGTACGAAAGTCCGGTTACTTCTAATTTTACCACAAAAACTGTACTGAAACTCGCCAACTTACCCAGTATACAATTGGCAGTCGCGCGGCCTTCGCTTCTGAATGCGCGAGCTCCTTCGCCAGCAATATTTGGTCGATCGGGCTTTCTGCAGTGCCACTTGGCAAATTGGCTCAATTTAACCTCTCTAGCGACTTGACTCAAAGCGCTCTCAAGTCTTACAGCAGAGGTATTTGAGCGCTTTGAGTGTCAAGTTTTTTCGAGGTGGGAACTGTGGAGGTTGGGATAGTGGCATTCTGCTGTCACTGCGGTAGAGGATTTTTTTATAAATTAATAACATAACATTCAGGTACAGCTTATGAAATCCACACTTTGTTTTCCCGAAACTTCTCTTCACTCTAACACAGTCACTGTTAATAATAATGCTATTGACTCTTGTATCCTTACAGCTTGGATTGACTTAGTAGGAGGAGATTTTGAGAGCTTGGGAGGAGATGATTGGCTGCCATTGTGCGGCGACATTGATGACGGCGAAATTTATCGGGAATGGTTTTTGTGGCAAGACAGCGAAGTGACTCAAGAATGGGAAGCTTACGATCCCATTACTAATTATCGAGTTGTGGCACCTAGCCGAGAAATGATGATTGCTAAAATCGACCAAATAGAAGATTCCAGAACAATTTAGTTGAGCGGGAGAAGCTTAAATCTTGATTTTCAACTTTAACAAAAATTCTGTAAACAAACCCGGTTTCTCCCAACCACAAAGAAACCGGGTTTTTCAGGCTAAAACTCTAGGTTTGGGTTGAGTTACACTGACCCAACATAATAATTTATGTCGCTACTGCTTTTTGTTTTTCTCGTTCTAATTTGCGCTGCTTCAAGGCGGCAAGATTTTGTTTAATCGTGTCGATCGCAAATCCAGCACCCTGCTGTTGGTATAATTCGCTGGCACGGATTAAATCTGCAACAGCCTCGTCATCCGATCGCAAATTTGCAAAAGCCAAGGCACGATTGTGGTAAGCTTCTGCCAAAGTTGAAATTAGTTCTAAAGCGCTGGTAAATTTATCTTTAGCTTTGCGGTAATTTCCCGACTGATAAGCCTCAATTCCTTGTTGGAAATAAACGGAAGCTTTGGTGCCGCTGTCGGTATCTGGAAATTCTGGGGAACTTAAAATTGGTTCTTTAAAGAGTACAGAAATGCTGCCCTTGCCGAAGTAAGCCCAAGTCATTGTTCCCAACCCAATCCCCAGCACGAGAGCAATAATGACAGAAAGAGCAATAAAATTGGTGAGTTCCATAGAGCAATATTTGTTGTATTATAATATGATAAGTTAATTTCTAACTTCTGCAACAATGGCTGCGCGGATTTACCTCAACTGGAAAGGCTTTTTCGGGTTGCTAGCTTTAGTATTGTCGATCGGCTTAATTACTGCAACTGCAAGTTCTGACGCAGCAACCAACGCGCAAACTCAAGCAGGGTGGCAATTGTTGCAGCGGGGTGAGACGGGGTTGGTGGTAGCAATGCGACACGCGATCGCCCCAGGAACCGGAGATCCTGCTAACTTTAAGTTGAGTGACTGTTCCACCCAGCGCAATTTATCAGCACAGGGATAAACCCAAGCAAAGCAAATGGCAGCCGAATTTCGCAACCGCAACATCAAAGTTGCCAGAGTTTTATCAAGTCAGTGGTGTCGGTGTTTGGAAACAGCAAAACTGATAAATTTAGGTAAAGTCGAACCGTTCCCAGCGTTGAACTCGTTCTTTAGCGACAGCAGCAAAGAATCCAGACAAACAGCGACAATTCGCAAATTAATTGTTGACAACCGCAACACTAAAGAGGCGATTATTATGGTAACTCATCAAGTAAATATTACCGCCATTACTGATATTGTACCGCAAAGCGGCGAAGCTGTGATTCTCAAAGGATCTCGACAAGGTAAAATGCAAATAGTCGGACGAATTGGAGGATTTTAAGAAGGTATAGCCATCCTTGCCGAATTCATGAACTCTTGCTTTCCTCTTCCTTTGTGTCCTTCGCAGCACGATAAAAAAATCTTTGACAAATCATTAAGTCTTGCTATATAAAGTGATAATGTATAAATTTCCAGCAGATTTATGACTGCGAAATTATTGTGAGCGATAGTGCAGAGACTAAGCAAGAGAGCAGAAAAAGGTGGAAAAATTGTTTAGAAGCCGGAATCGATCGAGCTGAAGATCCGATAATTATCATTACCTTTCGTTCAGGGTGGGCTTCTGCCGCGCGTCCAGTTTTAGCACGGGCATTGATAAGCGCGAATATGTCATCAAGGGACAACAAGCTGGGCGTCAAATCGTCAACGATCAGGTGGTAGCAAGACTTGGGATGGCAATCGGAGCACCTGTCGGAGAACCTTGTATTGTGGAAATTTCTGAGGAACTAATTACTGAAGATTCTAGATTTTCTTATCTTACTCCAGGGATGGCTCATGCTACGCTTTACATACCTAAATGTTCTTCCGAAAGAGAAGAAATCAACTACACAAACCAGCCCGAAAACCGCGAAAGATTTGCTTTGCTAATTTTGTTGTACGGATGGGTATATGCTAATGACTATCAATTCATCTATCAAAATTTTCGTCCCAATTTAGTTTACTCTGTAGATCACGGTCATTTTTTTCCAGGCGGCCCAGAGTGGAAGCAGCGCGACTTGCTCGAAGCTGCTAATGCTGAGATAAACTCCCGCCTTGTTTCTAATTGTCAACTAAAGCCAGAGGATATGAACCAGGGACTTATGCTTCTCGATGCCGTCAGCGAAGAAAGCATTATTCAAGCTGTGGCTGCTCCACCCAGCGAATGGGGACTTACAATTGACGAGCGTGTTACCCTGGTAGAGTATCTTGTTAAAAGAAGACAGGATTTACTGGCGCTCTTATAGCCACTGTCAGACAAAAAGGCGGAAACAATGGCAAGCAAGTATAGTATCGTTCAATACGTTCCCAATCCAATTGCTAACGAACGGATTAATATTGGCGTTGTTGCTTTCAACGAAGAACAGGTGCGCGTCCAGTTTCTCACAAACTGGGAGCGCGTGCGAAACTTTGGCATGGAAGATATTACTTTCTTAAAAACTTTTGCTCAGCGAATGTCTGAAGCTGCTGACTGTGGATTGATTTTTCCTGGGGATAACCCAAATGCTCCTTATCAGGAACGTTTAAATAAAATTGCCCAGGATTGGCTCAATAGTATTCAGTGGACAGAACCTCGTGGCTCGTTAGAAGATGTCGATAGTTTACTAGAAGATATTGCTAGTAATTTTTTGGTAGATTTGAATTCCCAAAAACCGCATCGACGTGACCGCCAAGATGCTGCAAGATTGACCACTTCTAAATTTAGAAATGTTTTTCAACAACACGTGAAAAATGATTATAAAGAACTCCTAAAAACAAGTTATTCGGTGCAGGGTATTCATGCCCAGCACAAGTTTGATGCGGTTGTTGCTAATGGGCGACCTTGCTTAGCAGCATACGGTATGTCATTTGAGGTGAAAAGACAGGAACACCTGCAAAACTCTTTGTCTTGGATGATTACTGATGTAAAACAGTGTCAACCTGATTTTCCTATTGCAATCATGGCACTACAGCCTAAAAAAGACTTTGATAACTATCAAGAACTTCAGCAAACTTATCGGCAAGCTACCTCGACTTTCTCAGAACTAGGTGCAAAAGTTCTTGCAGAAGATGAAGTAGAAAGTTGGGTACTAGAAAGACTTGAGAAAGCCTATCTATTGTAGATATAAAGCGATTTACCTGTTGCCAATTACCCATTACCAATTTACATGAGTTTCCAATACAGCGCCGCCCTAGTAACTTTAGCAGACCTAGACAAGGAAGTTCTGGTCAAATTCTACACCAAATTTCTCGACATAGAACCAAATCCTTATATCCCCAATACTTATGCTGAATTTCAACTCCCAGGCTTACGACTCGGCATATTCAAACCCAAAGATTCCCACAAATCCGAATTTGCAAATCGAGCAAAAACAGGCATGAGTTTGTGTTTGGAAGTCAGCGATATCGAAAATGCGATCGCCCGAATTTGGGCTTTAGGATATCCGCCCGCCGGAGAAATTATCAAAGCCTCACACGGTTTAGAAATCTATGCCTTCGATCCCGCCGGCAACCGCATAATTTTACATCAATCTCATGAGTAGATCAGAGTTGGCGATTGAAATCGCCTCTACACAAACCATGTCCGCCTCCGCGGACTAAGAAATTAAGTTATACAACAATCACAAATGATTTGCGAACTCTCGATCTTCTCTTTTCTGACTTCGCGTTCTAGCGCTGACGCGCGGCTTCGCCTAAAGCGTCTTCGCGGTTCGTTCAAAACTACCTTAACTATCTAATCAATTCAGCAAAACTATAAAAACTGATAATTAATAACAACAAAGCTGTTAGATGAGTTAGCTGAAATTGAGGCCGCGGGCCGAGGTATTCCCGCACCAAAATTGAAAAAGACGAACCAATTATATAACTCAGAGACAGGGTTAAATACTGCCACTGCAATGTTACACTCCAGAGCGCGAGCAAAATCATCGCCAAAGTCAACATCACCAACTCAACAAAGCGAGGCGGATTGTGCTGAGTAGACAGAATCAAAGTGTCCAACCAATATTGCCAAGGTCTCATGTTTTAGCGATCGAGCTTTTGGATTTAGCCTTCTAGCTTAACCTACGATCGCCATTCAGTTTGTTGCTGCAAACACCTTAAAGCCTCCGCCGTCTCAACCTGCGGAAATTGCCCATAAAAGCGACTGACACTGTAAAAAGGGTGAGGAGTCTCCAGAACGATCAACTTATCGGCCATCTGGGCCAAAAATCCCATCAAATCTGCCGGGGCGACAGGCGCGCAAATCCACAAAGCCGCCGGTTGCTGCGACTGCAAAGCCTTAGCCGCCACAGCCATCGTCATCCCCGTAGCAATGCCGTCATCTACCAAAATCGCCAAAGCCCCCGCCGCGCTGACATTGGGGCGTCCCGGAGACAAATCTGCCAGCAGAGATTGAGCATTATTTTGAGCCAGGGGCAAAGCTGATTTTTGCAAGCGTAAATTGTGCTGCTTTTGCTTTTCCCAGAGGACATGACCGTCAGCAGTTGCAGCCCCGATCGCCAATTCTAAATTATCTGGGCGAGTAATTTTCTTAGCGACAACCACATCCAAAGGACAGCCCAAGCGGCGCGCAATCGGCACAGCAACGGGCAAACCCCCGCGCGGCAAGGCGTAAACAATCGGTTTCACAGCCGTCTGTGCCGTTAAATTCAACTTGCCGAGCTCGCCCACAACTGCCTCGGCCAGTTTTTCGCCTGCATCGGCGCGATCGTCAAAAAACGGGTTAGAGAACATATTTTTGCCTGTACGAGCTCAACGAAACAATTGGAGATTTGCTGCTCTAATCTAAACTATATAGCAGTTTTCAATCCCATGAAATACAGTAGGGACACGGCACTGCCGTATCCCTACCCGATACCTGTACTTCACTCAAATGAAAACTGGTATAAACTATAATCTCAAAAAAAATCTCTCTAATTGTAAAATATATGTCCAGCGACTTGCAACTCAGTCTTTTTGACAGCAATCAAAGTGCCGCCTTCCAAAACGACTCAATCCCAGCAAATGCCAAAATTCCCATTCCTGCCGGCACATATCAAAATATGGAACAAATCGGCGAGCACTGCAACCGCTGTCACCGCTGCGAATTGGGCAACAGCCGCACTCACGCCGTCATCGGGCGCGGCAATCCTCAAGCCTCGATTTTGATTGTGGGAGAAGCGCCCGGACAAAATGAAGATGAAACCGGATTACCCTTCGTCGGGCGATCGGGCAAACTACTAGATAAGATTTTAGAATCCGTAGAATTGAGCGCAGAAACCGACGTATTCATTGCCAACGTCATCAAATGTCGCCCACCCAAAAACCGCCCTCCCACAGCCAAAGAA
>Ga0163147_10001958_pt1 | contig 30171 bp, 29 predicted proteins | sample OliLakLV19MP6G1_FD_148597 | JGI IMG/M metagenome (GOLD analysis project Ga0163147, IMG submission 148597) | Freshwater microbial mat bacterial communities from Lake Vanda, McMurdo Dry Valleys, Antarctica- Oligotrophic Lake LV.19.MP6.G1 | ecosystem: Environmental > Aquatic > Freshwater > Lake >...
CGGCCAAGCGCGCCGCCCCGCCGCCCAGCACCATCGCGGCGCCGCGCGTTGCCAACGCCGCCCCGCCAGCGACCATCAGCCCGGCCTGCACCGTGGACATGCCCATCGAGATGATGTCGCCGCCCGTGAAAGACGGCGATCCAGCGAGGATGGACGCGGCGAACTTCGGCACGCCCCAAGCGACCGCCGCAAAGATCAAACTCCCACCGATCAAATCAAAACAATCGCGAAAGGGGAGAAGCGCATTGGAGATGTTGTTCGCCTGCGCTGCCCAGCTTGTACTCAGGGCGGTGCCTATCCCGACGACCATATAGAGGATCATCAACTTGACGCCGACGGCCACCGACAACGCAAAGTATCTTTCGACATAGGGCCGCGTCACCGAGTTTCCGCCGAACCCCAGAAAAATCAGGCCCGCGCTCACTACGATGTAGCTTTCCACCAGCGCCATGATGAAGTGAATCGCCACGACGACGAACGAGACAAACACAATGATCGCTGCGAGAATGATGACCAGCGTTGGCGCGGGGCTAATCAGGAAGCCCGTGATGTCCGCCTTCAGCACCAGGTTCTCGGCAATTTCTGCACCCCTAAAGACAATGTCCCCCGGGCTTGCCCCCACGGGCAGAGCGGCGGCTTCGCTCCCGATCTGGATGAAGCTGTTCATGATGCGGTCCGAGAACCCCACGCCGTTCTGGAGCAGCCACAGGAATGCGAATAACACCAGGAGCCGTCGAAGCATTCCAGCGGTCCACGACTGGAGATCCGAACGCTCAAGCAGCAGCAACAAAGCGGTCCACGCCATCTCGACCAGCGCCAAGGCTCGGAACAGCCCGCCTGCATACTGATTGAACACCGCGATAGCCGGAGCGCGCGCCGCCTTGTATGCATTCGTCATACTGTTCGGCATGTTGCCAGGGGGAGCCTGCGCACTCGCCACCGCGCAGAGTATGGTTGTCAACAGCAACACCAACAACGACAACCAGAGCACCCTCCGCAGTCTCGTTGCCCCGGGACTCCGCAGACCTCGCACTGAAATCCACCCAACCGAACGCACGGCCATTTACCGATTCCCCCCGAGAAAGGTCTGGGGATCATTACGCGCCGGGCCATTTTGGAAGAACCGTTGCGAGGCCGCCTGGCCGTTCGTGCTCTGCTGCATCTGCCAGGCCTGAAAGGCCTGCTTACTTTGAATGTCCGCCAGCATGAGCTGGCGCAGCTTCATCATCTGCTGCACCGCTTGTTCGCTCAACTGCAATCCGATTTGGGCGGCTTTCAACCTCCCGTCCGAACTTTGCGACATCGTGCGCAACTGGGTCAACACGCCTTCCTCGCTAGCCATCTGCCCCGCTTGCAGATTGGCCGCTTTCAACGTTCCCAGAGTGGTGTCCAACGTCGTTTGAGACCACTGCTGATACTCCTGATACCACTGCTCCGGCCGGTAGCCGAAACCCTTGAAACGGTTCGTGAACTCCGCGTCGAGGTTCGCCATCGAATACGCCAATGCCCTGCCCTGGCGCACTACGCCATGCAGCGCCCCAATCTCCGCCATGATGGGGCCGAATACCTGGAACGGCAACCGCGCCGTGTGCTTGGCCATATCGAGCACCATAAGAATCTTCTGCCGAAGCTCTTCGCCTTGGCGGATATAGCCTTGCAGCAGTTGAATCTTGTTCAGGATCTGGGTCCATTCCCGTGAGTAGTCCAGCCCGACGCCAGCGTAAGCGACCCCAGTTCCGAACAGTGATCCAAAGAACATTCGCCGATTCATGACGCTCTCCTTCCCATGGCGACCTGCTGGCCCGCCTCGTAGAACTCTCCCCAGTCAGCAAGGCCGCGCCTCCGCAACCACTGCGGAATCCAGTCCTCGCCATAACTTGCCATCATGTCCAGCGCCTCTTGCCGCTGCTCCTTGCCGGACACGCCGACAAACGACAGCGCCACACCGCCCAAGCCCAACGCGATCTTGCGCCGGCCAAGCGGCGAAACCACGTAGTATTCCCGCTTCGGGAACGCCCTTTGCACAATGCCGATTTCCCGGTCGTTCAAACCGATGGACTCATAGAACGCCTTTGATGCGGGATTGCCTGCCTCCGCGTTCGGCAACAGAATCTTGGTCGGGCAACTCTCTAAGACGACGTCTTTGATGGGCGAGTTGAAAATGTCGGACAGATTTTGAGTGGCCAGCAGCACTGTGGCGTTCATCTTGCGCAGCGTTTTGAGCCACTCGCGCACGCGTTCCCGGAAGAGTGGATTCCGCAGGAACACCCACGCCTCATCAAGCGGCACCAATGTCGGCGCGCCCGTCAGGCGCTTTTCGATCTGCCGGAACAGGTAAAGCAAAACCGGCACCACCGCCTTTTCGGACAACGGGAACAGATTCTCCGTCTCGAATGTTAAGAAACGCCCTGTCCCCAAGCAATCCTTGTCCGAGTCCAACAAGAACCCGATGGGCCCACCCAGGCAGTAATGGTTGAGCAAATCGCGCAAATCGTGGTCCTGTACGTTCGCGCGCAGCTCGGTGAGCGTTCGATTCTCCGGCTTGTCATGCGCGAGGCTCATTACCGCTTCGCTCAACGCGCTTCGCTCGCGCGGACTGAGCTTCCTGTCCATCAGGTTGCACAATGCCTCCAGCCATTCCACCGCCCAGGCTATATCGCTCGCCGTTTCCAACTCCCGCAACGGACAGAACGTCAGATTGCTGCCCTCGCCGATGTCATAAAATTCCCCGCCGCACGCCGCCGTCAGCGTTTGCAGGGAATATCCCTTGTCGAACGCGAACACTTGGGCCCCGCGATAGCGGAGCCACTGGGCCGCCGCAAATCCCAGGAACGTGCTCTTCCCTGCCCCGGGCGGTCCGATCATCAACGCGTGGCCGAGATCGCCTACATGGAGGTTGAAGCGAAACGGCGTCGCTCCTCCCGTCGCCGCGTACAACAAAGGCGGCGAGTTCGGCGGCATCAACGGCGAAGGATTCGTCCGCTGTCCCGCCCACACCGCGGTCGTCGGCAGCATGTCCGCCAGGTTCATGGTGTGCAACAGCACACGCCGCACGTTGCTATAGCCGTCCCCCGGCAGCGAACCTCTCCACGCTTCCACCGCGTTCACGTCCTCGATCCGGCACCCAAATCCGAGGTTGCTGATGGTCTTCACCGCCAACGCGGCGTTGTCATCGACCATCGCCTCCTTCTCGCCCGTGATGAGCATCACGCTTGTGTAGATGCAGAAATGGACATCCCCGGCCGCCGCCGCGCTCATCGCGTCTTGCGCGTCGGCCGCCATTTCCGTCGCATAGAGATTGATCGGCCCGGTCTCCGACTTCAACAACTGGTCCTTAAACCCACGCTCCTTGGACTTCCACTTTTTGCGATGCTTATCGAGCATCGACCGCGCTTCCTCCGCGTCGAGCAAGATCGCTCGCGTGCTCCAACGGTACTCCATGGGAAGCGCATCGAGCGCCCGGAGAATTCCAGGCCGGCTCGCCCGCGGAAACCCGTCGATCGCCACCACCCGCATATGCTTCTTGCCGATGCGCGGGGTCATGCCTCCCACGAAATCCGCTGTAGCCAGCATGTCCGCCAAACACGTCGGCACTTCCGGCAGTTCAATCGGATGGTCCACGCCGCCGATACACCGGTGAACGTAGCGCAACATCTGGTCCTGTACCACCAAAAACCCCGTGTCATCTTTCACACGCTCAGCATTCAAGCGATCCACATACACGAGCGAACTCAATACATCCTCAAAGCTCGCCACGCGCACCCGAAACGTCTCCAGCGCTCGCGCCGCCGCCCCTCTATGTTCCGGCCCTCCACTTTCATCGAACATGTAACCTCGGACCATTTCCTCGCGCACGCGCGGCGGTTGGTACGTCAGGGTGAGGAAGTACTCGGTCTCGAAATGAGTGCCCTCGGATGCGAACTGCTGGTATCGTTCCACGTCGATCAGCGCCGAGACCGGGTCCGGAAAGTGGTTCTTCAACGGATACTCCGGCGAACTGGAACGAATCGCATCGGCTTGGATCATCCAACCCGAGCCCAGCTTCATGATCGAGTTCAGCCGGGCGCTCAACGCCGCCATCTCCGGGTGGGTGGCCGAGTCCATATCCGGCCCGCGAAACATCCAGCCGCTCATCAGACTTCCGTCATGGAGCAGCACGATCCCATCGGCCACCACGGAGTCATATAACAGGAGATCCGCGAGCCCCTTTGCAGTTGTACGATGTTCCACGAATCGCATCGACTTACCTCCAACCTTTCCTGACTTGCATCGCTTCCGCCCGCAGACCGCTCTTGGCCGGATAGTAGTCCCCGTATTTCACATGGCGAACGTAGACGTGACGCAACAGGGGGTCCAGCTTCGCCATCCGCGAGAGCACCGCGACCGCGGCGACCCACGCGGCGATACCGATGGCCAGCGACCACAACGTCGCTACCGAGAAAATCAACGCCGCGCTCAACAGCGCCGCCAACAACACCATTTCGCGATCACAGCCCATCAGCAAATTGGGCCGGTTCACAGACTGATAAAGTGGCACTTCGCGGGGTTCTTCCATGTTCGTCTCCACTCCTGTCGTCCTGGATACAAGATACAAACCAACTACAAAGACACGATGAAAAGGCTACGATGGGCCATTCAGCGTTGCTGCTGCCTGATCACCGGCCGGCCGTTCAGGGTCCGCGTATTGGTAGCTATCTTTGCCAACGTGCTCGATAGCTTCGCCCTGCTCGCCGCACGAATCGACGCGCCGGTTTGTGGCGCGGCTTTCGCCGTTCTGCTACCGGCCGCATTGATTCCTACAGTCGCTCCCGCACAGCCAGGTCCCTCCAGCATGTAAGCCGGGAACTGGTCCCCTGCCTGTGCCTGTGGGCACCCCTGACGGCTAACGCCGATCGGTACCGTGCCGACTCCGCCAGGATTCACATAGTGCTCACCCGTCACCCGCAGGTCAACGAGCATGTAGAAGTTAAACCCAGGATCGACCAGTGGTGGTTGAGTCGGATCGGGATTCGGGATCGGCGTCATATCGTAAATGTGGAAGATCAACTCCACGGTGCACGAATACGGATACGCGGTACTCCCGCCCGGCATGTCGCTCACACCGATGCCGGCGTTGTACGGCGTCCGTTGCTCAAACTGAACGTCAACCCGAGGACCACAGTTGTCATTGCGCACGCCCTCGAACGTGGCGCTGCAATTTTGCCCGCCGGTTTGGCTCGACCAAACCAGCCACGTATGAATTTGCGAATCGGCCTTAACCGCCGCTGGAACCCACACGTCCTGTCCCGCTCGGTAAGCCGCATCGTCCTGAATTTCGAGGACGTGACTGGCGAGCAGGACCGTCGCTGGTTGACCCGATGTCGTGCAATATGCGTTTGCGGCCGGAGCCAACAGACTGACCAGCACGCCGATCCGTAGTATGTGTCTCATCGAAAGCTACCTCCATTAATTCCGATCCTCAAACACGCAGGAACTTGGGCGGCGCATCAAGCGGCGAACCGTCATCGCGACGCCCGTTCCCCCGGAAACATCCTCGTCGAAACTTCGCCTCAGAACACCACCGCGCCGCCACCAGCGAAGAGAATGTTCATGAAGCCGGCGCCAAAGACCAGGAACGCGATCGCCAGAACGGCCACGCTGGAGCGCCGGGCGAACTCGGACAGCTCGCCGCCGAAGACCAATGTGCCTCCCGCGACCATCAAGGCAATCAGGGACACCGATAGAGCAACCGGCCCCGTGAGCGACTGAGCCACATTCAACAAAGGCGCTTCCCATGGCAGGGCGGCGCCAAGCGCGCCGCCGAAGACACCTTGCATGCCCACGAAGGCCAGAGCCAACGCGAACAATACAAGGCGCGACAGACGGCGATTCAGATCCCAAACAGGCAGGGAATTCATAGATGGACTATCTCCTTTTCATCACGTCGTTCATCGTTCACCCTCGGGGCTGGCCCGAAGGTATTTACGTCGCCGGCTTTCGCCGTCGACCGCTCACGGCCGCTCAGCACGCTGGCCGCCAAGTTCACACGTATTCGCATTGGTATCGTCCTTCCCGAAACCCGGTGACCAACATGACCTCGCGAACCTTACGCCCCGCGGGATGGTCAACGTCTTCGTCAATGAAGACCACGACATCAATGGCCTCGCCGATCAAATCCTGCTGTGCCGCTTGGGTTCCTTCTGCCACCAGGGACTGAAGACGGATCAGGCCGCTCATCGCGTCGTTGGCGTGTACGGTTGCCACACCGCCTGGGTGCCCGGTGTTCCACGCCTTGAGCATGACCAGCGCTTCCGCTCCGCGAACTTCGCCCACAATAATTCGTTTCGGCTTCAGCCGCAGGCTTGCCCGCAAACATTCCAGCATGCTGACCTGGCCGAACGCGCGAAGATCCACGCTGTTCTCAACCGGACTTTGCAACTCCATCGTGTCCTCAATCGACAGGACACGATCCCGCGGACAAAACCTCTTGATGAGTTCCAGGCACGCATTCACAAGCGTCGTCTTGCCCGAGCCGGTTGAACCCACAATCAAAACGTTCTTCCGCTCCCGGATTGCGCTCTTCAGAACGTCGGCGTGAGACTGTCCTTCCAGCAACTGCCGGAAGTTCTGCCTCTCCCGGAGCCTGTTCGCAGGATCCTCTTTCGAGCTCAGTATGCCAGTGTCGATGTACTCTTCGATTGAGAATACCCGCCGGGGACGAGTCCGGATTGCGAACGTTGGTGCCTCTACGACAGGCGGAACCAACCCTTGAAAGCGGCTGCCATCAATCGGCATCTCGGTTTCCAAAAGTGGCTTGTCATGGTGGATTACCGTCTCCTTGATAGCGGCTATCGTTCCCATAGCGGCGCTCGCTTGCGAGGCGAGCATCCTCCCAACCACCCGCCAGCCTTTACCAAGCTCATTGACCCAGAGCTTGCCGTCCGGGTTCAAGCAAACGTCTTCGGTCAACTCTGAGGCCAAGGCCGCCAATACCTCCGGACCCAGCTCGCGTTTCAGCTTTTCATGCAACCGCGCTTTTTGCTGCTCGTCCGTTGACGGGCCTCTGACTGTTGCCAGTTGCGGTAAGCTGTTGCCAACATTCTGCATGATCGAGACCTCAAAACAGGAGCGTAACACAAAAGTACAGTCAAGACTGTAAAACAGAGTATATTTCTGGAATCCGGGCGCGTCAAGGTGTACATTCAGAAAGGAAGCTGCTTCTGATGCCAGACGCCACTCTCAACGCCATCACCGTTCAAACCCAGGCCATGAACGCCGGCGTCTACGAAGTCGGCGTCCTCCTGCCGGCCGACTCCCCAAGAATGCTGCTTCGTACCTGGGATGCGGCGGACGTATTGAAGTCCATCCCGTGGTTAAAAGCGAAGAACATGGAAGGCGCGGCAGTGTACATTCGACCGTTCGGGGAACACCGCTTGTGCCTCATTGACGATCTCAAGCCAGAGAACCTGCCGCGTTTGAAGAGCGAAGGCTTCCAACCCTGCCTCGTTGTGCAGACCAGCCCGAATAACTACCAGGTGTGGCTGGATCACGGCCGCAAACTGCCGAAAGCGTTGTCAACCGCGGTGGCGCGCGCGCTGGCAGAGAGATTCGGAGGCGATCTTGGTTCGGCCGACTGGAGACATTTTGGCCGCCTCAGCGGTTTAACCAACCGGAAGGAAAAACACCGGCAGCCCAACAACCTGTTTCCCTACGTGCGTATTATTGAGGCGACCCCAGGGCTGATCTACAACCAGGCCGGGCAGTTTGTTCAGGGTGTAGAGCGCGCCCTGGAAAAGTCCGTAATGGCGGCGGCGAAGGCAGCGGCGAGATCGCGAGTACTTTTAGGGCGCAAGGGGCGAAGCACAGCGGCGGGGAAGTCCATCGCCGATTTTCACGCTGATTCCAGGTACGCCGGAGACTTGAGCCGCGCAGACCTGGCTTACACGGTGTATGCACTCGGCCATGGCGCGTCCGAGGACTCTATCCGCGGCGCCCTTACTTCCCGCGATCTCACCAAGAAAGGGGGCGAAGCGCGGATCGAGGATTACGTAAAGCGAACGCTTCTCAAGGCAGCCGAGCAGATCAACCGGAAGTCTACAATTTCACGCCAGGCCAACCGAGTAAGCGAGTTAAGCCGCTAGTTGAGAAAATGAAAACGTGGGTACGAGCGTACCTCGATCTGCGAGGGCTTGTTGTGTCCAGCGTCAACTATTTCACCGGAGCGAAGCGGGTAAGAACGCTGCGGCAGGAAAACGGGTTCGGGGGAAAGGGCCGCAGCCTCTTGCCCCGTGCAGCGCTAAGCACCGCCGGGCGGACTCTTTCCGGCCGGTTCCTCGCCCTTGCGCTTATTCCGCATCGAGTCCCCGCGCATCTCCTTCAGGCTCGACGGGCCGGTCCTGGGTCAGTGTCCCTTACCCTTCGCTCGGTCTTTTACCCACTTCTGAGCATCGCCCATCGCTTTGAGCGCCGTAAGTCCAAAAGCCGTGTTGTTGACCTTGACGATCTTGATGCCAGGCGTCCACTTGTCTCCTTCCCGCACACTCAGAGTAACTGTAAGGCGTTTGGAATTGGGCTGACCAGAAACAACGACTTCTTCTCGACTAACTACGACCAGCAAGAACTCGGCATCCTCCTCTTTTGTGACCAACTCAAAATCACCGATCCGGCGTTGGAGGTCCTTCACACTGTCTTCCAATTTCGGATCCGAGAACCCGCCCGCGTCCGGGGGCGCCGCCTTGACAAATATCTTGCCGATCTTTGCGGCGGCAAGCACCCCTGGAGCCAGAAACGTGGTGGCCAGAACCAACGCGGCAACTGCGTAAAATCCAGTTCTTCTTCTCATCTGCAATCCTCCTACTCAAGTGTGACGGCTCGGCAACAAGAATGGAATGGTGTTCGTCGTGGTTATCAGCATAACTCATTAGGCTGACCTGCATAAAACCGGCCCTGGCGGGGCAGGCCTAAGCCGGAATTTTCATTTTGGCTATTTTTGCCCAACGCCTCGAAAAGGTAAAATTGGCGGATTTCACTCTTGCGGGCCATCGTCATCTCCTTCGGTCATGGAGTGGCGCCAGAAGTCTTCGTGTTGATAACGCGCCGCCAGGGCTTCAATGGCGACCGGCGATGAGCTGGTCGTGAAGTCTAAGTTGCCGATCAGATTGACTTTGCGCCCGGCGAATGGGGCGGTGCTTTTTAGAATCTTGATGGCTTCCAGGTCGCTTTGTGCAGGCGGGTCCAAGCTCATCACGAAGGCAACTATTTCCCCAGCAAATCAACGCAGGCTGCTGGAGCACCAGGGCCAATAGTACCGAGACCGATCTTAGCCCGCGCAGCCAGTTCCAACGGCCGTAGCTGATCCACGTAGCGAGCGTGTACTACACGATCAATGCCTGCGCCAACGAGCGGTGCGACCGTTCTGAGACACGCTCTGAGAGCCACAGCGCTAGTCCTACCGCCATGAAGCACGAGATTCCTCTGTCGATAAAGGCGCCTGAAGGTATCGGAGGCATATGTCTGGATGTCGGCAAGCTTCGCTTGCGGGTTAGCCAACACCGACGTCATTCGAGCGACTGCCGCGGAATTCGCCCAACTCGGTGGGTCTGGAAACTGACCGGAGGCTATGGCCTCAGCCACGATGATGGCGCGGTCTCGATTTTCTTTCTCATTGGCAAGCCGATCTGCAACGGGTCCTCCCAACTGCTCGCCTACATACGACAACATTGTGAACTCGGCCCGAGGAAATGAACACGCAACAATCATTGCCATCCGATCCGCCGCTGTGGCGCGGCTGCTGTCCGGCTCGCTCAGGAGTGCTTCGACCGCCGCCCAGCCACCGGCAACGGCCGCGCTTGGGGAGCTTGATTGAAGCGGTGCGAGCAATTCTACCGCTGGGTCGACAATCTCGTCGACTTCCGACTCAACCCAGACACGGTTTTCGCGGTGGATAGCTCCTACGTGCACTCCTCGAGACTGGCGGTTTACCTTGAAGGGCTCCTTCGTTCCCGCAACCCATGCCGTTGGAATCGGGCGAATCTCTTTCTTTAGACTAACCAGTACGCGCGCCGCGAAGACGTTAACCAGTTCTGCGGCAGCTTCCGCGGCAGCTTCCGGATCTTTTTCAGTCACCGAGAGCAGGAGTCCACCGAGTTGCTTCACGCCTTTCGTGCTGAATCCGTTTGATCTGAGCCATTCCGATACTTGTGGGGCCTCCATCCACCGGCGAGGAACCGTAAAACCCTTTTTGGCGGCGGACTCCAGCCGTGAAGGGAACACAATCAACACATCGAACTGTTTCGGAGGCTCCTGACTTCGAGCCGAAAGATCTCTCAGCGCGTCCGCGAGTGATAAAGGTAGCTTCTGGTGCTTCATTTGATAGGTCAACCAACGATGCAAGAAGCCGCCGCTGAAGCCCTGATCCAACAAGTGTGACGCCACTGCCCGCGCGGTGCGTTCAGGCCCATATATAGGTTTTGGTTGGCTGATCGCATCTGCCCACCGTCCCAGGTATAGTTGATCGATCTCAGAATGAAGTTGTTGAATGACGCAGTACTCCAAACCTTCAAATCGCAAGGTCGATTTTGATCCAGAGGCACTGGTGAGGGTCTTTTGAAGAAGCTCACGCTGAACCTCCGGAATTCCGGGATCACGAGCGATTAACCTTGTCGAGGTAGAGATCGCGGCCTGGAGGGATTCCGGCCCGAGAATTCCAGCGCGATGGGCCTCGCTGGCTTCCAGCACTTCTCGGAGTGCCAGAGAAGTTCCGATGCTCCAGAGGGAGCGATTCCAATGGAGCGCGGGGCCGAAGAACTCCAGCAGGCGCGCCGCGACATGCCTCTCGTAGTTGTTGACAAAGTTGATCACAGTGAGCTACCTTTTAACTAGGACAACATGTCCGCGATCTAAACGGGGCACGTCCCTCAAGTTCTGAGCTTCGGCTCAGACAACGAGGCACAAGCCCCTTTTTACTTTATTACCTTCCTGTTTTCACCCATCTTACATAGCCCGCGTTGCGGCTCAGTGCGCTAGCGTGTCAATAGCGCGTTTGTAGTGGGTTGTCAATGCTATTGATACCTATCCGCAGTGCTCTTTGCCGCTGCAGGCTGCGCGTATTCCGGCGCGTGCTTGCGGACCATTTCCCTCTGCATCTCGGTGGCTTTCTCAAGCGGGATGTGGCTCGCCGACTTTCCGCCAGTCGAAGCGATGCCGACCATGAGGACGCAGAACAGTCCGCAGAGCAAGAGAAAGATCACGAATCCGGCCACGCCGGTTCGTTTCAGAAGGTAGAGGAAGACGCCGGTCTCGAGCACATTCATAGCCATAGTCAGCTCTTAATCACAATAGATATTTCCCAATGCAAACGCCAGCCCCCAAGAACAGACTGGCAACGAGCATTCCGAACGTCATCGAGCGAATCTGGCCTTTTCTCGAGTGAGCCTGGTTGAGATTTGACACCAATGTCGCCGCGGATGCCCCGGCTCGATCCAGATCAAGCTGCACCGCCTCACGAATCCTTGCCGCAATAGCAGTTCCCTCGGCTTCGATGGATTTCAAGGACTGCATCTGCACATCCAATATAAAGGCGCGCATCGCATCCTTACGCGCCTGTTCATCGCTGGTCAGATCCCGAACCGCCCGCTCGATCCCGATTTTGATGAGGGTTGGAATCATCACAACCGGGTCGTCCCGGTCCACCAAAATATTGTGTTTGGCTGCGACTGCTCCGATCACCGCATCGAGATCATCATCCATTCCGTTACGCCCCAAATTCGACACCATCCAACTGCTCATACAACCCGCGCCTCACCACGGCGAGACGCTGCCGCTCCATCACGTTGTACTCGGGCCGGGCAATCGCTTCGGTGAACGTCAACCGATCGGAGATCATCCTACGCAAGTCAGAGCCGAACGTCTGTTGGTTTCGCCGTTCCACCAAAATGTTTCCCAACACCTTGGATTCGCTGGCTCGATAGGCAGCCATTTCGCCGAGCTTCTTGCCATCCATTTCAGCCCGCGCCTCATGCTCATTCACCCACACCACCAAGTTGCGATCGGGTGTCGTTTTGGCAAGCTCCTTCAGATTTGAGATCGTCTCAAGCAGCGCACCCCCGCCGGCAACAATAGTATGGATGTAGACCCGGCGCCCGTTGGCAGTCAAAAGCGCCAACACTTCGTTTTGAAGGATGTAGTTCCAAAGCGAAATGAAGCTGCTCGCTCCGCTGTCGATAACGAAGTCCTTATTCTCGCTCAGCACTTTCACTATGACTTGGTCGAACCGCTTCGAGTTCACCTCTCCTTCATCCATCAGTTCAACGATTTCAACCGGAAGGCCTTCATAACCAGCCAGCGTGTGGTTTACCGGATCAGTGTCCAGGCACGCCACTTCCCTTCCCTTCTCTTGCAAATACTGCGCCAGGAAAGCGCTGCATGTGCTTTTTCCAACGCCGCCCTTACCTTGCAACATCAGGTGTACCGCTCCGGCTCCATTGCCGTTGCCATTGCTCTTCGCCATCGTCGGCTCCTTTGCTGTTTGTTTCGCCATTAAATCAAATCCTCTTTTCTTGGGCGCGGGTTCGGCTTGAACTCGACGCGACTCTGATCCTTTCGTTTCAAATCCTCACTCGGGCTTGACGGTTCGCCGGACGGTGGCGCACTGCCATCCCCCATTTTTCCCGCCGTCTTCGGTGCCTTTGTTACGAGTGGGGCCGGCCGGGGGCTCCTCAGTTTTGTCGGAATGCTCACCACCGGCCGAGGAATGCCAACCGATGCCCGGACACCTTCATCAACCTGGTTCCCATTCGAGACCGAGATCGCCATCGATTTCCGAATGCTACTCTCTGATATTCCGAATCGTGCCAGGATCTGGCTAATGTTGACCCGGTGAAGCGTGATTCCATCGGCTCTCAGCTTTGCGACCACTTCATTCGTTTTGAAGCCGGCGCGGAACCATTGCTCAATCTCATCCAGGCGAGCAATCACTCGCCCCGCCATCGTTCCAGGTAAATCGTTGGGTTTCACTTTGCCCATTTCCCCTGAGCATAGCCTGGGTGCGGTTCCAAGTCAATAGCGTATTAACAGCTGGTACGAAAGTGTTTTGTAGTTCTATCGAATTTGTTTGTTAAGCGTTAGAGAAGATGTTAACAGCGTTGTCACAATGCTTAAATATCTATAGTTATTAGTTTAATAGTTGTTTTGTAGTCTGTTTGAAAGTCGACACGATGGAAAGCGACGTTCTAGCCACAGGAGGGGCGCAGTGGCTCGGGGAGTGGGCAGAAGGACGAATGGAGGGGAAAGTAGCATAGTGGAACATAAAGGAATGTGCGACATGCTGGTAGGATTACGCTACATTCCCCTGTGTTATCAGCGTGATCCGGCGTCGCACGATACTGCCATGTGTCGCACGATTGTGCTACGGTCTTTGTCATGGCTCGATCTATCCCCAAAACTGGCGCTCAAATCCATTTCCGCGTTGACGGAGAACTTCTGAAGGCCGTCGACCAACGCATCAAAGAGAAGGGCGTCCGCACCATCAGCGCGTACCTGCGGAAGCTTGTAGAGAAGGACCTCTCGGCCGTACCCGATGAGGACCGAATCGACGAACTGGTCACACTGATCGGCGCCAACCACAATCGACTCACCGGCCTGCTGCGTAATTTGGCCATGGCTCAACGGGCACAGTTCGCGCTCCTGGAAGCGTCGGCTAAGGCGATGCTGTCCTACTTGCCCCCTCCAGGACCGGATAGCGCCGACCTGCTCCGCGCCCGCGGCAAAGAACGCTATGACCGCGTACTCAAATCCGCCGAAGAAGCTTCGCTCCAGTTTCTCGATCAGCTTCTGACCCAGTTCGAGGGCCGCGATACGGAGAAAGGCAAGCACAGTTCCAAGAAGTCGGTGTAGTATCAGGCCATGGCCGCCGACGGCAAGCAGCGGATTCCAGAAGAGCGAGAATCCTTCCGTATTCGCCCCAAGGGCAAAGTACGGAAAGAGCGCCAGGCTCACGACTACACCGCCACCTTTGCGCGGCTTGTTCGGGGCTTGATGACGGCATCCCGAGCGCGGCGGGAATCGCCAGGCGCCCGGACAGCGGCGAAGCCTTTCCAGCAGCGTTGCGCGATTCGGTTCAGCTACGCCCCCAATCGAATACGCGGACACTTCACCGCTCATGCCCGGTATCTCATCCGCGACAGCGCCGCCGGCGGGGCATCTCCGTATGGCAGTTTGGGAGAGGAGTCCATGACCGACGCGCTTGCCCGTTGGCAGAGCGCCGGGGACAAACGCCTCTATAAGGTCATCGTCTCGCCCGAGTTTGGCGAGCGCGTGAATCTCACCGAACTCGCATCGAAACTCATCGCGTCGATGGAACGTGACCTCCATCGCAAATTCGAGTGGGCCGCGGTCAGCCATCACAACACCGACCATCCCCATATTCACATTGCCATTCGCTCCGTCGATCGCGACGGCAACGAATTCCGATTCGACCGTGATTACATTAAGGCAAGCATCCGCCAGCATGCGGAGCAGCAATGTACACTTCAGCTTGGAAACCGCACGCAAGAGGACGTCCGTTTGGCGCTTGCTCGTGAAGTGACCCAATTCCGATTCACTTCCCTCGACCGCACGATTCTCAAAGCAATACAGCACGAGGACGGGATCGAGGACCATCGACTCTCCGTCTCCGATGAGGTGCTGAACGCGCGCTTGCAGTTTCTCTCGCGAGCCGGCCTCGTTCAAGAGAACGGCCCGCGTCAGTGGATCGTGCCCAGCAATCTGGACTGGACGCTAAAGCAAATGGCGGTGGCGGCCGACCGGCAACGCATGCTCACCCAGGCCGGAGTCGCCATCTCTGACGACAAGATGTCGCATTGCCGGACCAGTCTCGACGAGACCGGGTCCCTTCGGGGCCGAGTGCTGGCCAACGTCGAGGAAGAACAAACCGGCCAAATGCACCTGATCCTCGAAGGCACTGATGGCGTGGTTCATTTCATTCGCCATAATCGCGCCATCAGCGACCGCCGCGCCAAGGGCGATCTCAAACCTAATCATTTCGTTGTCTTTGAGCCAACGCAGAAGGGGCATAGCGTCAACGATCTCGGTGACGCCGACGCCTACTTGACCGCTCCGCATTTCCGCTCAACACCCCTGCCAGCCGAAGCAGCTAGTGCGAGTCACAACTGGCGCGGTTGGCTCGGACGCTACCATCAGCGCCTCGCCCCCGCCGTCCATCAGCTACAGCCAGACCGCGTCCGCGAACGCGGCGATTTTGAGCGCTAACCTCGATCCGCCTTCCCTTCCCTGCTAGCCGTCGCTCGAATTGATGCGCTAAAATCCTTGACTCTGGCGTATTCTAACGTCATTATGTGGTCTTGACTGTATGAAGTGAGGAGTTAATGCAGCACGAACGACAGGCGAGACCACATAATAAACCAGACGATCCCAGCTCCGGCGAACCGCTAGAAGGTTCCGGCTTTGAGCACGAACTTCCAGAGGAAGAGTTTCGCGAAGACTCTGTCCCCGTGCCCTTGACCCCAAAGCAGGAGGCAGACCATGGCTGAGGAACGTGGCGAGCGGCCGGACTTTCGCAAAGACGTTACCGACAAGATCGTCGAGATGTTGGAAAAAGGCACTGCCCCATGGCAAAAACCTTGGGACCCCGAAAAGGCCAATCTCGAAATGCCGTTCAACCCGACGACGGACAAGGCGTATCGCGGCGGCAATGCCCTGCACCTCCTCGCCGCCGGAGTGGCGCGCGGTTACGACGACCCCCGTTGGATGACCTACCGCCAAGCCCAGGAGAATGGCTGGCAAGTCCGCAAGGGCGAGAAGGGGACGTCCATCGAGTTCTGGCAGTTCCCTTCCCCGAAGGACCGCGACTCCAAAGAAGCACCCAGCGCGGACGCGGACGACGAGGCCAAGGGCACCGCTCCGCTTCATCGCCTCTACACCGTATTCAATGCGACGCAGATTGACGGTGTGGAGAATTGGCAAGCCAAGGTACGGCCGGAATGGGAGGTTGTTCAGAGCGGCGAGAATATTCTAGCCGGCGCGGGAGCGCGGATCGCGCATGATCAGCAAGACCGAGCGTTCTACAGTAAGGGTACCGACCAGATTCACTTGCCGAGCAAGAGCGCCTTCCCTTCCCCAGCGGCCTACTACGGCACCGCGCTTCATGAACTCGGTCATTGGACCGGCCACAGCGACCGGCTGAACCGGGACACCCTGATGAAGTCAGACGGTTTCGGCGGACCCGAGTACGCCAAGGAGGAGCTTCGCGCTGAACTCACCAGCTTGTTTCTCGCCGCCGAGCGCGGCATCCCGCACGATCCCGAGCAGCACGCCGCCTACGTTGGCTCCTGGGTTCAGGTGTTGAAGGAGGACAAGAACGAAATCTTCCGCGCAGCCAAAGACGCATCGAAGGCGACCGAGTACCTTCTGGAGCGCGAACGGAAGCTGGAGTTGGAACCTGACGCGAAGGAGCAACAGGCTGGACAGCACACGGGGCCTGATGGGCAGCCGTTGCCAGACGTAATCGAACGGGAGACATCGGAACACGTCGCCGTGTTTGATACCAACAACGGGGCCGTGCAGATCGTTGAGAAAAACACGGCTACCGAGATGCGCGAGCTTTTCGAGCCGGTTCAATCGACCGCGCCCGACGCAACGGCGTCGGGGAAAACGGCGCAGGAGCAAATTCTAGACGGCGTGGTCGATGGCCGCGCCGCGCCGACCGAGATATCCAAGACGGAACGAACCGAGGCGTCGCTGTCGGCAGCTAAATCGCTGGTCGACGAGAAACTGGGGGGCGGAGCGCGGGCTTTCAATGCGCAGCCGGAATCTGGGCGCTATGAAGGTCCGATCATCGGCGCCACCACCGACCATCTGGTGCAGCAAATTACGCCGCGAGGGACCGTCATCCATGAGCGCGCCGGCCTCAATGGCCTGACGGTTGACCCTGAACGCTCGGTACTTATCAACTACAGCCACCAGCTTGCAACGGTCATTGACCTACAGCCGAAGAACCTGGTCCGCGAGTTGGCCGAACTGGAGCGGTAATGACACTGCCAGCAATCGAAGGCGTCAGGACAATACTCGCGGTGTGCGGCACGGCGGTCGCCGACGCGTTAGAGAGAGTTGGGTTGTCGCGTCCCGCGAAAACGTTCAAGCAGCCTTCGAGTCTCTACAAGACGCCGCAGACACCGGGCTTCATGGGCGGCTACAACTGGCCTTCGCTTCTTGTGGGCCTATCCGTCTTGTTGGTGTCGAACGTCATCGCCACACAGTTTGTTGCGTGGCTGTTCAGTTACCAACGTGCCCTCGGGGAGCCGCTATTCCGCGTTGGAGAGTTCGCGTTGTACCACCCTCTGATGTGGGCCGTGTGGATCCTGAAACACGGTTCCGCGTCGCATCCGAATACGCGCTTTGGTGTATTGCTGGGGCCGTTCATCATCTGCCTTGGAACAGTCCTCAGTTTGGGAATCGTGTATTGGCAGAATGCCCGCCGCACGCGCAAGCTGTCGGAAGGGACAGCCGACCTCCATGGTTCGGCGCGGTGGGCGAGGCCCGAAGATATGAACGAAGCGGGCATCCTCGGTCAGACGGAAGGAGTGTACATCGGGGGCTGGTACGACTCCGCGGAGGAGGCGTTGCGCTATCTCCGCCACGACGGACCCGAACACGTTCTCGCCTTTGCGCCGACGCGTTCGGGCAAAGGCGTCAGTCTCGTTATCCCCACGCTGCTCGGCTGGAACGAATCGGCGGTGATCTACGACATCAAAGGTGAGAACTGGGAGAAGACGGCCGGTTACCGGTACACCATGGGGCATCTGTGTCTCCAGTTCGCCCCCTGTGATGAAACCGGGAAGACGACGAGATTTAATCCGTTGCGCGAGATTCGCGTCGGCACGTTGCGCGACGTTTCAGACGCCCAAAATATGGCCGACATTCTCATCAAAACGATAGAGAACCGGCCCAACGATACGCACTGGATCGACACGGCCGCCATCATCGTCACCGGCGCGCTGCTGCATCTTTGTTACAAGGCCCACGCCCAGGGCAGGGAAGCCAACCTTGGCGATTTGGCCAGCCTGTTCAGCGTGTATGGACAAACGTTCAAGGACACGCTCACGGAAATGGCCGCCGAGGAGCATGATCCGTCGGGCAAGTATGGTTGGACGTTACCGGACGGTCGTCCAACGCGGACCCACCCCATCGTTTTGGAACACGTCCAAAAAATGCAGGACAAGGCGGATAAGGAATTCTCATCCGTGGTCTCGACCGTCAACACGGCCTTCGCCATCTATTCCGATCCGTTGGTCCGAAGGAACACCGCCGCCAGCGATTTCACGGTGAACGACCTGGTGAACTTCGAGAAGCCTGTCAGCCTGTACATCGTTGTCCCGCCGAGTGACCGGCTCAGGCTTGCTCCACTGCTGCGGCTGAGTTTCACGTTGATCGTGAATCGCCTGACTCAGCGTATGGCGTTCGCGGCCGACGGCGACCCGGGAGCGCCGCCGCAGCAGGTCCACAATCGACATCGCCTACTGATGCTGATCGACGAGTTTCCCACCCTTAAAAAGATGGAGCTGTTCGCGGACGCGCTGTCATACATGGGCGGCTATGGCATTAAGGCCTACCTGATCGCCCAGGACGTTCAACAGATCATCGAGAACTATGGTGTACACGAAAGCATCGTGTCGAACTGCCATGTGCGCATCGCGTTCGCCCCGAACAAGCTGGAGACCGCCGAGCTGTTGTCAAAGATGACAGGCACGGTCACCATCGAGAAAGCCAGCTTCAGCTTTTCGGGTAGCCGCGTCTCCCCGATTCTCGATCACATCACGTCGAGCGTGCAACAGATCGAACGTCCACTTATGACACCGGACGAGGTGATGCGCATCCTACCGGCCAAGAAGGCCGGCAACGGACGGACGGAACGTATAGTGGCGCCGGGAGAGATGCTCATTTTTGTGTCGGGTCACCCTCCCGTTCTCGGCACCCAAATCCTGTACTTTATGGACCCAGCCTTTTCGCAACATGTCACTTGCCGGCATCCCTTGCGATTGCAAGCCATCGAGGACGGCAAAGCGATTGACCAGCGCCCTTTGCATCTCGCACGGCACCGGACCAGCCGTCCGGAGAATGAACGCGAACGGGAGCGCGCCCCAGCTTCCGCATATGCGCCCTACCCCGAAACGGGCCAGCCGGCACCGCCAGCGGCACGCTTCCATGCCGAACGAGCGAGTACTCTGGACCCCTACTACACGCCACACGTTGGCCCGCCCAAGGCCGAATCAGAATTGAGTTCCAACGAGGTTTGAAAAGGAGAGCGACAACATGACCCTCAACGATTGCAAGCTAGCTGGATTCATTGGCAGTGCCCCAGAGCTACGGTTTCTCCCATCGGGAGTACCCGTCACCAACATGCGCGTGGGCCAAAGCTACATCTACACCGACGCAAAACAACAGCCGCACCGAAAGACGAATTGGTTCAGCGTGGTCAGCTATGGCCCGGTTGCAGAAATCGCGAAGACTTTCAAGAAGGGGGACAACATCATCCTCGATGGCCAGCTGGAAACCCGGGAATGGCAAGGGCAAGACGGGAGCAAGCGGAAAGTAGTGGAAGTGATCGCCAGGAATATCGGCAAACTCGAACGGGCCGGCGACCGCAACGGCGTGCCAGAAGAGGCAGACCAGCACGAGGAAGGGGAGTCCAGTGCTGATCCTTGGCCAATCACCGAGAAGTAAATCGGTCTTCCGCGCCCTTGCCGCTGCCTTCGGTCTGCTCGGCTCGCTGGTGGTGTTGTTCTACCTGTGCGGTCTGCGCATCAACGTGACGCCATCAATTCCGCTGGGCCTTTACGTGCGGACTGGGGCAGGGCCGACCCCTGGGCTGATCGCCGAATTCTGCCCATCCGGCATGGCCGCGGAGGAGAGCGAACGCTATCGCGGTTTCGGTCTCGCGTGTCCCGATCGGAGCATCCCGCTCCTTAAGCCCGTCGTGGCCGGGCCAGGCGACCACGTGGAATTCTCAGTTGTCGGGATGCGCGTCAACGGACAACTGCTGCCCAACACCGCACCTCGGCAAATAGACGGGAAGGGAAGACTGATTCGCGCTTGGCCCGCGGGCGAGTACACCGTTGAGGCTGGCAAGATCGTTGTGGCATCCAGCTACCATTCGGGCAGCTACGACAGCCGGTATTTGGGTCCGATCTCCATGCGCGACGTCCGATCAAATTTGCGTCCGCTCTGGGTGATTCAGGGCCTCGACTTCACCAAAGTACCGGCAACTTCTAACAAGATTCGAACAAACTACAAAACAGATGCAAACAGACTGTCAACAGCATACTAACCGGTATAGTGCTTGGCTTGTGGTTGTTTTCAGCGTAGCCGTGACGGCTGTCGCTGGCCGTCTGGTCGGGCTCGGGTATCTGGGGTTCGCCATCATGCTTCCGCTACTGGTGATGCCCCAACCGAGCCGGTTGCGCGCAAGCGTGATTGCGGTTTCATATTACCTCGCGGCTGGCGCCGATATTCTCCAAGTCGACTCCTATCTCAAAGCGACTCACTCGGCGATTCCACCCGCTGTGTTCTTGGCGGCGGCCGCCCCCCTACAAAGCGTAGCGTGGGCAGTTTGCTGGAGCAGGCGTCCGAGGCCGTTGTGCACCAGCGCCGCTCTTCTCGTCTCCGCGTTGCCGCCGTTGGGTGTGCTCGGCTGGGCTCATCCGTTTCATGCGGCCGGCATCCTTTTCCCCACCTTTGGAATTGTCGGACTGTTACTTATGCTCGTCTTGCTTGAACTTGCCGCTTTTGAACACCTCACTCGGATGGCTCTGCCATTCGTTGCTCTTACTGCCAGCTTGATCCCGGCCGCAACCAGACCGGCGCCGCCGAGTTGGGCAGGCGTAGAGACTCGATACGGAGATGTCTTCACCTACGACGATCCATTGAGCATCATGGAGGCCGTAGAACGAGAGGCGCGGCTCAATCCAGCTTCCGTGCTTGTATGGCCCGAGAGCACGGTGGGCCACTGGAACCAAGCGACCGAATTGTTCTGGGCCCCCGTCATCCACGACGCCCGCGTCCGCGGGAAAACCCTGATCTTCGGATCCACAGTTGCCATCCCAGATCCGTCTCGCACTTGCTATCGCAACGTGGTCCTATTCAAGGGCAGGGAAGAACCCAGCCCGGTCGATCAGCGAACGCCGGTTCCGGCCGCTATGTGGCAACCGGCGAGCGGTGGCGGCGTGCCGCTGAATCCTCTCAGCTCACCCATCCGCGAGATCGCTGGCCAACGCGCCGTTTTTCTCATCTGCTATGAACAACTCCTCGTGTGGTCCTACCTTCCCCTGCTCTTTGACCGGCCTGACCTGTTGGTCGGCCTTGCCAACGTCTACTGGGTAGAAGGCAGTTCGATTCCGGCTGTACAAACCGCGTGCCTCCGATCATGGGCGCACCTGTTCGATATTCCTTTCATTCAGGCGGTGAATCAGTGACGTCTCAAATCCTCACGTTGTTCGTTCTGGGCACTCTCACCGGCAGAGCACAGACCGCTCTCAGTTCCGCCGCCTTCGCCGAACTCGCGCAGCGTTGCGCGCCAGGCGCTCCACTCGTAACGCTTCGCTCGATTGCCAGCGTGGAATCAGCCTTCAATCCATTTGCGCTGTCCATCAACTACCCGGAAGCGGCAGGCGCGCAACTCGGGATAGGGCAGGGAAGCGTCGTACTGGCCCGGCAGCCCTCCAATGTCGAAGAAGCCGTTCGCTGGTCGCGCTGGTTCATCGCCAACGGACAAACGGTCAGCGTCGGTTTGCTGCAACTCAACATCGAGCATCTAGCCGCCTTCAAGCTGTCGCTAGAGAGAGCATTCGATCCCTGCACCAACCTTCAGATCGGCTGGGCCATCTTTAACGACAAGTACAGGCAGGCCTCTGCCGTCGTCGGCAAGGGCCAGGTGGCGATGCACGCGGCGCTGTCGGCGTACAACAGCGGCAGCTTGATCGGAGGCTTCGGCAACGGGTACGTGGCCGCTGTTCTCGCGGCCGCATCGAAAAATCAAGAAGCTGAAATTGTCGATCCGCCGCCAGAGCCGGAGAAATTGCTCGCTCCCCCTAACCAAATCCCCGATAGTATAAAACAGGAATCAGGTAAAATGTTTCAAACGGATGAGCCCGAACGCTCCCCGTCAAAGCCGACGGACGATTCGAATCCCCGAATGGTATCTTCTAAACTGGTCTGGGACATGAACCGGGCCACAAGCTCGTGGACGGCGGCGACCCGAAAGGACTAAGGCAACCATGAAGAAAAAAACTAAAGACGCCCTAGCCCGTATCGGCGATATCGTCCGCCTGCAGCAACCGGAGCTGCTTGTCACCAAGCAACAGATAAAAAAGGTCGAGTGCATTGAGCTGGTCCGCAGCAACCGCGACTCGCGTAGCCAGAGCTTCGGCTACGCCCCGCGCCCGTTCGTGATGTGCAACTTTCCGCACAAGCGGCCGCTCAACACCGCAGCGCTGTACGAGCGTTTTAACGGCGACTTCGTTTTGCGGATTCTGCCCGATCCCGCCCTTGGGGTGCCCTACGGGAAAGATCGAATCTGGCCCATCTTTTTGTCAACGGTCGCGGTGCTCCAACAATCACCAGTGATCCGTTTCAAGACCGCATCCGAAATCCTCGACCTCTTTGGCATGCACAACAGCGGACACCAGTTCAATCGGTTGGTGGACGGCTTCAAGCGGATCTTCAGCGCCACGATCGTTTTCGGCCCCCGTGACGACATCAAGCAGCAAAACCTTTTCGCCGAACAGAACGACGTTGACACTCCGAAACTAGCGTTCGCCAGGGAGCGCTTCCACTTCATCGACAAGGCAACTCTTTGGTATGACCGTCAAGACAGGGGTACAAAGCATTTCGAGAACGAAATTGTTTTGAATGCCACCTTTTTCAACGAGATCATGGCGCATCCGATTCCGACGGATCTCGATGCTGTACGCGCGCTCGCCGATTCTCCCGGCGCCCTTGACCTGTACATGTGGCTTTCCTACCGATGCTTCGGGATGAAGCCAGGCCAAGAGACGCCCGTGCCGTTGTTTGGTCCCCATGGCCTGGTCCACCAGCTTGGCTCCGAGCAGTATGCGCGTCCGCGCGATTTTCGCCGGCAGTTGGACCTATGGCTCCGGTCCGTTCGACTGTTGTGGCCAAGCTGCCCGGCCAAGATTAACAACGAGGGAAGCTACCTCGTCCTTAAGCATGGCGTCGCCATGCACCGGAAGGCTGTTGCGGCCGGTCTCTAAACTGGCACGTGCCGGAAATGTCGATAGAGTCATGACTGCACTCTGCTGATCCCTCCCCGTTCCTTGCTAGACAATCCCACTATGCAACATCGCTACTTTACTCGCGTTCGCCTTAGAATCAATCACTTAGAGTCGATCCAGCTTCGCTACCTTACTCGCGTTTTCTACCAAATCAGTCACTTGCAACCATACTCCTGAGAAGACCAAACGGATCGGGGCAGGGAACTGATCCCAAACCTTCGCTATCTTGCTCGCGTTCTGTTTATAATCAACCACTTAGGTTGCCTTTGGCTCTGCAAGTTTGGAACCCCGATGTCGCTACCTAGCTCGCGCTTACTGTAGAATCAATCACTTAGCGTTAATTCAAAGGTCACACTTGCGGTGTACCGGTCCTCCATGCTTCGCTACCTTGCTCGCGCTTGCTGTAAAGTCAATGCTTTAGCAAAAAGCTCAGATAAAGTCTCCGCCGATCAGGCCGCAGACGCTTCCCAAGCCGCTAAGATTTGTTTCGCAAGGAGCCGGAAACGGGCCTAGGAACTCTCGCGCCGCCCCCGGCTATAGTTGACCCCGGTTCTTCCACGCTGATGCCTATAACAGCGTCCGGCGGAGTTTTTCTACCGGGCTTGTGCATAACCCTGTGCGATCCGGAGGTTTTCCACGCTATGTTGCTCGCGCCTAACCGCCCAAATCGTCGCTACCTTGCTCGCGTTCTTTCGCTACCTTCCTCGCGCCATATCTTCCTATAGTTCAATTAGCCAGAACCAGTAGTAGTCGTTCGAGTTCTGTGGAAATGTCGAGCACCAGCAGTTAAATAAACCGCGCCCCGAACGGGGAAAGAAGCTCAGTCCATCATCTCGCTATTTAGCTCGCGCTTTGGTACCGGAAAACCAAATAAAACGGGGCAACGGAACAAACCCTTGCCAAAGTGTGGTCAAGATTATGGAGTCGACCATATTACGGTCAAGGCTTTAGGTTCGGCTGCGCTTCACCTGTCACCACTTGGCTATCTTCATTGTACGAATCAGGGCCGGTTACTCCGCCGCGCGGTGGCTAAAAAGCGGCCCACCTGAAAGGTGGGCGAGATTTCCACGTGGACTAAATCGGGTTTGTGGTATGCTTGCGCCAGAATTTTCCGCCAACGAAATATACGGAGAAGAGCATGTCACCTCTTGATCGAATGCTGACGCCCGCGACGAATGAGACGGTCGAAGAAGATTGGTTGTCAACACCGCGCTCGCTGGAGTGGAAAATTGGTAGATGCGCGTTATGGACTCTAATCGTCATGGTCTTGTTCTTTGTCGTCGGCATGTTATTCTTTGGCCCCAACGATGGGAGAAGGGTGTTCGGCTTCATTCAGGGAGCGCTAGGACTCGGCTTCCTGGTAATCTTCACTCGCCCTTCTAAGCCGAAGTTCACGTTCCCCCCTCCTCCCCCGCCAGTGGTGATGATGATGGGGGCTTCGCCGCCGCCTACTTATTATGCCTTCAATCCCGCCCCTTTTCCTGTCATAGCCCAGCAGGAGGGAAAGGTGGATGTTTCCATTATCTTGGAGTTGCCGCCTGATATAGTTTGGCGACCAAACTCACTTGAAGATGTCCTTTGGATGTGCGTCAACTATGGCTGGAATCCGGTTGACATTAAGTTCAACTACGACGTAGCGCACCGAAACACCGTTGAACGGAAAGTTGCAGTTTGCACCGATCCCATGAGGCCTGCTATTGCATATAGCCTTAGGGTACCGCCCGAACTCGCCATGGACGTCACAGAATTCACTAGAGCGAATTGGCGCGAATTAACAAATGAATTGAGACAGTGGGGCGTAAATAGGTTTCTCAGCGACTTTCGAGCACAGCAAGCAACCAGCAAGAACTGAGGAATGTGATCCGTGAGCCCAACCTACGCCACCAGCCCCAAGTTCTTTCACTTTTCCATATCGCGCATATTCCGCTCCCGGTTCGCCTTGACGCCGACATCGAGGTTGCGCTGTAGGCCGTGCGAAGTTCTAGTTATGCTTCGGGGGACACATCCTTATATCAATTCGGTTGATATATTGTTTTGGACGTCAGGCGACCGTGGCCCTTCGGCTTCTTGGTTTGAATCCCGTCGATTCGCCACAGTTGTCAAGGCTGGGGTCATCACTCATTCAGGTTAGGGGGCCATTGCGCTGTGTCATCACTGATGTGGAAACTGAGCAGATATATCACGGCGAGGTTTGGTCAGCTATCCAATGCTGAAGACAGATCACGATTCGCCGAATTCCTTCGCCCAAGCACACTTCCAAGAATTGTTCACGTTACGGCGATGAAGCGGTTCGTTGAAGAATCAATGCCAGAAGATGTGAAGATTGATCTCGTCTCCAAAATGATTAGGCATTGCAAAAGAAGTGATGTCGAAACCTTTGGCAAAACGGACCTCGGATTGCTGCCGCCGCGCATTGTCTTGCTGGGTTGTTCTAAATTTCTAGTAGATAACGTGAATATTATCAATGATTCTGAATGGATTGATTGGCACAAGGGGCTCGATATTTGGAGTAAATTCGTCTTAAAGTGGTCTTTGATGCGTTCAGACCGCTTCGGTGACGATGGATGGAAGGTCTTTACAGATTCTGTTCAGACATTCTGCAGAACGAAGGCCTACAATAAAGCTGTCTGTGAAGATCTGGTTGTCTGCCTGAGAGGAGGCGATAGCCACGAATCTACACCGGAGATTCTACGCCGTCTTAGCCAAGATGTTCCTGAGATCAATTTGTACTGGAAAGGCACGGTAGAGTACGAGAATAGACGGAGAGAGGAGAATCGGAAAAGGGAGGAGAAAAGAAAGGAGGCGGAGAAGGAAGCGAACCGTCGGAGGTCCGACGACGAAGCCAATAGAAGGAAAAACGCGGCGGTTGCAAGTTCTTACGTTCAACCAGAGAAAAAGTTGGCCGTCATAGAGATAGCCCGAAGCATAGAGGAGGTTTGGAAAGTATTCACAGACAAATCAAGCTGGATCGCATGGTGGGGCGGTGACCTCGTAAATGTAGATCCTCGGTGGCAGAATGGAGCGAGCATCACATGGGGAACAGGTGGCGGAACTTCAATCTGTGATTTCATTGAGAAACAGAGGCTGGGTCTTAAGGGAAGCTATGGTGAAAAGGTGATTTGGACCTTCAAAAGCCATTCTGAACGAACCATTGTGGGGATGGAGCAAGATCTTATTGGCAGTAGACTCGCTTCCGTATCTACTGGTCGCAAAGCCGAGTTCGAGGAGAATCTTCGCAAGCTTAAGGAAATTGTTGAACGGAAGTATCAGGGAGCTTCTAATGTTAAGCTCTATGCCCCTGACGGTTTTCTAATTGATCTCTCAAGGGCGAATAATTCGCCAAACAACATGGCTGGGCTAATCGCACGATTGAGAAGTTCAGAAGTCGGTGTGCGTAAGGCAGCGTGTTATGAAAGTGTGCAATACGGCGGTGATAAGATAGTTTCCGAACTAATCCAAGTTTTAGAACGTGACTCGATTCCCGAACTGAACAAGAACGAAGATGTTTTCCAGAGTGCTAGAAAGGGCGCTGCATTTGCACTTGGCAAACTTAGCGACCCATCAAGCATTCAGCCGCTCTTGACAGCCCTCCAGAACGATTCGCGGTGGGAGGTCCGGAACGGGACACTTATTCGGCAGGATCATGGTCCACATACGAACCCCGAAATCCCTGTTTTCGGGACCAGTGTGCGCGGTGGATTATTGGAGGCCGACACGAACTTTGCTAAAGCTGTTTTGTCTCAGGTTCGAATGCAGGGTACCGGCGCATCTGCTTATGGATAGTCCGCCGATCGTACCATCAAATATCAGACTGCCGAAGAGACGGATAACCGATACATGCATGGAACAAGACGCCGACCACCTTTCCTACGAATAAATCGTGCAGTTTTGGAAGCAGCGCGATGTTTTCTCATCCAGCTTTTGTGCTCGTTTCATAGTACGAAGAGGCGTAGTACATCGTTTTAAAGGGACGAAGCTATGTTACGTGCCTTTTCGACCTGCAGATCCACACCTTCGGACAGGCTTTCGGGAGTCAGCGGCACAGACACCGTCGGCTCTACTCCTCGACCTTCAATCGTCTCGCCCCCCCATGTACTCCATGTGGAGATCGGCATCCTGAGGGTGTAGCCGTGGGGCAGCCCGAAATTTACCGCCCCCAGCACCTGGCCCGGAGTCTTCGTTCCCACGATGGGAGCTAGCCCATGTTCAGCCGCAAACGCCGCAACCATCTCCGCCGCAGAACGGGAATTCTCATCAAATAATAAAACTGAGCACCCTTGCAGAGGGTTGAGCCCGAGGCCTTCGGTTGCCAGAGCCACCGAACGATCCCGGTTCCACACTCTGTATTTGGCTATTAATGCCCAACCCCTCGAAAAGGTCTAATTGGGCATCGTTGACGATTCTGGAGAGTCATCTTCTCCCTCCTGCATGGAGCGGCGCCAGAAGTCCTCGTTCTCGTAGTGCGCTGCCAAGGCATCAATGTCGACGGACGATGAGCTGGTCGTAAAGTCGAAGTTGCCGATCAGATTGACGTTGCGCCATGCGACGGGCGAGGTGCTCTTGAGAATCTGGATGGCCTCCAGGTCGCCTGCTGCCACCTTTTGCTCGTACACCCGCGATAAAAGCAGAGTGTTGTAGTAGATGATCGCGTTGGCGATGAGCCGGGAGCATTCGTTCCAGATTTGCTGCTCCGCTTCGGTTTTTACCCGGAACTTGCCGGAGTTGACGTAGGAGACAGCTCGCCGCATCCGGTGGTAGGCCTCACCGCGATTGAGCGCTTTCTGAACGCTCTGGCGCAGGTTCGGATCGTCGATAAAGTCGAGAATATGGATGGTCCGGCGGATGTTGTCCAATTCCCACAGCGCCTTCTTGGTCTGGTTTTGCCGGGTGTAGGAACTCAGCTTGCGCACCACGGTCGCTTGCGTCACGTCCTTTTGTGCAAGGGATGCCAGGATGCGCTGGATATTCGGCCACTCTTTGACGATCAACGCATCGAAGGTCTTGCGCGAAGGCTTGATCAGGTGATCGGCATAGAAGCCTGGATGGTGGAAGCCTACCAGGCTGGCCATCCTTTTATGCAAGTCGCGGTAACGCGGCGCGAACTGGTATCCATAGGCAAACAGGAGGATGAAATTCAACTGATTGGTGCCGTGAGTGTCCGTGGAATGGCGTTCTGGGTGGATGTCCGTGGTGTTGTTGTGCAGGATGTCGAAGACGAAATGTGACTCATGCTCGTGCGTACCGATGATGCGCGCATTGCAGGGGACATGATTGGCGACCAGCGTGTAGGCGCTCACGCCTTTCTTCAACCCGAAGTATTTGCTGCCATGCCGGGCGTTGATGGTATGGATCTGCGTTTCGACACGCTGGCCGTCGCTGCTGGAGTGCTTCAGTCCGTCGATATCGTACTGGTCGAACATCGACAGGGCAGCCGTGGCGTTTGAAATCCCATCGTTGCCGGCGTGCAGCGTTTCCGCCCGCAGGAAATTGCGGGCTGTCGTCAGGAGCGACGAATAGCCGAGGCCGGACACTTCCGCCATCTTCCAAAGACCCATGTTGGTGCCCATGGCGACGATGCAGGCAAGCACAAGGCGCGGATCGGCCTCCTGTTTCACGTAGCGCTCCAGAACATGGGTGAAGCCGCTCAGAAAATCGGTCTTTCCGGCGACGAACCGCAACAGGTCGGCGATGCCAATGCCTGGCAACTGCCCATAGAACGGACTGTTAATGGGCTCCTCTTCGGTGGGATAGATCAGTGACCAGCGGCGTTTGTCTCCGGTCCCTGTGATCTTGATGTGTTTGTTGTCGCCGTTCTCGATGCGCTTATTGACGCGCTCGAACTTGGCCTCCAGTTCAGCGTGAAAAGCGGCAAGGGTCTCCTCGATCGGTGCCAGTAGAACCGGTGCGCCAATCTCGCGCAACACCGCGTCCTTATCATGCCAGCGCTCGGCGCGAATCAAGTCGTCCTCGAAGCTGCGAAAATCGTTGCTGTCCGCGACATAGACATTGCCTGCTTCAAGGGCGTTCCGCAACAAGCGATAAACCAGGAACTCGTAGCGGTCGGCTTCGAGGCGCTTGTCTTTGCGCTTCTCGGCCGCGGTGTACATATAGCGCTGCACCCCTTTCGCAACAATGCCGGTTGGGAAATTGGCCTGTTTCACTTGACGGAGCGATTTACCCTGGCGCAAGATGTCCTGCAAGAACGCCACCCCTTCGAGCAGAGGCGCATCATCGACCAGGCCGGCGAAGTCCAGGTTGCAGAACAGATGGCGCAGATTGAGCTTGAACTTGGAGTGCAGCGTGCCGTAGTAGGCCCACTCGCACGCGGTCTTGTCGAACTCGATGTTTCGCATGTAATCGGAGACCAGAGCAAACCGTTCAGGGTCGAGCAGAGAGAACGCCTTCTGCTTGATCTTCGAAAATGGTGTCCTGTCCGCGATCGACGGGTCGAGAAACAGGTTCAGGACCTGCCCAGCAGCCTTCAGATTGGTGCTCGCCTCGGTCATGGCTTTCATGGCTGCGGTCTCGGCCGCGAGTTTAGCTTGCTTCTCGTATTGATCGACGAGATGGATAAAGGCCTCGACAAGGTTGTCGTTGATCTGGCGAAAGCGGTGATAGGCGAAACACAGTAGGTACAAGCGGGCCGTCTGAACCGCCATGCGTTGCAGTTTGTAGACGGTGTAGAACTGGACCAGGGAGGCGTAGTACTTCACGCTCTCGTTGGACAGCCCGGCCGACGCCAGAAAGGTTTGGCCAAACTCATACAATTGCTGGAAAAACTTCCGCCGCCCGACTTCCTGGCGCAACTCTCCATAGCTGAAATCCTTCGGCTCGTGTTTGAGTATACTGATGCGGTACATGCCTTCGTCGGCCTGAAGCAGCGCCTCCA
>Ga0163147_10001973_pt1 | contig 30064 bp, 33 predicted proteins | sample OliLakLV19MP6G1_FD_148597 | JGI IMG/M metagenome (GOLD analysis project Ga0163147, IMG submission 148597) | Freshwater microbial mat bacterial communities from Lake Vanda, McMurdo Dry Valleys, Antarctica- Oligotrophic Lake LV.19.MP6.G1 | ecosystem: Environmental > Aquatic > Freshwater > Lake >...
ACCTCTACTTTGGTCAACTCTTTGAACTTAGGAATATTGAAGTGCCCACAAAGAAACGCCCCCAAGCCGGCTCTGCCGAGGCGGCAATCCAGGCGGCAAAAAATGCCGCAGCCGGAATTCCCAAGATTCCCGCGCACATTACCCTCCGGCCAAAAGACTTGCCCTTCTGGGAAGGCATCATGCTCGCCCGTGCGCGCGATGAATGGACCGATCCTGATTTGGTGGTTGCGGCGCAGTTGGCCCGGTGTCAAAGCGACATCGAGACGGAGTCGGTGAGGCTTGATGGGGAGGATACGGTGGTGCAGAACGGACGAGGCACCGACATCCCGAACCCGAGGCTGACGGTGTTGGAACGTATGGCGGGACGGGAGATGGCGCTGATGCGGACGTTGCGGATGGGCGGCCGGTCCAACGGCGAGAGTCCCGACACCATGGCCGCCCACCGCAAGCTCCAGCGCCGCGCCGACGCGGCGCAGGCGGAGCTGGCTGCGGAAGACGCGCTGCTGGCGTGACGATGATGACTCGCGGCGAGAAGGTTTGCGCCTTCATCGAGACCTATTGCTTTGTGCCGGAAGGCGATCTGATTGGCCAGCTTATACGCCTTGTCCCTTTTCAGCGCCGATTCATTCTCGCGATCTACGACAACCCCTCCGTCACCCATAGCGCCTATCTCTCGATTGCCCGGAAGAACGGCAAAACCAGTCTCATCGCGGCAATCCTCCTGGCGCATCTCGTGGGCCCGGAGGCGATCCAGAATTCGCAGATCGTCAGCGGCGCCCGCTCCAAGGAGCAGGCCGCCGTCATTTTCGAGCTGGCCCGGAAGATGGTCGAGATGAGCCCAAAGCTCTGCACAGTTGTTCGCGTTCAACCGAGCGGCAAGCGGCTGATCGGCCTGCGCCGAAACGTCCTCTTTCGCGCTCTCGCGGCGGAGGGGAAGACTGCGCACGGGCTGTCGCCAGTGCTAGCCATTCTTGACGAGGTCGGGCGGGTGGAAGGCCCCACGGACAAATTCGTCTCCGCCATCACCTCCGCACAAGGCGCCTACACCAACCCCCTCCTCATCGCTATCAGCACCCAGGCCCCCACCGACGCCGATATGTTCTCGACGTGGATCGACGCGCAATCCGCCGCGCCCGATCCGCAGGTAGTTTGCCATGTGTATTCTGCCCCCGAGGAATGCGCGATGGATGACGAAGCGGGGTGGGCAGCTGCGAATCCCGGCATGGGCGTTTTTCGCTCCCGCGCCGACATTCAAAAACAGGCCAAAGCAGCAATCGAGATGCCGGCCAACGAGCCCGAGTTCCGCAACCTGATTTTGAACCAGCGCGTCGAATCCGGCTCCCCATTCGTCGCGAGGTCGGTGTGGCTGGCGAACGGGGAGGCGCCCGGGGAAATGGATGGGCGGAAGGTGTGGGCTGGGCTGGACCTGTCCAGCGTCAACGACCTCACCGCCCTCATCGCCGTCGATGAGACGGGCGGCGTGCATTCGGCGTTTTGGCTCCCGGCGGAGGGCTTATCCGAGAAAGCCCGGAAGGACCGCGTGCCCTACGACTTGTGGGCGAGACAAGGCTATCTCAACACGACGCCCGGCAAGGCCATACAGTACGAGTTTGTAGCGGAATACTTGCGCGGGTTTTTTGACCGGTGCGACGTGCAGGCGCTTGGGTTTGATCGGGCGCTGATGGCGTTTCTGCGGCCCTGGCTGGTGAAAGCTGGTTTCAGCGAGCAAGAAATGGAGAAGTTCATCCCATTTGGCCAGGGGACGCTTAGCATGACACCGGCGCTGCGCGAGTTGGAGGTAAAATTGCTGAACGTCCAACTGCGCCACGGAGCGCACCCAGTCCTGAATATGTGCTCGCACAACGCCGTCGTCGTGGGCGATTCCGGCGCCCGCAAATTCGACAAGCAAAAGGCCCGCGGCCGGATTGACGGCATGGTGTCTTTGGCGATGGCTGTGGGCGTGATGCCGCCGATTATTGCGCCCGCCTATCAACTTCTATTCGTCTGAAAGCACAAGCCACCCATGTCCACCCCCTCTCTCCATCGAGCGTACAGCACCCTGGAAATCAAAGCCGCTCCCGACGCCGATGGGCGCCGGTTGTTTACCGGCATCGCCACAACGCCCGTTGTCGATCGCGGCGGCGACATCATGGAGCCGAGGGGCGCGATGTTCCAGCTGCCGATTGCACTCCTGTGGCAGCATGACAAACTGGCGCCAATCGGATGGATTACCGAGGCCCGCGTGAGCGACAAAGGCATCGACGTCCAAGGCGAGATTGCGTCGATGGACGAGACCGGGAGGTTGAAGGACCGTCTGGACGAGGCTTGGCAATCCATGCGCGCTAAGTTGGTGCGAGGCTTGTCGATCGGATTCCAACCGCTGGAATCCACCCGGATCGGCGATACTTACGCTCATCGTTACGTGAAATGGCTGTGGCTCGAACTCAGCGCCGTCACCATCCCGATGAACGGCGACTGCTCTATCACTGCAATCAAGTCGGCCGACCAGGCTCAACGACGCGCCGCGCTTGGTGCGCGCCCGGTCATCCGCCTCGCCTTGCCGGGGGTTTCCGGCACCATCGATCCCGGCGTTTCGGGACAAGACCAGGCGCCGCGCTATAGGGCCGGCGTCATCTATCTTAATTTACCGAAAGCCTGACATCATGAAAACCACCATCGCCGAGCAAATTGCTCTCTTCCAAGCCAAGCGCACCGCTGCGCAAGACGCAGCCTCGGAGATCGTCAACAAATCGATCGAAGAAGGCCGCAGTCTCGACGAGCACGAAACGGAACAGCACACCGGTTTCGCCGCCGAAATCAAGGCCGTCGACGACCATTTGAAGCTCCTTGCATCGCACGAAGAGCTGATGCTGCAGAAAGCCACGCTGATTACGCCCGACACCGGCAAGGCCGAAGGCGCGGGCGTCGGCCGCCCGGGCGCCGTTACCGTGAAGTCCAACCTTCCCCCCGGCATCCGCTTTACGCGCTTCGCACGCGCCATGGCAGTTGCCAAGGGAAACGTCATGCTCGCGCATGAAATCGCAAAAGAGCAGTACAAGGACACCCCCGAGGTCATCAACGTCCTCAAGGCCGCCATCTCGCTGGGTGGGACGCGGGAACTCGCCGAGGTGACGAAGGCCGCGGTGACTGCGGTTGGAAGCACCGACACGGCTGTCCTTCAGTACAGCGACATCGAAAACGAATTCGTGGAGCTGTTGCGGCCGAAGACCATCATGGGAAGGATGACGCAGTTGAACCGGGTTCCGTTCATGATGCGCGCGGGGCGCCAGTTGACTGGTGCCGTCGGTTCGTTCGTGGGCGAAGGCGCACCGAAGCCGGTGAACAAGCAGACCTACGACAACGTCACGCTGGGCTTCGCGAAGGTGGCTGTGATCGTCGTGTTGACGGAAGAGGCGGTGCGTTTTGGCACGATTGCCACCGAGCTACGCGCGCGCGATGACATGATCAAGGGCATCGCCACGTACATCGACAAGCGCTTCCTTGACCCGGCATTCAGCGGCGTGCCCAACATCTCGCCAGCATCCATCACCAACGGCGCCCCCCGGATTCAGTCCGCCGGCTCCACGCTTGCGGCGATCGATACGGACGTTCGGGCGGCGATGATGATGTTTGCGGCGTCTGACATTGATCCTTCGAGCGCTGTCTGGGTGATGCCCGCCACGGTGGCACTGCGGCTTTCGATGAAACGCAACACCAACGAAGAAGCTGTGTTCCCGGAATTGACGATGATGGGAGGGACGTGGTATGGCCTGCCGGTGATCGTGTCAAATGCGATGGTGGCCTCTGGCTCGCCGGCGGAGCTGCAGATCGCACTGGTGACACAAGAAGAAGTCTTTATGGCTGACGACGGCGGGGTGAGCATCGACATGAGCATGGAGGCTTCGGTGCAGATGAACGACGCCCCCACGGCTGGCGCTCAATCGCTGGTCAGCTTGTGGCAGAACAACCTCGTGGGCATTCGCGCCGAGCGGTTCATCAATTGGGCTCCCCGTCGTGCGAGTTCGCTCGGTATCGCGCTGATCGAGAACACGAACTATTGAAACGGTTCTCCTGGGGGGCTTTGACTTTGCAGCCCTCTTTCTTTGTGGCCCGGGCTCTGTAAAACGGCCCGGGCCATGTTTGAAAGGACTACAGCTATGCACTACCTGACCCGCCATCTAGAAGCGATGGCCGAGTTTTCGCACGGGAGCGTGCTTTTGCGGCCGGGCGAAGTCTTTTCGGCCACGGATGCGGACGCGGAATACCTGATCGCTCGGCACCGAGCAAAAGATGCTGGAGGCAATTCCGCAAGGATGATCGCCGCATTACCAATCCCTGCGCCGACTGTGGCACCGCGCCGCGGCCCGGGGCGCCCGCCAAAAATTCTGGTTCCCGAAGGCGGCCCGGCCGCCTTCGGGAACGTGGTGAGCCCGGTGTCGACGCGAGACGTCCCTACCGCCATCTCTCAGCCTCCCACCGCGGCCTCCTTGCCCTTCCCGCGCCTGGGCGACCGCGGCGATGAGTGATCCGCGATTGTTTGCAAGCCCGGGCGCGGTGGCCGCCATTTTTCTCGCGGTCGGGAGCGCTCTTTTGGTGGCGGGCGTTTATGCTCTGGCGGGGCTCGGGTGGGCTTTGCTGGCGGGGGCTGCGCCCTGTCTTGCGCTCGGTGTCGTGATTGCCCGGGGCGCGGACGTCCCTGCACTGAACATGGGCCCGGACTGACGAGCAACTATGCAAAACAAGTCCCTGTTTGCCGCCCTCTCCGCCGGCCTTCGCACCAAGGCCGCTGTCGGGGTGTCCGGATTCACGGGGTCTACACACCACCTTGGAGGCTTTGTGCGCGAGCCATTTGCGGGAGCCTGGCAGCGCAACTTAGAGGTCGAGGGGATTGGCGGGCTAACGTCGTTCGGTGCGGTGTACGCGTGCATCTCGCGCATCGCAAACGACATCGGAAAGCTGGAGCCGACGTTGCTTACGGCGGGCTTGGGTGGCATTCCGACCGAGGCGGGGGAATCGCCCTTTTGGCGAGTGTTGCGGACGCCGAACACATTTCAAAATCGCATCCAATTCTTCGTGTACTGGTTGACCTGCAAGTTGCTATACGGGAACACCTATGCCCTCAAGCAGCGCGAAGCGGCGCGCGGCATCGTGACGGCGCTTTACTTGCTTGATCCGCGGCGCGTCACGCCAATGGTCACGCCGGACGGCGCGGTCTACTACAGCATCGGCGGCGACCACCTAGCTCGCACACCGTCAGAAGGCGGCGTTGTGCCGGCGAGCGAGGTCATCCACGACCGCGGGGTGACGCTTTGGCACCCGTTGGTCGGCGTTCCGCCGCTGTACGCGTGCGGGCTGAGCGCGACGCAGGGCCTGCGCATCCAGGCCAACAGCGCTCAGTTTTTCACCAATATGTCCCGCCCAAGCGGCATGCTGACCGCGCCTGGCACGATCACCGAGGTCACCGCGATACGGCTGAAGGAGCATTGGGAAAAGAACTACTCCGGAGCCAACATCGGGCGCCTGGCGGTGTTGGGCGACGGGCTTGAGTACCAGGCGATGACGATCCCCGCCGAGCAGGCCCAGCTGATCCAGCAGCTCGAATGGACCGCGAAGGATATCGCCGGATGCTTTGCGATTCCGCTACACAAGATCGGCGTTGGGCAGATGCCCACGAGTAACAACGTCGAGGCCCTGGAGCTTCAGTATTACACCGGCTGCCTGCAAATTCTGATTGAGTCGATCGAACTCTGCCTCAAGGACGGGCTGGAGGTCGGAAATGGCTACTCTATTGAGATGAATTTGGAGGGATTGATGCGGATGGACACTGGAGCGCAAGTTGAGATGCTTGCCAAAGCCGTCGGCGGCGCCATCATGGCCCCAAACGAGGCCCGCGCCAAACGGCGCCTGGCCCCCGTTATTGGCGGCGCCAGCGTCTACCTGCAGCAGCAGAATTTCAGTCTTGAAGCTCTGGCCAAACGCGACGCCCAGCCTGACCCGTTTGGCACTGCACGCGCGCCGCTGAGTTCCGGGCAATGCTCGATGGGCTGATGGTGACGGTCCCGGGTGCAATCTCCGCCGCCATCGCGAAGGCCATCCCTATCCCGCCGCCCGCCGCGCCGGAGTGCCCCCCGGACGACGATGCCGCGGAGTTTGCCGCCGCACTCATAGCAAGACTGGAGGCCATCGATGGCTAACGGACGCGACGGACTCAACGGACTCAACGGGCAATCTGCCTACGAACTCGCGCTTGCGCACGGGTTCCGGGGGACGTTTGTGGACTGGCTGGAAAAGCTCAGTCAGCCGGCCCAGCGGGCCGATATGGAGCAGGTTGTTTCCGCGATCTCCAAGGCCATTCTCGCCACCAAGGACCAAGGCCCCAAGGGCGACCGGGGGCCGAGGGGCGAGGTGGGGTCAACCGGAGAGGTGGGGGAGCGGGGTCTGATCGGCAAGGCGGGCGATTCCGGCCGCGACGGAAAGGACGGCACCAAGGGCGAGCGCGGCCCCAAGGGCGACACAGGCACGACAGGACTTCCCCCAGACCACGAATGGGAAGGCAAGGAGTTGCGCTTTCGACGCCCCGACGGGCAATGGGGGCCATCGGTAGACCTAGAAGGCCCGAAGGGTCCGCAAGGAGCTGCGGGGCGGCGCGGCGGCGGCGGCGGCTTTGCGCTGGCGCTGCCGGATGGCACCTTAGCTCCCACAGAGCGCTTCGGCCGTAGTGCGTTTGAAACGTGGCTGCCTCGCACCAGCTCTGCCGGGGTGATTGGGTTTGTCGGCAGCACATGGCAGACAATCATCGCGGTGCGCCGCCCGGCGTATGCCGTGCGCTTGCAGTACATAAACGCCACAACAGCGTCGTACACAGTAACAAAAACGAGCATCACGCCAAGTTCGACGCTCGTGCTCGGTGGCGATCCCACGGGCGGAGTAACGCCGGTAAACGTGCTTTGGGGCGGCGCGGCAGATGTCGTTGTGCCTGCCGCATCAGGCGCCGGCGTAACGGCGTATTCGGCATTTTCCGACTGGATGCCAGTGCAGCCCCTGGCGCGGACAGACCTGACGACAGCCTACCCGTTATGGCACCTGCGGTCGTTTCTGGCAAATGCGGGCGGGGCGGATTTTCCGTTTGATAACCCACAAGGATATGCCAGTTATCCCGGCAACGTGATTGGCGGCCTGGTGCGCGCTGGCGGCTATCAGACCGGGGTTGACCGTATTGCGGTTCCAGCGGGCTTCGTCGGAAATCAGGGCACTTGGCTGCAGGTCAATATTCAATTTCAGTCGCTGGCCAGCGTAACGCGGGTTGCTGGAATTGGCGATTCGATCATGGAAACTTCTGTGCCATCCTCACTTGGAGGAAGCGCAAATAGCTATGGGGAAAAGGCGTGCGAAGTATTGAACAATAGTTTGGAGAAAATCGGCTGTGTGTTTTCGTTTGAAAACTACGGCTGGAGTAGCCAAACGTATGCCCAACTACTCGCCAGATTGCCGGCCTTGCTGGCTAATTCTCCCCCCGATGTGCTTTTACTGCCCATCGGCAGCGTGAACAGCGCGGCATTTACGGAAGCCACGAGTGCGGCAAATATATCGCTGTGCTTGGACGCGGTAAGGCAATGCCGTGCAGCGAACGTCATTCCCGTGCTTCTTGCAGTCACAGCACGGAACTCTGACAACGCAACGGTCAGCGACTGGCGGCGCAGGCGTAACACGTTGTTTGCGCAAATGTGCGCCGATCAGGCAATCGCGTGGGCCGACATTGCCGCCGTACCCTACGGCGACGGCGGAGCAGACCCAGAGCAGATCAATCCGCTTTACTCAGTCGATGGGCTGCACCCCAATGACGCAGGCAATACGCTGTTGGCGCCTATTATCGCAGCCGCGATTTTGCGCGCATTGCGGTACTGATAGACGGTGGACCTGAGCAACTTCAGCAGTTACTGACATGACCCCGCCCAATTCACAGGCGCTCTGAATGAGAGTTCCAACGGTCATTCGCACCGCGGTCGATTACGTCAGGGCCTATTCCAGCGGGCAGGAGGTGGCGGTGCCGGCGAGCAGCTTTGCTCGCTTGCAGTCATCCGGCCCCGGCTTTGATCTGGAGCTGCCGGATGGCAGCAGCACACGCCTACCCGCTCGCTCTTACTTCAACGCGGGCACGATAGCTGCGCCCGTCAGTACCACGACTATCAATTCCACAGCAGGCGTGGTCGGCGTTCCCGCTGCCATGAACCTGGGCGTGCTGCTGGTGGGGTCGCTCATTGAAGTGCGCTACGTTTTTAGGCTAGTGGGAGTTGCGGCCACTGCGTTGTTTTGGGACATCCGGCTTGGAACAGCTAACGCGGTAAGCGATGCTGTTGTCGGTTCGACTGCCGGCTTGACGGGGTGGACGAACCCGGGCTTCTTTGAAATCAACGCAAGGATAGTGATTGCGTCAACAACCAGGGCGCAGTCCAGCTTCTTCTTGACCACGCCTGGAGGGCAAGGGCAAGGTGTGCCAACCGAGGCGGACATCAGTACCCAGGTCAGCTTTTCGGCGGACAATTTTCTGACCAACATCTATTCCGCTACACCCGTCGCGGGTACGGACGTAATTTCTATTCTCGTGCAGGACGTGAGGTGCACCCCGTGAATTTTCGCGGCCCTGCGCCAGTGTCGCCGGATTTTCAGCCGCTGGTGTTTACGCCGACGCTGATAAGAAAAGCGCTGTTCGGTTTTCCGAGCGACAACTGGCCGCGCACTACGGCAACGCCCCCCGCTCACGTTGCATCAATCGGGTCCGTTACAAACTTCGCCGACCGGCTGATGATGTGGAGCAACTTTCACACAGCGACCAACACAATTAACTGGGCGGTGCTTGATACGTATGTTGCCAATGCACGCGCTGCGGGCGTAACCGAAGGCAAATATCAGGTTTACGGGACGCCCGCATTCCTGGCCAGCACCGGGGCTGGAACACTTGGGCCATATGGTCTTTTGGGGGAATGCGCGTATCCGGGAAACGGAGATGCATCCCTTGCACAGACAACCTATTTCTGCACGCAGTTTGCGCAGCGCAATATCTCCGCCTGGGGCCGGTTCTTTACGCTTATTTCTGCCGGTAACGAGATGGACTGGCGGCAAACCACGGGGCCTTTAGTGTTCTGGTGGGGGACACGCGCGCAATATGTCGATTTTGCGTGGGCAGTACGTGCGGCATTCGAGGCTGCAGACCCCGCCATGCGTATCGGGTCGGCTGGGACATTTAAGCTGTACGCTACCGACAACGGGCTCGATCAGATCATGAACCAAAGCGGGACCGTCTTCCCGACTAAGACCGGCAAAGACGTCTTTGAAATATTCTGTGGGCACCCATACGGCGCTGGCCCCAGCCCGGCGCAGCCAAACCAATCAGGCGATTTTCTGTCTAATTCGTCTGGTGGAATTAGAGAAGCAAGCGCGTTCCTGAATCTTTACGGAAAAACGATGCAGGGCTACGTTGCCGACGAGTGGGGCGTCTCCAACTCAAACGATGTGGGGACAGTGCTTGCTCAGTTTCTTGCTCAGTCAGCTACGTTTCGGTCTAATTTCATTGAACGAATGTTCATGATGGCACCAATGCAGGGCTGTCAAGGGATATATCCCTGGTATCACAGTTCATCAGGCGCGGGCTCACTGTCCGGGAATTGGGTGACTGACACTACCGGCGTTATCAACGGGTATATCCAGGCATCGACCAACCTTGTCGGGAAAACGGCGGTGGCTGGCGGGTATTTCAAGGATGGCCGCGTGTCGCTGACTTTCTCGGACGGCACCAGCCGCACCGTTTAACATGACCCCCACCACCAAGGCACCGCAATGTGGCCAGGTGCTGCAGCGAGACATTGCGCTGACCAGGCAGGCTTCGCAGGAGCGCATGGGCGCCGAGGAGCGGGCTGCGCGCGAGCGGATGAACAATTTGAAGATCGATACCGACAGGCAGCTGTTCAACGCCGAGTCGGCACTTCGTGTGCAAACAGGACAGGGGATATAAATGCGAGTCCCAAGTGTAGTTCAGCCTGACCTCCGCAAAAGCGACCGAATGACGACGATGGTGGATGGTGTGATCGCCGCGATGCAGGCTTACGTCCTTCGCTCGCTCGCGCCGCTCGGCGAGCATCTGCGCGCCCTCGCGCGGCAAGTTGACGCGTTGCCGGTCGCGGTTGCTGGTGAGGCAGGCACCAAGGGCGACACTGGCGCCGATGGGCGTGACGGGGATGCAGGCCGAGACGGCCGCGACGGCAAGGACGGCGCATCCGGGGTCGGCACCAAGGGCGACACTGGCGCCGATGGCTTGGACGGCAAGGACGGGCCGCAGGGCGATCCCGGAAAAGAAGGCCGCGACGGCCGCGACGGCAAGGACGGCGCATCCGGGGTCGGCACCAAGGGCGACACTGGCGCCGATGGCTTGGACGGCAAGGACGGGCCGCAGGGCGATCCCGGAAAAGAAGGCCGCGACGGCCGCGACGGCAAGGACGGCGCATCCGGGGTCGGCACCAAGGGCGACACTGGCGCCGATGGGCGTGACGGGGATGCAGGCCGAGACGCTGCGCACCTGGACGTGTTGGATGGCATCGACTTTACGAAGCGTTACCAGCGGGGCACCTATGCGGCTTTTCGAGGCGGGATGATCCGGGCGGAGCGCGCGACGGACCCGTTGATGATAGCGAACGGGGACTTGCGCGCCTCGGGCTGGCAAGTCGTATTGCGTGGGATTTCGGACGCTGCCGTAGAACTCGGCGATGACCTCCGAACGTGGTCTTTGAAGCTCGATTGCACCGACGGGACTACTCTTACGAAGTCAATTCGCGCACCCGCACTCCTGGACCGTGGTGTGTACAAAGCCGACGAGCGCTATTGTGCTGGCGACGTCGTGACATGGGATGGGTCGTTGTGGATTGCGAAAGCTGATGGCACGTTTGACAAGCCGGGCACCTCCGAGGCGTGGCGTCTTTGCGTCAAGCGTGGACGCGACGGACGTGATGGCTTAAAGGGCGAGAAGGGTGAGCGCGGCGCGCAGGGGAAGGCTTAAACATGGCCCGGTGGACAGTGCCCCGTTGTTTTGAAGGTGGCACTGTCGTCGTCATGGCGAGCGGGCACGGGATGACGGCCGAGGTGGCGGCGGCGGTGCGCGCCTCGGGCTGCCCAGCCATAGTCACCAACAGCACCTTTCGGCTCACCCCTTGGGCGTGGATGCTGTACGGGGCGGACCCCGAGTGGTGGAACCATCCGGCGAATCGCGACGCTCGTGACTTTGCAGGCTTCAAGGTGACGTGTCAGCCTGGTGCGGGCGTGTTGCAGTTGCGAAGCACTGGCATTGATGGGTTCGATCCCGCGACAGACGCTGTCCGCACTGGTGGCAACAGCGCTTATCAGGCTCTGCATGTGGCGGTTCACACGGGCGCAGCGCGGGTAATCCTCTGCGGCGTCAACGTGAGCGGCGCACACTGGCACGACAAGCATCCGCCCGGGTTGCGCGAGACCACGGACGAAACCTATGCGACATGGTGTAGACGCTTCGCAGACGTGGCCCCGGTGCTGTCTAAGCTCGGCGTGGACGTCGTGAACTGCACCCCGAACAGTGCGTTGACATGCTTCCGGCGCGCGACCCTGGGACAGGAATTGGCATATGCCTCGCGCGCTGAACTCACTGCGTCCTAGCCAGCACTACGAACGCGAGGCGTTTGACGCGGGGCTGTCCGCGGTGGGCTACGACGTCGTTCAAAACCTCCCAGGCCCCACCTCGGGCGACGTTTTGCTGATCTGGAATCGCTATGGAGCGTGGGCAGAGCAGGCGATCCAGTTTGAGCGTTTCGGCGGCCGGGTCTTGGTCGCGGAGAATGGCTACCTGGGCAAACAATGGCGCGGCGGCAAGTGGTTTTCGCTCGCTGTCGGACATCACAACGGCGCCGGCACATCCCCTTATCGCGGCCCGGCGCGGTGGGATGGATGGGGCGTGGAACTTTCCCCTTGGAGGTCAGGGGCTGGCAGCCTGATTCTTGGGCAGCGGGGCATCGGCGAGGTTGGCCTCCGCAGCCCGGACGGGTGGGCGGAGGCCACACAGGCCCGCTACGGTGGTCACATCCGGCAACACCCGGGAACTGGCGCGGCGGCGCTATTGGAAGACGAGTTGCGAGGGGTTGCCAGGGTGCTGACGTGGAATAGCGGCGCGGCGGTGCTGGCGCTGGCGTTTGGCGTTCCAGTGTGGTACGCCGCGCCGGAGTGGATAGGCGCGGGCGCTGCCCGGACCTTGTCGGGCTGGCCAGGACAAGACCTACGTGACGACGCAACGCGACTGGACACGTTCCGCAGGATGGCGTGGGCCGTTTGGAATCTTGAAGAAGTACGAACCGGAGAAGCCATTGAGAGCATCCTCGGAGGACGAGCGTAAGTGAAATTGCATTAGGCCCAACCACCATACAAACTCTTTGGAGAAGTTGAAATGAAGAAGACGAATCAGTCAGGATTTACGCTTATCGAACTTTTGATCGTTGTTGCGATCATCGGCATCTTGGTGGCCGTTGCGCTGCCCGCGTACAGCGGCTACGCTAAGCGTGCCAAGGTCTCAGAAATTGTGCTGGCTGCCTCTGGGTGCAGGGTCGAGGTAACACAAATATTCCAGGCCGGCGGCACCCTCCCCGCGGCGGGAGGCTGGGGGTGCGAGATTGTGTCGCCTTCAAAGTATGTGGCCCTCGTTGCGACGACCGGCGCCGGCACGATCGTCGTGACGGCCGGCACTGGCATTGATGCAAGTGGAGTAGACGGCAAAGTGCTGACACTAACGCCCCAGGCGGCGGTCGGCACGCCGATGACGGCGGCCAATTCCGGCGATTCCGTTTACGCATGGGTGTGCGGAGGCGCAGGCACAACCATTGAGGCGAAGTACCTTCCCTCTAGCTGCCGACCCTAAGGATGACGGTGCCGCCGCCCCGCGTCGTGCTTGCCCAGAATGAAAATCCTTGTGACTGGCCGCGGCAAAAGTGGCTCATGGCGAATTCGCGGCGAGCAGCTGGGCGGGGCCCTTGGGGCGACGGTCGCCCCGAGGGCTAGCGCAGCGCTGGGATACGACGTCGCTGTCTTGGTAAAGAGGCCCGACGCGGCGCTGCTCGGGGCGTTGCGCGAAGCGGCCGTGCCGATCGTTTGGGATGTGGTGGATGCGTGGCCCCAGCCTGCCGGCAATTCTTGGGACCGCGATGGGTGCTTATTGTGGCTGCGCGCGGCGCTCGCCACGATTCGCCCGGCGGGGATCGTCGCCGCAACGGAGGCAATGGCGAACGACTGCGAGGAATTCGGAGTGCCCGCGCTGGCCCTTCCGCACCACGCCCGCGCCGGCGCCATGCGAACGCCGATTCGGCCGTTGCGCGTGGTGGGCTACGAGGGTGCGGAGCAGCACCTCGGGCGGTGGGGGCCGTGGCTCGCGGAGGAGTGCGCCAAAAGGGGTCTGGAGTGGCGAATCAACCCGACATCGCTTTCTGAGCTGGACATTGTCGTGGCGTTGCGCGACGCGACGGGCTACGCACCTCGGCGTTGGAAGTCCAACGTGAAGCTGGCCAACGCGCAGGCCACCGGCACGCCCATTATCTGCGCACGGGAGGCCGGGTACTTGGAGACTGCGAGCGGGGGCGAGTGCTGGGCGGACACCCAAGCGGAAGTCGCCGCGGGGCTTGATTTGCTGCACTCGGCACGAGAGCGCAGCGCGCGGGCCTGCACCCTCGCGGCGGGCTCGCTGCGGCTAGATTTTGTCGCGGCGAAGTACCTGTCCTGGCTGGAGACGCTGTGCTGCACGACGGCTGCGAAATACTGATTGACGCCCCGATGGCCAAGCGAGGGCGGGCGATGCTTTGCGCAATGGCCTCGGCGAACCAGCGCACCGCAGCTGTCACCGACAAGTATGCAGGCCGCCACGGTCTCTTGATGCTGTACGGAGCAGGGCTGGAATCGCGACGCGCAGCCACCCTCGCTCACCTCGGCGCGGGCGGGCGCGTCGCATCTTGGGATTTAGGCTACTGGGATCGCGAGGTTGCGCTGCGGCTCTCTTTGGACGGGCTTCACCCGGACCTTGGCCACCTGGCGATGGCGCCCGCCACCGGCGCCCGCGGCCCGGCCCGCACGTTGCGGGAGGATGCGAACCCAGCCGGGCCGATCCTGCTGGTGGGACTGGGAAAGAAAAGCGAGGCTCTTTATCGGCTGGGTCACCTGGAGTGGGAGCGCCGAACGCTCGCCGCCCTGCGGCTGCGCTTCCCCGGGCGAGCGATCGCGTGGCGCCCGAAGGGCAAGCGGCCGGAGCCGCTGGAGGGAACTGTGTCGCGTTGGGATATGCCGATCGAGCACGCGCTGTGGGGGTGTTCGCTGGTTGTATGTCGGCACAGCAACGTCGCCGTTGACGCGGCTATCGCGGGCGTGCCCGTGGAGTGCGAAGGTGGCGCGGCGGCGGCTTTGTTCGGCGATAATCCACGGCCCACCCGCCCCCAGCGCGCCGAGTTCTTGCGGCGACTCGGGTGGTGGAATTGGAGCCCTTCGGAGGCGGCCGATGCTTGGGTATGGATTCGGAGAACGACGGCATGAGACTTAATATCGGGTGCGGCGGCCGGCGGATTGAAGGCTACACCGGCATTGATGCGGTCGCGCGGCCCGCGGCTGACATTGTTGCGCCCGCGGACTCCGTGCCTTTGCCGGACGGGTGCGCTGACGAAATTCTGGCCATTCATATTTTTGAGCATTTCTATCGCTGGCAAGTCGACGGCGTGCTGGTGGAATGGAAGCGCCTTCTGGCGCCGGGCGGGCGGCTGGTAATGGAGATGCCGGATTTGATGAAGGCTTGCCGCAATGTGCTTAGCGGCACGGTGCAAGGGGGGAAAGACCCGGACCAATTGACGCTGTGGGCGCTCTACGGCGACCCGCGGCAAGCAGACCCCTACATGTCTCACCGCTGGGCGTGGTCCCCCAAGAGCCTGCGGGCTCTGTTGCAGGCGCACAATTTCGACCAGATCGGTGATGAGCCCCCGCAATTCCACCCAGCCGGCCGCGTGCATCGGGACATGCGCGTGGTGGCGAGGAAGCCGCTGTGATACGCCTGTTTTGCGGCTTTGACGAGCGCGAAGAAGCCGGGTATCACGTCTTCGCGGGAAGCGTTATTCGGCGCGCGTCGCAGCCGGTGGCGTTCATGCCGTTGACACATATGGGCATGCCGACAGGCACGAATACGTTTACGTTTAGTCGCTTCCTGGTGCCTTGGCTGTGCGGACGCAAGGGCCGCGCCATATTTGCCGATGCATCGGACATGATCATGTTGCAGGATGTGGCAACGCTTGACAGTACGTTTGATCCGAAGTTTGCGGTGCAAGTAGTGAAGCACAAGGCATACGAAACGCGCCACCCGATCAAGTATCTTGGGACGCCGATGGAAGCCCCAAATAAGAATTATGAGCGCAAGAATTGGGTCAGCCTTATGGTCGTGAATTGCGAGCACCACGCGTGGGACGCTATCACTCCGGCTTACGTCGCCCGGGCGGCGCCGTTGGACTTGCTACAGCTGCAATTCCTAGAAGACAGCCATATTGGCGAGTTGCCCCCGCGGTGGAATTGTCTTGTTGACGAAGGCCAAGCGTGCGACGAGGCGGCGATTCTGCACTGGACCACTGGCATTCCGGCGTTCAAGCGTTACCGTAGTGTTCCTCGGGCGGAAATGTGGTTTGAAGAGCGAGAAAAAATGATGGGAGTGACGTGATATGGCGGACAACATCAATCCGAAGGAGCGCCCGTGAATGTCACGATCATCACCCCTCCCGCTTTCTTCCCGATTACTCTGGCGGCGGTTTACTCGCATCTGCGATTGACCCCAGACACAGCGGCAGACACGCACCCCGACGACGCGATGCTTACGGGGTTCATCGGAACCGCCACAAGGCAGGTGGAATTGATGGCGAGACGTTCTTTGTTGCAGCAGACACTTCGGCTGTCGTCGCCCGGATTCTCGGCGCCTTCTTGCGCAACCACGCTGCCCAGGCCGCCGCTGATCCGGGTGATGTCGGTTAGCTACTTCGACGGGAGCAACGCGCCCGCGGCGATTCTTCCCGGCGACTATTACGTCTCCGACGATGAGGCGCCCCAGCTGCGCTTCTTGGTCGGGTACGTCGTGCCGTCGCACTATGTGCGGCCTGACGCTTTGCGCGTTGAGTACCAGGCTGGCTACGCCCCCGCGGGCTCACCCCCAACAACGCAAGCAGAGTTCGCGGCGAACGTGCCACAGCCCCTCAAAGACGCAATCCTGCTCGGCGTCCAACTGCTCTACGATCAGATAGACCCGGCGCAGCGCGAGGCGATCGAGCGCATGCGCGAGGCACTTGTGCAGCCCTACCGGGTGCAGTTGGCGTTATGAGCATCCGGGCCCACGTCGACGCTAGGCGGCTAGACCAGCTTGTACGCTGGGAGCGGAACTTCGCCACCGACACGGCCAGCGGCGGGCGCTCTCCGGATGATTGGCGCGCGGTGGCTACTACCTGGGCCGCGGTGGACGGCGCGAAAGCCAGCAGCCCGGAGCCGGTTTCTGACGGTGGCATCAGAACCCCGCGAGCATATACGATATGGATTCGCGCCGACGTGTTCAAGCGCTTCGGGCTGACGGCGCTAGATCGAGCAATCTGGAAGGGGTCGATTATGAACATCTTGGATATGCCGGACCAAGGTTTGCGAGGGCGGCTGATCGCCGTGATTTGTAGGACCGGACTCAACCAAGGCTGATGTCAAACGTGGCTACGCAAACAGTTCGAGTCGACGGCCTTCGGGAATTGGGCGAGGCGATGCGCGGGCTGAGCGCGAAGGTGGCAAAGCGCATCGCGGGCCAAGCCACCGCCGCCGCCGCGAAGCTCGTCAAAACCACCGCGCAAAGCAACATCCGCCAAAGTCCGGCCATCGATACGGGCTCTCTGCTCGGCGCCATCATCGTCAAGAAACTTCCCAAGGGAAAACTAGCTGGGCTGACGGTCGCGCACATCGTTACGGTTCGCGGGCGCGGAAAGCCTGCGAACAAGAAAGGCCAAAAGATTGACCGCGCCCCACACGCGCACCTGGTTGAGTTCGGCACAGTCAACATGCCGGCGGAGCCCTTTCTCCGTCCGGCATACGAGTCCGAGAAGCGAAAGGCGGTTGACGTGATTGCGGAACGGTTGCGCAGAGGGATTGCGAAGGCGAAGCGATGAACGTCGGACTCGTCATAAAGCCAGCCCTCTCGGCGCTTGTTGGCGGCCGAGTGCATGCGGCCACCTTCCCGCAGGAGCCGCTTGCACCAAGCTGGCCCGCCATCAGATTTACTGTTGTCAGCGACACCCCTTTCCCGGATCAATGTGGCAGCGAAGACGAGCCCACCGACGACGTGCGGGTCCAGTTGGACGTCGTTGCATTGACATACGATGTCATGAAGACGTTGAAGTCTTCCGTCATTGCTGCCATGGCCAGCGTCACGCCGGGATGCGAGCGCACAGGCGGGTTTGAGACGTTCGATGCCGAAACTAAAACGCATCGCGCTATGATTGAATATGTGTTTCACCCTTCTTCAACGTGAGTTCTTCACCCGCCGCAGTCTCGCGGCTTAATCTGTAAAACGAAAGGGGCCCAAAATGGCCGGCGGAAAACGCTTCAAACTTCAGGGGTCCACGATCCAGTTTCTAACTGGCTACTCGGGGGACTCGCCCAGCGAAACCATCAGCGCGATCAGCAAGGCTGCGGTCGCCGTTGTCACCAGCACGGGCAGCAACCGCGCCACGAAGGACGTAATCCGCGTCCTGGGTGCGCTCGGAATGACGGAGGTGAACGATTCGCTGTTCGTCATCGAGCGCATCGACGTCAACAGCTACAAGTTGCTCGGCGTCAGCAGTACGGATTACGGCACATATACAGGCGGCGGAAAGGTCGATCTTGCACAGTTTTCAACGCTGTGCGAGCTGACAGGCTGGAACCGGCAGGGCGGCAGCTCTCCGGAAATTGACGCTACGACGCAATGCTCGACGGCGCAGGAGTTTGAGATTGGGCTCCCGGACTTCGGCACCGTGCAGGTGGACTTGAACTACGCACCGAACGTCGCCATCCAGGCCGCGATTCAGGCCGCGTACCTCGCTGGCACAACGCTCGCCGCGAAAGTGATCCTGCCTGGATCGGGCGGCACCATCATCGTGTTCGGCTTTGTTCAGCAGACGAGCGAAAGCGTGCAGGTTGGCGGTTTGTGGACGGCCAGCTTTACGCTCCGCGCCACCGGGGCGCCCTATTACTTCGCGGCGGGTTGATGGACCGGGTCACGCAGCGCAAGGCGTGGGAAGTGGCGGCGCAGGCGGCCGTCACACCCATCAAAGTCAACGCGGGCGTCCTGGGGGACGTCTATGTGCGGCGGATGACTGTCGAGGAGGTTGACGCATCTACGGACGATGCGGTGGAGGTGGACAAAAAGCGGCGACTTGCAAGGTCGGCAGCGCGAGTTATCTACAGCGAAGACGGGCAATTGCTTTTCGACCCGGCCAATGCAGAAGACCTTACGCTGATCGCGAAACAGCCGTGGGAGTTGCTGCACCTGATCCTGGCCGCAGCACGCGCGGATGCAGTCCCAAACGCGTGACCCCGCGCCGAGAATTCGTCATGGACATGGCCCTTCACTTAGGCATGACGGCGGCCGGGGTGTCCAGTTCTATGACTGAGGGCGAGCTGCGCCGGTGGAGCGAGTATGCGTCCCGGCGCATGCTGCCCATGAGACGCATTGAGATGTATCTAGCACAAATCGCTTACGTCGTGCAGACGTCTCTTGGTGGCGGAAAGGATGTTAAGTTGTCGGATTACTTGTTTGATTCGGACGACGATGGAGAGGGGGACGAAGATGATGCGGCGTCGTTCTTTGGCGCGGTGACTGTGGGAGGGCAACGTGGCTAATTCGCTCGGCGCACTCGTCGTCAGCCTGGGCCTTAATGCGGCGGAGTTTGTGACCGGCCTCACCAAGAGTGAAGCTGAAGCAAAGAGGTTCGCCCGAGCAGTCGACAAGAACGTTGCCGTCGCGATAAATGCCGCCACCATCGCCATCACCGCGCTAATTGCGGCGTCAGCAGTCGCAGCGGTGGCGTTCCAGAGGCTTGTCAACGAAGCTGCAAATTTCAAAGACCTCGAAGAGACCACTGGCGCTTCGGCCGAAAGCCTTGCAGCCCTGGCAGTTTCTGCCGCGACGGCCGGTGTCGAGATTAGTTCCGTAGCCGGCTCTATGAACAAACTGACCAAGAGCCTGGTCGGTATAGATGACGAGAGCAAGACGGCCGGTGCGGCACTGAAGGCTATCGGCATCAACATAAAGGAGTTTAAGGCGCTCGACCCCGTGGAGCAATATGAGGCCGTCGGACGTGCGCTCGCTGGATTCGCTGACGGCGCCGGAAAGGTCGCGGTCGCCCAGGCGCTTTTCGGTAAGAGCGGCGCGGAACAGCTAAAGGTTTTCAAGGCGTTGGAAGAGCAAGGCGGTAGGCAAGCCATCCTCACAAAACGCCAAATTGACCTCGCAGACGAGTACGCTGACAAGCAAGCCAAGAGCTTAGCGCAGTTGCGCCTCTACGCACAGGCGGCGGCAACAGAAGCTCTCCCAGCTATCAACGATTTGGTGGTGGCTGGCACCGAGTTAATTAAGGGCCTTATCGGCGTTGACGCCGAGACAGGCAGACTCGCCGCGAACAACGGCGTGGCGGAGTTCGCAGAGCGCAGTGTTGATGCCTTAGCGATTTTGGCTACGGGACTTGACGTGTTTGCCAGGACATTTGTTGTAACCGGGAAGACCATTGCTTCCGTAGCAGCTACCACAAAGTCTTTTGTTTTTGATGATCCGAAAGACATCATAAACAACATCCGGGCCATAGGAAAAGCGTACGCGGAGGACGTGGGCGCTACGCTCAGTCGCCCTTACTTGACGACGCTTGTGGCGCAGGCCCGTGAATTGCGTAAGCTCGCACAGTCGCAAAGTTCCGTCAACGACAAATTGCAGCAAGACCCTAGAGAGCTGGCTAGGCGCGGCCGTTTGCCAGCGGCTTCCACGCCGGACCCGCGCCCAGCTCTTGTGTTTGACGGGGCCTTAGGGGCAGCAGCCGCAGCCGGAGCCGCTTCCGCAGCCGCTGCCCGGAAGAAGGAACTCGACAATCAGGTGTGGGCGATCCGGGACTTCGCCGACGAGCAGAAGGCCACATTCGAGTTTGCTAATCAGATTGTGCGCAGCACATACGAAGACGGGCTGGTGGACCTTCGCGGGTACTTCGCCGCGCAGCAAGTCATCCGTGCCGCCGCGCTCAGCTCCCAGCTCGCCTCAATTGACAAGGAAATTGCTGCGCTGCGCGCGGCGAAGCCAAAGGACGACGCCGAGCGAAGCGAGCTAGGGGGCAAGATCGTGCAGGCGACGCAGCGGCGCGGGGAAGTGGCCGTCCAGGCGAGCCGAGACGCCGCCCTGGCGTCGCTTGATGAGGCGCGGGCGCTACGGGCGCTTCAAGGTCGATATGACGAGCTGCGCGCGAGCGTGCTGCAACTCGCCGGCGACAGCGCGGGCGCGGCGCGTCTCCGAATCGCAAGGCAGGTAGAGGAGGCTCGTGCGTTGATAACGCAGCAAGGCGGGGACGCAGGGCTGGGCGATCAGTACGAGGCCCAGCTACGGCAGGCGCAAAAGCTGGCCGACATCCAGACCGACGCATCCTTCGTCGCCAGGCAACTCTCACTCGACGAAGAGCGCCTCGCCATCGCGCGCAGCACCGGGGCGGCGGGCGAGCTGGAAACGCTGGCGCGGGTCGGCGAAGCGAGGCGCGGGGCGGTCGCGCAAATGGAAAGCATTGTTGCTGCGCAAGAGGCTATTGCGAGAGCATCCGACAGCAAGGTGCTGATCCAAAACGCCGAAGAATCCCGGCTGGCGCTGGAACGGCTGCGGGCAGCGGCCGATCCGTTGGCGGAAAAGTTCCGCGAGATATTTGAGGGGTCGTTTGCCGATGCCTTTGTTTCCTTCGCCACCGGGGCAAAGAGCGCTGGCGACGCGTTCAAGGCCTTTGCCGACGGCGTCGTGGCACAACTAATCCGCATCGCCGCGCAGAAGGCGGCCGAGGCGGCGTTCAGCAGCGCAGGCAGCGGCAGCAGCGGCAGCAGCGGATACGTGGGCTTGTTTGCGTCCATCGTAGGCTTGTTTGCTGGAGGCTCTGGCGTCGGCACCAACAACACTGGCGGAAGTCTGCCAACGGCTGGCGGCAGGGCGATCGGCGGGCCCACAATGCCCAATACCATGTATCAGGTCGGCGAGCGCCGGCCGGAAGTCTTCAGCGACGGCAGCAAGCAATACTTGCTAACTGGCAGTCGCCGCGGGAACATTGATCCGCAACCGTCTTTCAGCCGAGGCGGCAATACGGTCAACGCCCCAATCAACATCATGGTGCCTGGCAACACCGACCGCCGCAGTGCCGCGCAGATCGCCACGGAAGTCGGGCGGGCCGTTTCGCGGGCCAGTTCCAGGAACAACTGACGCCATGGAATTCCTCGACATTCTTTTCCCACCACACATTGCGATGGGTGCTCAGCGACGCGTCCGATGGAAAACTTCAATTGTGCAAGTCCAGAGCGGACAGGAGTTCTCGAATCAGGAGTGGTCGAAGGCACAGCACACGTTCGACGTAGGATTTGCGGTTCGCACGGCCATCGACTACGACCAGATCGTGCAGCACTTCCACAGCGTCCGCGGGCGGGCGCGGTCCTTCCCGCTTAAAGACACGCTGGACTATCTTGTCACGGTCGACCGTGGAGTAGTAGTTGATAAAGGCGGCTCTCCGACCGAGCTTTACCTCGCCAAACAGTACGGCAGCGGGGCGTCGGCATACAAGCGACAGATCACGCGCCCCGTTGTCGCCACTATTGCCGTCTATCGGTTGCGTGTCGGCGTGACAACAAACATCACAGCCAGCAGCACGATCAGCGCCACCGCGGGCACCATCGTAATCGCGGGGGGCGTTGTTCTGATCGGAGATGTGTTGTCTTGGTCGGGCCAATTCCTTGTTCCTTGCCGCTACGATGCCGACGATCTGCCCGCCCTCATCGTCGACAGACAGCCGGGGGCGCGCGAGTTGCTTGTGCGGTGCGACGGAATCCCAATAGTTGAAGTCCGGGAGGGCGTGTGATTACTCTGCCGCCTGCGCTGCTTACTCATTACAACAGCCGACGCGCGACGCTGGGGTACTTGCTGCGCATCACGCGCACCGACGGCGTCGTATTCGGTTTCACGAGCGCCACAGACTCGGTGACGATCGGCGGCGTCTTCTACGACGCGGAGAATGGGCTCGACCCGGGGACGCTCGCCAGCAGCGCGGGCCTTGCCGTGGACAATATGGAGCTGTCCACGATCAACGACGGCACCATTTTTACCCGTGCGCAGATACTGGGGGGCGTCTGGCAGAATGCGGCGTACATCATCTATCGTTACAACTGGGCGACCCCGAGCGACGGGCTGGAGCCGCTGACGGCGGGCACAATCGGCCAGGTGCGGCTTCGCGACGGAATGATTACCGCCGAACTCCGCGGCTTGCAGCAGTATCTCCAGCAGAGCGTCGGCAACGCCACTACGCGTACGTGCCGGGCGCGGTTCGCGGATTACCCGACGCCGAACGGGAGCAATCTTTGCAGATTGAATCCCGCAACGTACACAGACACGCTTACAGTGTCGGCGGTCGTTGACGACCGGACATTTGAAACGAGCGCAGGCCCCGTGAAGCCAGATGACTGGTACGGCGAAGGGGCGATCAAGTGGACTGCCGGAGGCAACGTCAACATCGTTATGCGTGCCAAGGCATACGTCGCAGCGTCAAAACGTTTCACGCTAGTCTTCGCGCCTTCTTCGCCGATCATCGTTGGCAACACCCTGACCGCAATCGCTGGGTGCCGGAAGCGGCTCACGGAAGACTGCAAGACCAAGTTCCTGAACGTCCTTAATTTTCAAGGCGAGCCGCACCTTCCCGGGATCGACCGGCTGACGGCCGCAGCGGACGTCAGCGTGTGACTTCCGCCGCCGCAACCCGGGCACAGGTCGTCGCCGAGGCCAGGAGCCATCTAGGCACGCCCTGGGTGCATCAGGGACGCGCCTCTGGCGTTCAACTCGACTGCGCGGGGTTGATCGTTGTTGTGGCGCGAGCGCTCGGCATCGTTGGTCCCGCGTTCGACGTCAACGGCTACGTCCCGGCGCCAGACGGAACGATGCTTGACTGGTGCGAAGCGTACATGCAGCGCGTCGCGGAGATCGAACTCGGCGCGGTGTTGGCGTTGGCTACAAAGAACGAGCCACAACACCTCGGGATCGTGGGGAATTATTTGCACGGCGGCTGGTCCCTGATCCACGCCTGCAACGCCACGCGCCCGCCGCGCTGCATAGAAACGCGGCTGATGTTCGCCCGCAACCAGCAACTGAGGGGCATCTATCGCATGCCGGGGGTGTCCTGATGGGCCGTGTCGTTCTAGGCGTTGTTGGGGGCGTTGTTGGCGCTTATTTCGGCGGCGTTCAAGGCGCGGCGATGGGCTTTTCCCTCGGCTACGGCATCGGAGGCCTTACGGAGTCGAAGCCCGGGTTTGAGGGCCCCAAACTCAGCGATCTTCGCTTTACGAGTTCGTCATACGGACAGTCAATTCCGTGGATTCGCGGAGCGGCGCGAGTGAGCGGGCAGATTGTCTGGGCTAGCGACAAGATGGAGGTCGCAACTACCACGGAGCAGGGCAAAGGCGGCGGCCAAGAGTCGACGGCGTACACCTACGAGATGAACGTCCTCGTGATGCTGTGCGATCACGAAGCCGTAGGCGTAACGCGCATTTGGTCGAACGGGAAACTGGTTTGGAATAGCCTTATCAGCGCTAGCACTGGGACGCTCGTGGCGAGCGTGGAGACTGATCTTTGGGGAGCATTGACGTTCTATCCCGGCGGACCGGTGCAGCTTCCTGACCCGACCTATGAGGCCGGGGTGGGTGTTGGGAACGCAACCGCATACCGTGGCAGATCGACGTTGATGATTGAGAGGTTGCAACTGGGCAGCAGCGGGCAACTTCCCAATCTGACGTTTGAGTTGATGCGCACCGGCTCGGCCGCCGGATATAACACCGCGCTGCTTAACGCTCCGCTAACAGCAAGCAGCGCCGACCTAGCACCCACTCCCGCCTCGGCCGCAACAAATAACCCGTTACAATTTGCTTTCGGGCCCGCAGGCGTGACGATAACGGCGCAACTCAGCATCATCTCTTCCATTATTTGGACGGGCGCAAAACTGGACCTCGGTCTGTATTCTGGCCAGAAGCGGACGCTGCACTGCGTCGCCACGTTTCCGACTGTTATTGGCACAGGCACGGGCAACATCCAGCCGTTCATGACTTATGCGACGTTGGGCGTCAGCTTTTCATTCGGCGTTCGGATGGAGTCAGGGGTATTAAAGCTCTATACCTCCAGGATTGGTGGGGCCACGCTCATTATAAGCCACGGGACATTTACAGCGACGTCATTTGACATTGTTTTCGGGGCAGACAATCTGACGGTGCAATGGGTTGCAGACGGCATCGTTATTAGAACCGACTCTGTTGGCGTGTCCGGAGGGTCCGTATCCATCGCAGCGCTAGACCACGTCAACAACGGCGTTCTGACGTTTTTGATAAAAGACGTTCAGATGTACCTCGGCGATGACCTGTTTACAACAACCGTATTCACACCTGCTCCGGAAACCGTTCAGTCTGTTGTCGAAGCGCTGTGTGCCCGAGCCGGCCTTCCGGTCGGCGCGTATGACGCGTCCGGCCTGTCCACAAGCCCGCGAGCTGTCCGAGGAATGGCTGTCAGCGTTGGCCCGACAAGAGGCGCACTGGAACAACTCTCCACAGCTTTCTTCTTTAACTGCTCTTTGCGCGACAAGTTACGCTTCACGCTGCGCGGGTCGGCGCCAGTTCGCACCATCCCTTGGGAGGATTTAGCCGCGAAGCCGGAACAGTCTGATGAAGTGTCGTTGGCGCTTACCGTGATGAACGATCTAGAGCTGCCGCCGCAGGCGGCTGTGTCGTATATCAACATCAACGACGATGGGCAAGTCGGCACCGAGTACAGCGACCGCATGACGGGCGGGCAAGCGGCTATACAAACCGTCACCCTCGGCATCGGGATGCTTCCGTCGGAGGCAAAGAACATCGCGGACACGGTGGTCTCCGACAGTGCAGCGGCGCTGGTGTCCGGGGAAATCTCGCTGCCAATTAAATACGCCGCATTAGACCCCACCGACGTGGTTTTTATTGCTGATCGGGACGGCCGGGTGTACCGTATGCGTTTGACGCGCAAGCGCGACGAATCCGGCGTGCTGTCGTTCGACACCGTCGGTGATGATTCCAAAGTCATCGAGTCTCAAAGCATTACCGACGGCACTCAAGTCCCCGGCGGCAACGTCACTAAGCCTGGAGACACGGTTTTCATACCGTTGGACATCCCGCTTTTGAGAGACGAAGACGACGCGCCAGGGTACTACGTCAGCGCAAAAGGCTCAACCGCGAACTGGCCGGGCGGCCAAATTAGGTCAAGCCCCGACAACGTCACATTTACCAATGCGGCGACGGTCACGGAGAGCGCTGTCTTCGGCACCTGCACAACGACCCTCGGCAATTACACCGCTGGGGGTTTTGATGAAGCCAGCAGCGTGACGGTAAACGTCGGCAGCGGCACGCTCGCCAGCAGCACTCGCGACGCCATCTTGGCTGACGAAACCATCAATGCGATGCTGATCGGCGATGAGGCAATCCGCTTTCGCACGGCGGCGCTTGTTACCCCCGGAATCTACACGCTGACGGGGCTTCTGCGAGGTCAAGCGGGCACGGACTGGGCGACCGCCACGCATGGCGCATCCGAGCGGGCGGTCTTGCTGCGCGCCGCAGGCACGCGAAGAGTCTCGCAGCAGGCCAGCGAAAACGGGGCGCTTCGCTATCTGCGCGCGGGCACGATCGGGTCGTCTGTCTTGCCGGCTACGACGCAGTTTACGAATGCGAACCGTGGACTGAAGCCGCTGTCGCCGCAAGTCGTTCGCGGCACGGCGCAAGAAAATCAGGACGTGCTACTTACGTGGCTAAGGCGCTCGCGCTTGTCGGCAAAGTTCTTGCCCCCGACGGGCGTGCCATTGGACGAAGCGACCGAAAGCTACGTGGTCCGCGTTTACACGCTGCCATTCACGCTCAAGCGCACCTACATCGTCAACGCCCCTTCGGCGACTTACACGCGAGCGCAGCAGATAGCGGACGGCGTTACGGCTGGGACACCGTTGCGCATTGAGGTCGCGCAAATTAGCGCAGTGGTGGGTGAAGGGTATGTTGGAACAGGCACGGCGTTCGGAGCGTCTTCTGCGAATTCTTTGATCTATAGGGTTTTACTCGCGGGTACATTCCAAAGCGGAACTGTGCTTCGCGTTGTGGCGGGGAGCTCCACCGTTGATTACACCGTTTCAGTGGGCGATGCGAATATGCTGGGTGCGGCCACGTCCTTAGCGGCTGCGATTGATGCACTTCCCGATTACACCGCTGCTGTGGCTCCGGACGCATTTTCTAGCACGAGCATAGCTGTCGCAGGGCCGCCTGGGATTGTCTACTCTCTGGTACCTTCAGTGCCCACCGGTGACAATTACTTCCTTGTCGTAGGGGCGCAGTCGGCAGCACCTCCGTCGGAAGGGACGAGTTATGTTGCGTATATCTCGATCGGTAACCTCATTACAGGTGCGACGATCCCTATCCAGATTGGAACGTCATTCACTGTGTCGATACAGTTGCCAATAGGTAACACGATAGGATCGTTCAGCTTTACCACGAACACGTTCATCGGAAACTTGCAGCAACACAGCCACGTTCACGACGGGCTGGGAGCTGCGTGTTCTCTTAGCACATTGGCAGCACTAGGATACAGTTACGGAACTACATTCTTGACAAATTATCCCACCGGATATTTGATCGGGCCGTCTGGAGTGGTGGGGATACAATTCACGAGCAGTGCGACTCCCCCATTCAATCTCTTCGCCTCTGTAACGAATCCCGGCTCTGGCCCTATCCCTGCTGGACAACCGCAGATCACGCATGCCCAGCTATACGGCACCACAGCAGTCGTGGGCGCTGTTTACAGCCTCACCTTGAGCATCCCAGCGCCGATCGTTTTCAGCTACACCGCGGTTCCTGGAGACACCACACAAACCGTAGCAAACTCACTCTCGGCTCTCGTTGATGCCGATGCGAACTACGTATCGTCTGTAATCGGAGGCGGCCCGCTTCCGTGGGTCGTAGTCGTGCAACAGGCAACAAACAACGTGCATTTCAACTGCGTGGCAAAGATCGCGGTGAGCACGATGTCTTTTGAGAATACACAAGTCATTCAGTACGCGTCTTGAAAGCTCAGGATGAAAACCATAAGCTCACCCCCTCCCGCCAGCGCCGAGATCATCGTCAATGAGAACTTTGCCGCGATCCTGGCGTTCTTTGCCTACGCCCGCAACCCCGACACCAGCTCCGGCCTCACCTGGGGCTATTACGGCGGGCGCTGGGGCGGGTTTTTAGTTACGGCCGGCACGCTGACGCTGACCAACGGGGTCGTGAACTACGTGGTCGTCGCCCGCGCGACCGGAGCGATCACGAGCAGCACCACAATCACGAACTGGAATAATTTGGGTGATTTCGCGCGGGCATTCCAACTCACTACAGCCGGAAGTGTCGTCACGGTAACGACAGACCACCGTGCCGGGCTCGGAGGCGTGCATGGTCAGATGCCGCCGCCGCCTTCGGTGACCGTAGCCAGCGCGGCAACGATTGCGATTGCACTTGGGCAGCGCGTCGTCGTCATCAGCGGCACCACAGGCATTTCCTCCGTCACCGCAACCGGCCACACGGGGGCCGCTGTGACGCTGGTGTTTCAGGGTGCGCTGACAGTGACCGACGGCAGCAACTTGCGGCTCGCCGGGAACTTCATCACGACCGCAGACGACTCACTCAGTCTGGTGTGTGATGGCACAAACTGGTTTGAGGTCGGTCGAAGCGTCAACTAACGCGCGCAGGAGTGTTCTGGTGAATGACAACAACGACCGGCGAATTGATCGCGAAACGGACGCCCTTGCAAATATGATGGCTGCGGATGCCGTGCGAATTGATCGTGTGACGGACGAAATGGGCGACTTAAAAGACTCAATGCAAGACGTTCGCGGCGCGGTGTCGCGTCTCGTTGACGGGGTGGATGAGCTGCGCAAGGCCCTTGCCATTCTCGTTCGGCACGAGATGCGAATGGAAAGACTCGAAAGCATGGGCGCCGACACACGAATCTGGCAGGCGACGGCCGACAAGCGGCTTGCAACAATTGAAATTCTTATGCCGCAGTTCATTGAAGCCCGTTCCTTGCTTGTCAAGGGCGTGGTCGGGTTGCTGGCCGCGGTGGGAATGTCGGTGTTGCTTCTGGTGATGAAAACCTAACTCCACCCAGCCCGCGCCGTGTGATAATCACGGCGGCCTCCTGGAGCCGCGCCACCTGGTGCTCGGGCATCCCCGCGGAAAGCGAGTCCTGAATGGGAATCTTCAGTGTTCTGTTTCCAAGCCGTCTCATCCTCGTCAAATTGGAGCAAATCCTCATGGAACAGCAGCAAGGCATCGAAATTGTGCTGGGCATCACCGCCCAACTCACCGAAATCAGCGCCGACATCACGAAGCTGGTCGCCCTGGCGGCCAACGAAAACCTCAGCCCCGAGTTTGCGGCGGCACTGAACGCGGCCAGCCTGAAGGCGATCGCGGTCAATGCCCAGTACGAGCCGCCGCCCGTGCCGCCCGCCGATCCGCCCGCCGATCCAACTGCCGCCCGTCGGGCGCGGTAAAGGCGGGCAGCAGTCCGTGGCTGCGCCCGCCGCTTCCGAGTCGGCGGGCGCCGAGGTGACGCCGAGACCCGATCCAACCTCGCTCACCACGGAAGCCCTCCGGCGGGAGGTTGCGACGCTGCGGGAGTTGATGGAGGCGCGCATCGAAGGCCACCTGCGCCTCACCGAGCAGCACTTCGCAGCGCTGGACAAAGCGACGCTCTTGGCTAGAGCGGATGCGGAGAAGGTGCCGCAATTGATCGACGTGCGGCTTGGGGCTCTGCAGGCCCTGCACGCCGAGCGGTTTGAGGCGGCGAAAGAATCTGTGAACGAACAGCACCGCTCCAGCACCCTGGCCATCGCCAAAAGCGAGGCGGCGATCAACAAGCAGATCGACCAGATCAGCCTCAGCATATCGACGGGGCTTAAGTCCCTTGACGACAAAATCCTTGACGTCAAGGACCGCCTCTCCCGCACCGACAGCGAGCGCGGGGCTTTCGGGAAGGCCGGGGTGGCTCTCGCCAGCGTGATCGGCGCCGTCGCCACTTTGATCGCCATCGGTTCCTTCGTCTTCCGCGATTCCCCATCCAACAGTTCGCCGCCGCCCCCCATCGTCTTCCAACCTGGAAGCATCGTCACACCCGTCTCTCCGTCGCCGAGGGCGCCCCCATGAACGCCCTTTACAAAAGCCTCGCCGAGGCGTTCGATTCGAGCCCCAATCTGCGCGCCTTCCTCCGGCTCATCCGCGTCGGCGAAGGCACGCCCGACGAGGACGGGTTTCGGCGGATGTTCGGCGGGGAGCTATTCACGAACTTCGCCGACCACCCCCGAAAAGCCATCACCAAGCGCCACGGCTCACAGACCCTCACCAGCACCGCCGCGGGCGCCTACCAATTCCTCAGCCGCACTTGGGACGAATGCGCCAAGGCGCTCGACCTCCCGGACTTCGGCCCCCGCAGCCAGACAATCGCCGCGTGCTTCCTGATCCGGCGGCGGGGCGCGATGCCGGACGCTCTGGCGGGGAGGTTCCCCGAGGCGATCCGAAAGTGCAACCGCGAATGGGCGAGCTTGCCGGAGTCCCCCTACGGCCAGCCGACGCTGACGATGGCCCGGGCGGCACGCATCCTCGCCGAGGCCCTTGCGGCGGAAGGCGATTCCGGAGCGGCCCTTCCGCCGCCGCCACCTTCGCCGCCCCCCTCGCC
>Ga0163147_10001975_pt1 | contig 30056 bp, 37 predicted proteins | sample OliLakLV19MP6G1_FD_148597 | JGI IMG/M metagenome (GOLD analysis project Ga0163147, IMG submission 148597) | Freshwater microbial mat bacterial communities from Lake Vanda, McMurdo Dry Valleys, Antarctica- Oligotrophic Lake LV.19.MP6.G1 | ecosystem: Environmental > Aquatic > Freshwater > Lake >...
TAATTCTTCTATATGGTTATATGTGTTATAGAAAACATATATAGCAGACAAAATCACTAGGAGAGAGTATGTTGAAAAACCCGTACGATGCCCACCCCACTGTGGCGGTGCTGGCAGAAATAAAGAAACTTGAGCTTATGCTTGCAATGGAGGGCGTCCTTCTTGTCAAACAAGCGTTTGTCGTTGAAATTATGGAGGTGCGCATAAAAAAGGCGCGTGAATCGCTAGCTAGCCGTTTTGACGGACCCGTCACGGCTGTGGTCGATGTTCGCAATAACATCAGTCAGCTCATGCTGGAAACGTACCACATCGTGGTTACAGACTACGCCCCGCGCGTTGGTGGACGGTGGATTCAGGGTGATGGTTATTACGTTGGGGTGAATCCTGACAGCCCGCTCCACACATGGCTATCGAATGCCCATCTTGATGATGACGTTGAGGCGTTCCTCATTGAGCTTCGTAACCGAAGCGTCGCAGTTGACTTGAACACCAAATTCTGGGAAATTCCATTTTAGGAGGCAACAATGGCAAACGACGACGGCAACAGTGAAATCTGGGACAAGTCCAATGTGTCTGTTGATGGGCATTGCGAAGGTGGCGTTCCTACATTCTCGGTAAACAACACCAGTGAACGTGGCGGTGGTGACATGCAAGGCGCAGTAGAATATCGCGTCTTTGTGGATGGCACACAGCAGATTACTGGCACGTTGCAATTGTTGGGTGGCGAAACACGCAACTTTAGCTTCCCAGAATATGGGGTTGACCCAGTGCGTTTAGTGCGTTTAGAAGTAGACCAACGCCCCGGACATCCCGGCGTCGGCGCGGAATAATTGTGTGAATATCAAATCATAGGAGGCAACAATGGCAAACGACCGCTACACAATAGACCTGCAAGGGAAAGAATATCGGCTAGTGGCGGGGCGCGTGTTAGATTTTAGACGCGCGCACCCAAATGGCGCAATCAAAACTGAAATGCTGATTGCTGATGGCGAGCGTTACACATTCAAAGCCACCGTGATAAGCGGTGACGGTTGTGTTCTGGCAGTCGCGCATGGCGAATGCCTACGTTCAGAAGTTAAAGGCAAAGTGACCCCACTCGAAAAAGCCGAGACTAAGGCAATTGGTCGCGCGTTGGGGCTGGCTGGCTTCGGCACTGATGACATTAACGATGATGCGGACGGGGAACAGATTGCTGATTCCCCTATCGCCACTAAATCTAAATCTTCGCCACGCACCGACAAACCGACAGTTGCAGAAAATGCATCCTTTGAGGGCGAGCTATCCGACTTTTACCTGCACACGGATAAACACGGCAAACCCCACTTGGCTTGTAGCGCAAGCTACGCTGGTGGCGCATCTAAGCTCATTCTGTTTCACCAAAAGGCGCACGCCTTTGGCATCCCCGACGATGTTCGTGATGCAATCCTTCGCGGGGATGTGTACGCTGTACCCGGTGTGCCAGTTCTGGCAACCCTCGTAAAAAAGGGAGCCTTCGTCAATTTTGACACAGTCCTCGTGGTCGGCGAAAACTGGCAAATCGTAGCGAAGGAGCGTGAATAGATGGTCACCCCCATATCGGTCGATGCTGGAAACGCTGGGACTAAAATCTCGGCGTTGGTTAACGGAAAGATTCACGACTATTTCATGCCGTCCTTCTGCGTCCCATTGACTCGTTCGCAGTGGGATAACGTGGTCGCACGGAGCGAGCAGACGGGGGATTATGCCGTTATCAATGGCATCCCGTTTGCGTTTGGCAGAACCGCCCTACAATATTCTCTAATTGGTACTCGTGATGTAGCCCGGTATACACGCGATTTTCTTGGAGCAATTCTCGCGTTCGGGTGCGCCCGATTAAAAGTGTCTGGGCAAATATCTGCAATGGTTCTGCATCCCCCACGCAACATTGCGTTCCGTAAACAGATTTACAATGCGGTGTCGGGGGCGTTTGAGGTCGTCACTTATCACGGGCAAACCCGCAAATCACGCAAATCTAGCATCCAAGTGGGAGCCGTCACTACCTTAGATGAACCTTTGGGCGGGTTAACTCGCGCGATGCTCGGTGACAGTTGGTTAACCAACAAACCCGTACCCGACCCGCGATTCAAGGGAATCAAGAATCTGCTGGTTATAGACGTGGGAGGGCATACTACCGATGGGGTGGGAATTGCAGACAACCATGTTATAGTCGAGAGTTTCGTGAGCGTCCCGCTGGGGGTGAATGGGTTGATGAACAGCGTTCGCGAGTACATCAACAATACTCAAAATGAACTCGTGACGATGGCAAATAATCCCCACTTTGATGACGCGGTTCTGATGCAAGCGTTCCGCGACCGCTTTATCCAAATCGGTGGACACCAAATTGAGCTTGCCCCAAAATTGGTGGAACTATTTACCGCTCTAGCGAACAACGTATCTATGCTCATGAAGACGTCCGAATATGCGTCGTCGCAGGGCTTGGTGATAACGGGCGGTGGCGGTGCGCTTATTGAGTCATTTTTGAGAGTACAACATAAGCCGTTTTTCGGCAGCAACATCTTTCTCGCGGAAACCCCGAAAGACATGGCGTTCGCAAATGCACGTGGCGGGTTGGCAATCCTTGCCATGAGCCAAACTATGGGCAAGAATCGTAGGGGGGTCTCGAATGGCTAAAAACACACGCCACGTTCAGGCACAATTTAATCTGAAAAACCCCACCGAGCTAGTGGCTTTGGCGAACCTTGACGCGATGCTTGCGCAAGGCAAGGGCAATCGTGAGGTTATCACACTCGCGCTTTACAACCTGAACCCGTCTCAATATTCTGGTGGTGACCGTGAAATCGCTGATTATATTGTTGAGTCCACCGCATCAGCGGTACGCAAAATTTTAGAGAACACTCTGAAAGACCATACCGCCGAACTGCTGAAAGCGCTATCCGAACGCGGGTATCAAATTACCAACGAGCAGGGTTCGGCGGTTGATGACGGCGAGTTAAATGATTTTGCGGTTGATTTTCTAGAGTCTATGGGAGACCGGTTATATCAATTCGGGGAGTAGCAAAAAAGTTTGATGCCCCTATGACGGGGCAATTGGGGTAAGAAAGTCACTCCAGCGCAACAATACCCAAAATCAGTATACATCAAAAATGAGGAACGGAGAATACAATGATATTTGAACACACGCAAAAAGTTCTAAGTGGGGAAACGACGCAAACATCGCGTTTGATTAAATCCGATACAGAGGCAGTGCTTGACGGGATTGCTATTGTATCGGTTATGCAAAACAATCGCTATCAATACCGCGTGGGCGCAACGTACCGAGTACAACCCGCGCGCGGGCAGGGGGGCGTTCAACGGATTAGAATCGTGCAGATACAAAACCGTGATGTTCGCTATTTTGATGAGAGCGACATCGCCCGCGAGGGATTTGGTTCATACGACGAGTTTATCAAAGCGTGGGCAACCATGCACGACGTCGCACTCGTAAAAGGGTTTGACCTAACCGGCATAACGCCTGATTACCTGTACCAACGCCCGCATGACCGTTATCAAGCGTGGGTTTTAGTGTTTGAATTGGTGCGCTCATGATAAACATTAACGCGCTGGCAGAGACACCGCCAAAATCTGCTACTTTGCTCTCCCCGCACATGGAGCGCATCAGCAACATTCACGACACCTACATGGCGCACTTCGGCATAGACGGCACACCGTTTCTGTGTAGCATTAACAACAGCGTTGTTGTCGTGAACCATGTTACTTTGCGGTTGGTATTCCAAGACCGTTTTTACATCGTCCAACTTGGCGAGCTTCTAGACCACTCTGCTATGAGTGAAAAGTTCTACGCTCATCTCAAAGGGAAGGAATTTCTCATACAGGGGTGGTCATTTTATTCCATCAATTTAGTAAATGTATCGCTGTTCGAAAACAAGGAGAATGATGATGACTAACTTGCAGTGGATGCTAGAACAAGAGGCTTATGGCTTCGCAGAACGCAAAGACATTGAAAGCGCAATAAAAATCGTGGACATCCTAAAGGTGCTTGGCGTACCTGAAGAAGAAATTGCAGAACTAAGAAATAAAGTAGGGTTAACCTACCTGAAGCGTTGTAAAGAAGTCAAGTTTGGCATTGTTCCCCCGTATGCTTTGCACACCGCGACGGTAGACGCCGACGATGAACATGAAAGTGATGACAATCAATACATTGGGCTTAGTCCGTATGCGCTACAGACATTTCAGGTGAGTAGACCTATCTATTATAAAGAACTTCGTAACAAGAAGGTACTCTTCCCACAAAACGGAAAGTGGTACTATGTGAGCCTCAAAGACGGCGGGGACTACGGGGGGCGCGTTATACATGCGCATGATGGCGTGTATTGGGTGATTCCGTTCTTTAACCTTGAGAGAATCAAGATGCTAGCACAAGAGCATATTCGGGAACTTGGCGACGTAAATTCCCACGTTTGGGAACGACCAGAGAATTTTTGGACGAAACCGGCGGAATGCGAATACGTCCAGCATGTAGAAACCAAACTAGCCGTAAAACACTACGGGTTGCCCTACGCTTCTTTTTAATTCCAACCCGAATAAGTGTGCCGAGCATCACATGAAACTGCTCAATTGACAAATTATTGCCCGAATGGGCGGATGAGGAATACAATGGACGCAAGCGAATTTTGTTTTGTGTGTGGAACACCGGGATTTTTCCCAGCAGAGGATAACCTACTCTGCCCCGATTGTACGCGCGTGCATGCGACGCAACCGGTAGATGATGAGCCTTACTTTGGCGAAGAAACAGACGCCATGTTTCCAGAGTTTCTTCATGAGTGCATGATGCACGGGGAGTTCAGTTCAGCGTACAGTTTTTTGTGTCCAGAGTGTCGTGCGCAGATGTTGGTGATGGCGATGGCGCAGACATTAACCCTTCGTCCAGCGTGGAGCTGTGGGTGCGCTTCACACTAAACGCGGTTGGGTGCGCGATGTTTGCGCCCCACATGGCAGAGCGTCCGATAGTTTCGCTAAGCGACCTGAAAGATTTTGACGGCGCAGAGCTGACTTTCTTCGGCTTTAAGGTTTACACACTCGATTTAACCGACACATTAGTTTGCATTGGAGAGATGGAATGACGATAAATGATGTGAAAGAAGCGCATGCGCGCGCAGTTGTACGTCGGAGCTTGGTCTACCCTGAAACTCTAACGTCATGGTGTCCGCGATGTGGGGTAATGACCGACATTCCTCACAAAAAAACGGTGACGTTACGGAATAACATGCTCGTTCAGGCTTATGAGGGGCATTGCGGGTGTGGAACAGTTGTGACCGATTATCTATTTAGAGAGGATTCGTAATGAGCGATGACGCTATCCGCGTATTTTTACGCCAAGACAGAACCACCACGACACAGATAAACGAAGCCGTCGCTGTGACTAACACATCGTTATCGAGACAAACACCACCCATGTGGATTATGACCGTCGTAGGGTCAAACATCGGGGTGTATGTCGTACTGAAGAATAATGACATCCGCCCGCGACTTGATGAGGCGCATGAACTCGCAATCAACATCCTGAAAACGATGGGGATTACATCGGGCTATCGAAGACACTATAACGGCGGGGGATTGGTGTGTTATACTACACGAAAGTTCAGAAACATAGAGGACACTACAAAATGAAACAGTTAAACGCAATCCAGCTTTTGATTCTATTGTTGTTTGTGATGCTATTCTCGTTTACGACCCTAGCACAAGACCCAACCCCCACCGCCGAAGGCGCGGTAGTTGGTGATAGTGACGTAGTGGTTATAGCCCCCGAAGAAGTCGCCAATGTTGAGGCGAGCGTTCTCACCTACATTCTCATGGCAGCCAGCGCGCTAATCGGTGTTTTGGTTGGTGGCGGTGGCGTGTTGGCAGTACTATCACGCGCCCGTAATGACGAGGCACTATTGACCGCATTGGAGGGGTTGGCTAAAAGCGTTCCGCCCGAATTGGCTGCGCGACTTTTAGAAGTTATCGAAAACATCAGCGTAGGTCTAGAAGTCGCTGAAGAAGTCTTAGACGACATTCCGTTTGCAGACAAGCCTCGCGACAACTAACACGCAACAAAAAAAGCCCCCTAATTCAGGGGGCTTCGGGGTCTTCTTCTGATGTACCTATCGCAATTGTAGGTCGTGGCATATTCGGATTAATCGCAACAGGTTTCACCATTCTTTCCTTCATGACACCGTTTATTGTTTCAATCACCGCAATCCGAGCTTCTGTGAGTGCGTTTGTTAGGGTGCTGATAGCGTTCATCTGGTCATTGTTGACGGATTTCAATGCTGTGATACCCTCGTTAATGCTAGCTAGCGCGCTGATTAGCGGGTTCATTTCACCCCGTACGCTATCCTCAAACACATCAAATTTAGCAGTTAAAACTTGGAACTCTATTTTACGTTCCTCATCGCGATGTTTCGATACGGCGGTTTGCTCATCACGCCATTCTCGTATCTGCGCATTTAATCCTATTAGCGCATCAGTCTGTTGGGTGATAACTCCGCCCTGCCTGTCTGCGATGACCATTGCCTTCGACACCATTTCCGCGCTTAGTTGGCTTGATAATTGCTGTGCGTTTGCGGATGCGTTCTGCGAGTCTGACACCCGCTTATTCATCAAAACGAATTGGCGTGTAAGCCAAACAATCACACCGATTAAGATGCTGATGATTCCTACCTGCTCAAGTGCTATCTGCTCAAGTTGCATTTCGGTTCCCCTCTCTGATGTAAGTTGCATCGCTAGTTGTCACTAATCGCATTTTCTCTAGTAATTGTAGACGCGATTCTGTGAGTAGCTTGCTCACCCACATTCTACGATATGCCTCTAAGATTGTTTCGCCACCCTGTAGGTCGCTGGTGATTCTCGTCTGCTCGGTTAGCATCTCATACAGAATGAACACCAATGACAACAGTTCGGCGTTATCATGTGTGGGAACATCCTCAATTTTTTCTATGAGATACTCGTCCCACCAATCAATAATCTCTGTCTCTGTCAGCATATCATCAGGTGTTAATCCTGTTTCGCTATCGGGCGAGTTTTGTTCGAAACCGATAACCGCTAAATCGTTGTTCTTATCGCCATCACCCTTCCAGTGATAGCGTTTGCCAGCCGTTCTGGGGTGTGTCCCCAGAACTAATCTTAAATCAACATCTTGAATGTTTGTCATGATTTTACCCTATTTTCTGAATATAAACTTCGGAGTACACCTCAATATTGCCGAACGAAACAGCAGCTCCAAACCCGCTTGTTGCGACGGTACTTTGACACCTATTCTGTAACTCAATCGCGGTTGTGACTGCCAGCACAACCCGCGCCGTTACAACCGAGTCCCCGCCACCGGCTGTGCCAACAAACGCTGATGCGCCAAACGCGATTGTCGTGCCAGCTGTAATGTTCTGCAAACGGCATTGATGACGATTAACGTTAACGGCAGGCGCACGCGCGGTTATGATGTACGTTCCAGCTGAGAGCGTGATTTGGTTTGACGCTAACGTCCCAATGCCATCGGGGTCAAATGATTCTGTGTTCAATTCTCTAGTCTGCCATGCGCCGCTTGTAAACGTTCCGCCGTTGGTATTATTGGCTTTTTCGTCTCGATAGAGAGCATAAGAGACAGAGCCACCAGCAGCTGCCCAAACAGGCACACCCCCTGTAACCGTCAACACTTGCCCGGCTGTTCCGATTGCGCGTTTGGTGAGCGTGTTCGCCCCACTTGCATATAGAATATCACCGGTCGCATAAGTGCTTTGGTTTGTGCCACCGCGTGCTTCCGCAAACGTTCCGCTTGTAATTTTAGCGGTGTCTAGGCTCGGTATCTCGGACGCTATTAAGGCTCCAACCGTGAAATTACTGCCAACGCCTGATTGTTTCACGACGTGACCCGTGCCACCAGTGGCTGACAGGTTAGCGTTTGTTCCGCCCTTGCTTAGCGCAAGCGTGGTGATGTATGTGAGACCATCAACGTACGCTTTGGTGCTTGCATCCTGTGCGCTCGTCGGGTCGGTAACGTTTGATATTTTGCCAGTGTCGTCAATGGTGACCGCGCTATTTTGAAGGGTTGCGCCCCCTACGCCATCCGCACGCAACACCGAGTTATCGGTTGCGCCCGTTGTTCCGCCGATTCCACCGCTCCCGGTGGACGTGATTTCTATCCACACCGCGCTAGCTACGGTTGCATCTAAACAGACATAGCCTCTATCCGCCGTGATGTTGTACCAAAATGAACCCACGCTATAGCCATCAGCAGAATCTTCGTTCACCGTTGGCGCAAGTGTAGCGGTGCGGTTCACTTTTAACTCGGTGGTTACACCTGCCTCGATAATGGGGATTCCCCCATACGCACTAACGTTTGCCTCTAGCCCGCCGTGTTCGTGCGTCACTGGAATATCTAGGTTAATCGTAATGGTATCCGTTGCGCCAACTACGGTATTAATGCCCGTTCCACCCGTGAGTATTACAGTGTTTGAGTTTGTAATGGTTTGGGGTGTACCGGTATCCGCGTTGATGTCAAAGCTCGTCATGCCCGACCCGCTGGTTAAGCTATTCGCAAGGTCGCGCCAATACGTGCCACCAAAGTACAGCAAAATCTGAACTTCCCCCGATAGCGTGAAATCTAAGCCACTCGCGAGTTTAATGTTGCCCGTATTGTGCTTAATCGTGATAGTATCGCCTGCGTCAGCACGTAACAGCACCATATAACCGTACTGAAACCCCGATACCGTCATCGAACCGTTGTTAATCGTGACAAGGTCGTCCGTCACTCCCGTTTCGGCTTGCACGAGATTGACAGCCTGAACAGGGTTTATTACCCCGCTGACAATGGGGGCGTTCACCCCAACTTCTAGTCCTAGTTGCCTCAATAGTGCCATGTGCCACCTGCCTCTAAATTTCTATGAGCTGTCCGATAACTTGATATTGCCCTTCAATTTCTTGCACTTGTCCTGCCACCATCATTTGCCGTTCCCGCCCGATGCGAATCATAGTATGCGCTACCATTGGATTCCCCTCAAGGCGCGGGGTGTTAATGATGTTGCGCATATCCGAGCGGATGTTAGTCGGGGTAACGCTAGTTTGCGCATCTTGCAGTGCGAACGCTTGCAACGGTATAACATCATCATCAAACAACGCGATTGCCTCGTCGTAGTCCGATTTAGTCAACGGGGAACTTAGTGCTTGCTGGGTGCTGGACGTGACTTGTAGCACATTGTCAAACGTCTTTAGTCCCACAATCACAATCGCATGGTTGCCCGCTGTCGGTATAAAACTAGAGAGACTGGTTTGCGCCCCACTGAAAAACCGCAACGTTGCGTTGTCGTCATAGTAAAATAACGGTTGTGCGCTCACGCTAGCGCTAGGCGTGTTGGCAGTCCCAACCGGTCGAACCATCGCGATGCTTATCATGTCAAGCGTGACAAACTTTGTCTCTGGTCTCATGGGATTTAGCACACGGGGCGAAACGTTCACTTGTCGCATCCATGTATCGTCCTGCCCCACAACCGCTAATTCGCCTAGCCAGTTCCGACCGACCAAAACGCCCACCCCGTCACCGGTGATATAATTCGCTTGACCCGCATACACGGGAACGGGTGCGCTATAGACCGTTTGCCCGTTGCCGTCTGTTCCTTCTGCAAACCGAACAAAAATCTTATCACGGCTTGCAGGAACGTCGATTGCCCCTACGCCATTGCCCAAAACGGCTTGTCGAACATTGCGCCGTTTGTCAAGTTCACGTTTAACCCGTCCGAAAAGTGCGCCTCTCATGCTCATGCTCCAGCTCCTGTTCCGCACACCGTTAGCAATAATGGGGTCGGCGTAATGTCTGGGTAGGGTGGTAACGACCCGTCCCCCCATTTGAACAACACAGGATTGCCCGTTCCGGTGAAGGCGAAACTATATTCGTGGTTGGGGCTAAACGGAAACGTTGGGATTATCCGCACATTGTCCACATACAAACCGTAACCCGATGGCGTTAGTTCTGCTAACCCGTCTGGGTTGAGATTGTAGTACCAGTAGAATGGGTCTATCGCAACGTTCGATGGAGTGTCAACCGCTGTGAACGGGTTCACGCCTATACCGTTGAATCGAATCCCCGTGATTCTGCCAAACCCACTGCCTGCGCTTAATTCAGAAACCCATAGTCGCGCGCGCAATCTTGCATATATTACAGTGCTAAGCCCCGTCCAAGTAAACGTTCCCGTGCCGGTGGGGGGTGGGGTTTCTTGCACAATTAGGTTAATTGGGGTTGTAGCTCCTACGCTTGTGGGGGTAGCGAATACCTGCAAAAACGTAACTCCTGTGCCTAGCACCACGTCTGCATAGTCGAACTCTATGCTGGTAAATGTAGCGGGCGCAGTAATATCAATGCCAATATCCACTATTCGCACTGTGGGTCTAACCACGCAGTCTGGGAATTTAATCCCCCCGACGGATTCAAACCCCCCTGTGCCATAGACCCCCACATCATTGCCAGCACAATACTGATTCATAGACCAACCATCCGCGCTAGCACTAAAGTCAAATGATTTTGACCACGTACCGATATTAATCAGACTGTTGCCCTTAACCGTTAGGGTGTACGGGTCACCTAGCGTAGTGCTAAACCCCGATGAGGCGTTCGTGTTTGATGCAAACGTGCTTGTGATTGTTCTGCATCCCGGCGCAGGCGTGGGTAATGCGTCCGCAAACGCTGGGGGTAACGGTTGCAATAACCCTAAATCCCCGCGATTCAACGGTGGTAAGTCTAGGTCACCAAACCCCGATGGCAAATTAAGGTTCGCGTTCGGCGGGAAGTCTGGATAATTGCTAACTTCGGGCTGAACGGGCATACTCACACCGCTCACAGATGGGGTAACCGCCACTTGAATTTGTGACGAACCGCCAACGGTTTCTTCTGCAAACGAAACTGTGACCGCGCGTGTGCCGGTGGCGTTGTCATGGTCGTAAGATACTTCGTTCAATACGAAACGCTGACTGCTATACACAATCCCGCGTATAGTATCCCCACTCGCAACTGCTAGCGTAAACCAATAACCCCATGAGGGCGTGAGGATGTACCAAGCATCAAACAACCCCGAACTATAGGTGACCGCGCGGTTTGCATCAGCATAAAAGTCGGCGGTACGTTGGCGAACCTCTAACAGCGCGTTAGTAATCGTCAAGTTGGCGCGCAGAATTTGTGAGTTCTCTTGCCGTGTTTCGCCACCTTCGCCACGCGCTTCCGCTGGAGCTTTACCTGAAAATGCTTGCACTGCTCGAGTGCTTGTGTTGTATCCACCAAAACCAGCGATAAGCACGCCAACGCGATTGCTATAATCTCGCGTGACAGTAATGTCCAACGCATCGGCAACGGTGATTTGAGCAATGGTGCTTAACGCGCTTCTGTCAGCGCTCGGTAGTAATGACGGGTTGCGCCTAAACCGTGAAACCCCCACACCTGAAAACTCAATGTGTGCGTTTGCCTGTGACAAAATGCCATTGAGTGCCTCTAACGCGCTCTCACTGTTTTCTTTGGTCGAAAGGTCACTAAATGCGTGGTCGTCTAACGACGTGGGAAAACTTAATGAGCAAACCGTGTTGAGTGTCGTCTGCCACACGATTCCAAAACATGCGCTTCGTGGTACGGTTGGGTTAGTTACGTCCCCCCACTTTGATGGGCTTGCGGAATAGCTATAGCCATAACCAGTAATTGGGATGGTCGCGAGTTGCGAAGCTACCCCTGACAGGTTAAATTCACATTCGCTTATTGCGCTAGCATTTGCATCCCCACGCAATGATACCGATTCAGATTCAAACCGCCCAACCATGTCAATGACTGTTTGGCTAGCGTTGTCTATCGTGAATAGCACGCATAACGTTTTGTCTAGTATCGTGCTGACATCTGCAAACGCCCGTACCGAAGCGTTCGAACCATCCTCTAGCGTGGTCGTCATGCTCGCGCCGTCAACATTCTGCAATGACCATGACGCACTATCGGGATTGCCACAAAACACTGGGAACGTAAAGTAGCTCGCGCGTCCGCCATTGTCTGTGACCGTTAGCCGAACCCATCGAACCGTGTCGCCTGATGGGAACGATACCGTGATGTTTTGTGTGGTGGTTGTGCCAATTGTGATTGTGCCATCGGCAACATTCCATAGCCATGCGCTAACCGTAGCACTCGCCTGCAATGTTTGCGCGGATGGCGTTAACGCTACACTTGCACTAACAGCTGTTGTGGGTAGAACAATCGCGCTTGGCAATCCCGCAATAATGGGGGGGTTGCCTGTAAACGCGATGTCCCAATCCATGTATTCTTCTTTGGTGGCAGGGTTAATCGCGCGCAAACGTTCCCATATCCGATAATCATTCGTTACGGTTATCGTCATGTTATTGGTTATCGCTGATGACGTTTCGTTGATGTACAGAATCGTAGACGTGCCAACTTTGCGGACACGACCAACAAAAACAGCACTCTGCAAATCAGTGCCAGTGCCGATGTAGACCGTCATGCCTTGACGGATGTCACCAAACGCGCCGATGCTCACAGTATCAAAAATGACCTGTGCAAATGATGCGCTAAATGTGACTTGATTCACCAACGCACGGAACACAATCGTATTTGGCAACAACGCGCAATACTGTTTTCCACTCCAATTGCCACGCAATGCGGTTAGTTCTCCTGCTGTCAATACGGCGTTAAATGCTGGCATACCCTACCACCCTACTCTATCGCGCTATGCGCACAAATTAGAACATATAAAACACATATAGAACGCCTGATTCTACAACGCTACCAACCGCGTGAACGTCAATACCACTTCACGAAAGCCGATGCCCGAATAACCGCCTACTGAAAACACGGTTGGCGTTAGTTCGCCGTTGTCGTCAATTTGTAGAACCGCGTTGTAGTTGGCAAATGTTGTGCCGTTCAACGTAGCGCGAACGGTCACAAGCCCTTCATAAGATGCGCGTAGCAAAACCATCTGCTTCGCAGTCACATAGCTAAACGTCCATGTGATGCTGGAAAACCCAGCAAAGGTGGAAGTCCCATTCGCTCTGATGCGACGCTCCCCCCTTCGCCATGTACTCCATGCCGTCGGGGAGATAAACGCTACACCGTCCGCATCCGTGATACTGGTGATGAGGGCAAGCCCCCCCGCGTTATTGATGCCGACCGCTATCTGATAGTCGTTTGTCACGAAAACCGCCATGTCACCCTCCTAGTATCCCAAACTATTTAGAACTCTCAAAACTTCGTTGCCAATTGCCGACGGGTTGTTGCCCGTTATCGCTACGTTGTTTGTCTGTGAGCGCGATGTCGTGTTGTTGGTCACGGGTGTACTCCCTCGCCCACCAAGTACAGCATCCCTCAATTGGGAGATGATTGCAATTTCACCCCTAGCGATTTGCTCCTGAAGATTCAGTTTCGCTTGCCCTGTTTGTTGCGCTAATTTCAATTCAGCACGCGCTTGCTCTAATTGCCGATTGTATGCAATTCGCGCTTGCTCTTGTTGTCTGCGCGTGTTCTCGGTGATGTCGCGTAGTTGTTGGGCAAATGCAATGTTCCGCTCACGCCGTTCAATTTCAAACGCCCGTTGACGGTCCTGCGATTCGATGGCGCGCTGTATTTCAGTTTCCTGTGCCTGCTCATCAAACGCGAGTCGCTCATCATCTAACCGTCGTTGGGTATCACGTGCGAGATTGCGTAAGCCCAAGAAGTCGCGTTCGGCAATCAAATCGCCTTCGGTGCGTAGCGCGTCCCTACGTATATCTCTCAATGACCGATTAAAATCGCGCGCCTGTTGCAACTGTTCTTCGTTGTTTTTGATGCGCACTTCCAGTTCATCATCGGCGCGTTTGCGTTCCTGTGCCAACACATCATCGCGAAGCTTCGTTCTTGCATCTTGCCTCGCAAGTTTTTCATTGCGTGTAATGTCTTCAAACGCATTGTTCAGGGTCGTTTTGGCGTTATTAATCGCCTTGTTGTAATTCTCTTGCGCCTGCTTAGCGCGGTCAAGTGCTTGTTGCTGTTCATTCGCTTGTTTCTCTACAGCACGTTGAGAGTCATTGCGTTGTTTTTCCGCAGTCCTATCCGCCTCTTTTTGCGCGGTTTCGGCTTCCTTCGTGCGCGATTCTTCTGCTTTCTTAGCATCAGCAACCGCAAATTTGCCGTTAGCAATCGCTTGGTTGTACGCCTCTATTGAGGATTGCGAACTGTTGAGGCTACTTTCAAGCGTAGCAATTTGTGACGTTACTGCCTCATATGCAGTTGACCCCACGTCTAACGTTTCTAATTGTGTGGCTAGTGTTTCCTGTAATTCGCGTTCTAATGCTATGCGGGTCTCGAGTTGCGCGATTGTCTTTTTTGCATCTTCACTGGATGCGCCACCCACGATTGCCTCGATAACGCCACGCTCTGATGCAAACGCGCTATCTAACGAACGCGCTAAATCGTTAACAGCAAATTTTCCGTCTTCTAGTGCGATGGAGAGCTGGCGAATCTGCGCGTCATAGCTATTGACCGTGTCTTTCGATTTGGTGATTTGAGTAGCGAGAGCTTCTTCTTCGGGGCTAGTTAACCGATAAGCGGTTTGCAAAATCCCCTGCGCTTCGATGCTCTTCGCATATAAGGTTTCAGCATTTTTAAGCAATTCGCCTTCTTGTTGACGCAAACGGTTTAATTCACCGAGTGAACTCTCTGCATCTAAAGATGTTGCGCCCCGCGCTGCATTCTCGCGAACTTGGCGATTTGCCTCTATCGTACTCATCACCATTTTGGCGGATTTTTCGCTCTCAACTTGCAGTGCTTGAAACACTACAGTGACCGCAACGATTGCTCCAACCACTGCCAACCCAGCCGGTCCCAACGAACCAGCAGCCGCACCAATTGCGCCCGGCAACCCAACGAAGGCTTCTTTAAGTTTCGGCAACGCTTCAATGATTGCAGGAACTTCCGCAACTGCGCCAATCGCACCGCTGACTTCCGTACCACCGAATGAGCCAATCGCCCCACCCACCGTCCGCAGGTTACTCTCAACATCCCCCGCAAGACTTACGCGATTGGATGTTTCGCTAAAACGGTCGTTGGCAACCTTGACGCTATCGGCTAACGATTGCATAGACTTCTTAGCGGTGTCCGCTTCGGTTTTGACCTTTGATAATCCTGTGGCTATGTTGTCACCGGGCTTAACCCGTGATAGCCCCATCAGCTCCTTCTCTAGTTTTGAGACAGATTTGCTTGCATCGGTGAGGGCTTTTTGGCTACGCGCCACACTTTCTTTATCAACCTCAATCCCAAACTTGATTGAATCCTCTGCCATGTCACCCTCCCTTCGCTAGTTGCTTCTGTACGTCCACTAATTCAGCCTCAAGATTAACATACTCGTCTAACAAATCGTATGCGGTAAAATCGTTTATCACATAAATGGGCTGGTCTACCAACGCCCCGCTAAATGGATACGATACATAATTACTCGCCCGCCACATTTGCCACCACCAAAACGTATTACTCTCGTCCGCGATGTTGGTCGTGTCTAGAGTAACCGCTACCTCGTCCAGACGTTCCTGTATCATCGTAGCGAGGCTAATGCCTGTTGCTTTCCCAAATGCCTTTGCGCGCGCCAACCTGTTTTTAAGCCGATTCCATTGGTCGGCACGCTCGGTTACTTTGGGACGGTTATTTTGTCTACACGGTCTAGAGTGCCTGTCAGCGCATCAGCAAAACTTGGCGAAACCGCTAACATATCCCAAAATGCTTTGTAAGCTGTTCCGAGTTGTGTGCGTGACGATTCTGCTTCAACCCACCATGCTACATCTTCAGCGGGTGTGACTTGTAGAATGAAACTGGTGAACTTAAATACCTTCGCCCACATCACGGGTTTATCAGCAACGGTTTCATAGGTTTCCCCTAGCCCCGATAGTACTGCCTCATTGATGAACGGCGCGAACATACTCATTAACCCATTGCGTGGGGTGACCACATACGCCACCCCGTCGAACTCAAACGTTTCGCTAATCATCACGACCACCTAGCATTCAGGAATGAACTGGTAAAGGTACACTGCTTGCGCGCCTGCAGCAGGTAACGTGCCGGTGAAGGCGATTGTTTTTGTAGCAGTGGTTACGGTGAAATCGGTTGTAATCACTCGGCGCGTCCCGGCAATAGCTACTTGCACAGCGTTAGCGGTTGCAGCTGCGGGCGTGAAGTCGGTGACAATTTCTTGCGCACTTACACCCGTACCAACGTATGCCCCACCGTGTACAGGATATGGGCTAAAGAAGCGTCGGCGATAACTCTGCGTCACGCCAAAATTAGCATCCGTAATCGCAGTGCCGAAAATGTCCTGTGATACCTCGTCAAAAATGAGGCTGTAAGGGAACCCGACGGCGGTATTGTTATTGTAGGTTTCACCCGATGGGCTTGCCGTTGCTGATTGATAGATGTGAACGTAATATCCTTTTTGCCCTTTGGTTGCAACTTCTTGGGAAGTGGCAGGGCTATTGAGAATAAGCACCAAAGGAGTGTAATCTAAACAGTCGAGACTGTCATCAACAACGCGATAAGCCCCATCAGTGTAGATTTTGCGTCCAGTTGCGACGGTCTCAAATGTCTCATCAAACACCGCGAACCCGCTGTTGCCAGTCACTGCTTCGGTTGGGTTTAGTGTCCATGTTCCGAACGAACCGTTATCGCCCACTTTAGCGACCGCTGTCGCAGCGGGTCGTGTGATTGCGTATTCTGTGATAGAGCGTGCGCGTGCCATAGATGAAGCTGTGCCATTGGTTAGCGTGCTGATGCTCACACCGTTTAGGTATGCGCCAAGTTTGACGCCCCAAAATGCGTAACGAGTGCCTAATGCGTCACCGCGAGTAATTCCTGTAAATGCCATGTCGTCTACTCCTTAGATTTCTTTGGTTCAGTTTTCTTTGATTCATGTGTCGGCAATGCACTGATTAGCCGTTCGCGCAGTTCTTCTTTGTCTGCATCCAACAACGTTCCCCATGCCCCTGCGGATATGTAACAATACCACCCGTCCGCTAGATTCATGCGCACGTTTGGCGCACCCCAACAATCATCACCCCACATCACGCAATAACGCGGTGTCGGGGCTTGCCCGTCAGCACGTCCGATACGGGTCACATCAATAGCAATATTGCTCATAGTCCACCCTCACATTAATTTGATAGCCATAAAATTCTCGGATACCTTGCCCATCAGGGTACGGTATCGGTGCGCGCAATCCACCATCCCCTGTCAACAGAGTGTAGCGCACACTCGTTAACCCCGTTCGTGTCGTCGGGTCTTGTAGCTGTTGGGATGTCAAAAACTTTTGATATATCTGAGTCACGATGTCATACGACACATCTTCGTTCTCGGCACGTAACCCAAGATTCACCTCTGCTACAAACAGACTGATTTGGAATGTCAGCTGTAGCAATTGCGTATCGCTCGATTCTGGTTGAGGCATGGTTGTGCCTGTGTGCCTCGCAAACGCCATCGGCAACTCGAACTTCTGCACGCCCGACGGGATGCGTGGGGGAACGGTTTTAATTTCAGGTATCGTATCCAGAATGGCATGGATGCGGTTGCGAACGTCTTTTATCATGTGCCACCTCGTCCTGTAAATGCGCGCTGGCTCGCCCTAAACCCTCTAACATAAGTTCCGTTCACGCGGTCTAAAAACTCCTTGCGCGCCTTCTCTAGTATCGGCGTTACAATGTCCGTCGCTGGCTCCCACCCTGTGATTCTATGGAATCGTTGTTGTTTCGCGATTGCCTTAGAACGCTGTTTTGCGAATGTGCCATAGACAAATTTCGCAGAACGTGACGAGTTTTGTATCGTGATGATTAAACCGTTTTCGCTACCGATGTCTATCTCCCACGATTGTGCTAGTTTGCCTGTGCGCCGATAAGGGATGCCTGCACCAAACCCGTCGCTAGCGAAGTAGGCTTTGCGCTGTTTGTCACTCGTCCATTGAATCGGATACTCATCTGGGAATGACCGCTTCGGTGGGGTGCTGTATAGCAACGCAGTCGCTAGGTCGGATTTAGCATTACGCCCCACGTCCCTAGCCGTTTTGCTCATGAAGGCGTTGGTGTAATCCTCAAAAGATTGCAAGGCTTCTTGGATTTCTACGGTGGTCTTGAATGTAATGCGTATCATATGACCTCCTAAACCGCGCTGATGTTCGCCATCCTGAAACTGTCAACTAAATCCTTCACGAAGGGGGGCATGTTTATTTCGCTACTCGCGTCTGCAAATTGCGTTGCCCCGTTGCCTATGTCATTGCGGTGCTGATAGAGATACGCTACAAGTTTAGTAGCGGTCAAAGCAAGCGAAGCATCTGGTGCGAATAACTTAATTTCAAACGCGCTATGCACGACCGCTATTGTTCCGTTCACCCCACGTCGTAACGTTAGCGTGTTCGTTAGCGGTGCGATACTCGTGATTTGCACTAACTCATTTTCAAACTGAAGGTATTGAAACGTCTCGTAGAGTGATGCATTCACCACCACTAGGCTCGTTTGGTTTGCAGTGACCGACCCAGCGATGGTCTCTATTGCGGTAAACGCATGGGCATAGTTAGTGACATATCCCCACATTGCTGTAATCTCAATGAGCGTGTCTGCGCTGAATGAGAAGAATGGGTTGAAGGTTGGCAAGAATCGCAACAGCAGAGGGGGCGTGAAATAGACTGGGTTTAGCCGATATTGATTTGCATTCACTACCACCGAGTTTTGTTTCACATCCTCAATCTGCAAACAGAAATCTGGCAACGTCATCACCCCGCGCGATGCGGTGTTACGTAAAATCTCATCATAGGTGTAGTACTTATACGTATACCGATAAGGCACAAATCGCGTACTCGTCCAACGGCTAATCATGTCGCTAGCTTGCACGCAATACGTTTTGATGAGCGCAAGGGCATCGGCATACTCGTTCACATACGCAGAATCTACAGATACCGGAACCGCTTTATCCAATTGTCTGAACACCGCTTCGGGTGTCGTGTATGCCATGCTGAACATGCGTCTAACCCTCTAACTCTATGTTGACGATTGCGCCATCAGCGATTGCGCGGATGGTCATCGCGCGGATGTTATTCGCACCCTCAACAATGATGACACTATTTACAGGGTAGAATATGCCATCAGTAACGCCTGCCGACGTGGCGATTGATACTCTAACCGCCTGTGCGGAATTGCTTATTCGCGCTCTAACCGCCCGATTCACGTCCGATTGCGATAGTAGAATGGGGGTTTCCGTTAACAGGATTGCGCCTGTAGCGATATTAAGCGTTTTGCCGTAACTTGCCGAAAATACGTTGAACATTTTATCCCTCGCATAAGGGGGGCATTGCCCCCCCAATATCTTAACTTCCCGTCGTGTACCAAAACACTAGAGTAACCTCGCCCGCAGTTGTAGCGCCCACTTTAGTAATGGTGGCTACAATGTCGGACGGGCTACCTAATGCGGTAAACAGGTTTGTTATCGGCACTGTTGAACCCGATGCACTATTAGAGCGCGTTGTGCCAGCTGTGCCTTTTAGGTTAAAGGCGTTCACGTAAGCAGTGGTTGCTCCAGTTGTGCCTAAACTAAACACCGCCGTTGTGGCACTGTCAAACGCCGTTACCAAATGCACAGCCACATCCACGATTTTAGAACCGCTGGGTAAACTGGCAATCGTAATCGCGTCTGTGTCACCAAACACGAATGCTTGACTAAACATCGCGGTAGTCCCCCCAACCATCGGGGGAACTTGACCATAACCGTTGGCAGGATATGCCGTCGGCATTACAAAGGTGCTAGGCATTTTATCCCTCCCTAAATTGCATCAGAACGCAGGAATTGCGCTGTTGCCACCACTGCGAAGTTATGCGTGCTAACCGTTGTTCCCACCATGTTGATGCGAACATACGCTTGGCATTGTTGGGTGACGACACCCAAGAACTGGTTCAATGCGACCGCTAACACGGGGGCGAATGCGAACTCACTCCCGGTTGATGGCGAGAACACAGCGCTTGCCGGTACTGCTGTCCAATCGCCTGTACCCGTTGCACTGTGTTCAATGGTTACGGTGACCGTGTTGGATGCACCAGCACGGTTGGATACGATTACGTAAAATGGAGTGCCACCCGAAAGGCTGACATTCAAATTAGAGCTTGCGCTCCCGCTTGCGCCTAACGCTGCATTGAACAGCGTAGTCATACCGAGTTGGTTAGAAATCATTTTGGTTCTCTCTCTGCGCTAAATAGCGCGCACACCTGTAAGCACGGTAAATGCTTCTGGGTAATGGATGATAAAATCGCTGTAGGTGTATGCGATTACGCGCACTTGCAAACTGCCCATGAGCGATATGGCGTCTACCACAAGCTCAATGTCGTTGCTCATGACGTATTCGGCAAACCCAAATGTCCCAAAGTAGATTCGGCTCGTGCCTGAACTAGAACCGGTGGTAACTGTTTTGGTGAGCGCGGTGGATGTTAAAACAGGGTATCCAAGTACATCTTGATACGCTAGTTCACCATAGTTATTGCGAAGTAGGGGTTGCCCTACGGTGTCAGTCAAACTGCGCAATGTTCCTCTGTCACGAGGGTGCATCACAAATGCAGTCGTGTTGTTGGTTGGGATGTTGCCCTCTGCTAGCAATGTTTCCAATCCCACCAAATCTTGGTAGCTAGGTACACCACCATTTGCGCCAAGCGACTCAAGGTTGCCGGGCAGGCTATCGGTGAGGACTCTGAAAATGCCCTTTATTTCTTGACCCGTGCCACTGCCAACCGCACCCAAGCCTTCAAAGATTTCTTTGTCTACGGCTAGTTGGAGAGAGCGAATAAGCTGTGTGCGGATAATTTCTTCAACACGATATGGGCTTGTCTGCATCAATTGCATAGGGATAATTACTTGAGCAGCAATCGGGCGCAGTTGCGCGGTCACAGTGTCAAATTGAGCGTCACTAGAAACCACTGGGGTATTGATGCCGGGACGGTACGCTTCAGGAGCCGTTACCATTCTTGGCAAAACATACACCCCCGTGTTAGGAATCACCGTTTGCAGAACACCCGCTTGGAACGCTACGGATTCAGCACGCAATGGAGGCAGGATTTCGTCTGCCATCGTTTGACCCACCATGACCCCACCAAGATTTCCGATGAGCGGGTTTTGCGCTTTGTTATAGGACTTATCGTGTATGCCCTTTACTAGGTGGGCGAAAGGAAAATCGCCACGTGCTGAAATTTGTGCTGGCGCGAGGCGGGTCTTCGCTACCGGTGCGCCCTTAACTGCGTTGCGTGCCGATTCCACCAACTTCACTTTGCGCTTCTCGCGTTCCGATTTAGCGAACTTGGCTACACTAGCGATAATCGCGTCCTGCTGTTTTACGATTGCTTTAGAAACGCGCTTAGCGTTTTCTTCTTCATCGTCATCGACCATCTTGGTATCTTCAGCTACTTCGGCTAGTTGTTCTTCGATAGCGTCCGAAACTTCTTCCATTTCTTCGGGGCGTAAATCGTCCAGCACGCTTTCAATGACGGCAACCATGTCCGCCTTCATTTGAGTTAAGACCTTAGCAACGTTGTCGCTATAGCCCATGCCCTTATCTTCTTCATCAATGGATGCATCATCCATCATCTTTTTTGCCATTTTGTTCTCTCCCTGAGAATAGATAATTTGTGTGCCATTAGGTTCGGCTGGTTGGTACGTGACACTACCCTCTACAATCACCCATTGTTCGATATGCCCTGTGGCATCGTCCCTCTTGACTGATTGCGGTAACGCCCCACTACTGAATTGAGCCTTGCCTGTGCTAAGCAACTTCTTGACTGCCTCACACGCAATTTCTGCGGTTCGGCGAATCTCCTCACTGCTCAACCCCTTGTAATTGATTTCGGAAAGCCACCGCTCATAGTCCTCACGGTCTGCTAGCTTCCCCTCTACCCACACGCCAACATCGTCAACCGATTCAAAATCAAAGACGCCAATCGGCAAAAGCCCGAAGTGGTCTTCTAACCCATGTTCTAACAGAATGGGTTTCCCTTTGATGGAATGCGATTTTAGCATGAACTGAGTATTGCTATTAAAATAGTCGCCGACTAGGTCGGTGTCACCTTCTTTTGTGAACCGTACCAAATAGCCACTAATGCGACCCGCGCCCAGAGTGTCGGATTTTATAAAATCCCCGACACGCTTTATTGTATCCATGTGTTTAGTGTGTTCCATGTGTTCCCCCTTACCCTGTGGGTACATTACCGAGACTGCCCGATGGCTTTCCTGATGCGCGCACTAGCTCACATTTGCAAGCCATTTTGCAGATGAGTTTTGACGACGTTGGGAACAAATCCTGTTTCCGCCACGCTTTCAGACGGTGGATTTGCCCTCGCAGGTAGTCGCACGATTCGCACGATTCCGCTGCGTTGGTGACCCACAGGTATAACCCATTCGTGTCAGCACTCTCGAGAGCCATGTAGTACGCGGGTTTGATTGACCCATCGAACCACAGCTGTGCTTTCTGCTTAGCTTCGTCATCACTGATGCCCTCTTTGAACAGCACCGATGTGAAGTTGCTCACAAATGCGGATTGGTCTTTGATGTGCGCGTCAATCGCGATAGTGTCCTCATCATCTAGAGTGTCACCGTCAACACCACCCGCCATCAGCCCCTCACGATAAGCTCGGTAACTAAAGACGCGGATAAGCTGGCGTATGATGTCACCCGCTCTGCGTCGGTTGCTTATTCCACCCCCACGTATTTCCGCTAGCACAGGGCTGAACCGCGCCATCCAATCACCCTCAACACTCCCGATTGATTTCAGGGTCTCGTTGTCGTGGTCGTGTGGTTGCTCATCTAAAATAGATGCTAGGTACTCATCATCATTCAGCGCACGAAAGAAGTCCGATTTTAAGACCTCTAACGGGTCACGGTTCAGAACTACTTTTAGCTCTTTCGCCGTTTCTATGAACGCCCCGTTACCGCCTGTCAAAAGACTAAGCTGTAAAGACTTCGCCATATACCCCGTGAGATACTCTGGCTTAAATGTCAGCGCCTTCAAACGATTCGCGTTAACGATGTTCTCCCATGCCTTCAATTCGCGATAAGCCTTTTGCCTTCGCCACGTGGGTTGTGCTGATACCATGTTGTCGATGTTGTGGTTGTCGTCATGCTCATGGTCATGCTCATGGTCATGAGTGTGGTCGTGTTCATGGGGTGCTGTTTTCTCATTGTCTGCCGTGTTCATTTGTGACACACGCGCACGCGCCCAACTGAAACCTACATCGCCACCCCACAATGCCCATGCAATTCGTCCGTTGCTAGGGTATCCCTTTTCACCCGGTGTAAACCCCTCACCCTTTTTGTCTACCTCATGACGACTAAAGTAGGAGAACATGCGCTTGACCGTGTCGGGTGCTAGTATTCGTTTGTTTGATATATCCCTCGCACGCGCTACGCCTATTCCCGTACCCCCGCGACCATATTCCCTACGCCACTCTAGTCCGCGTTTCGCTTCCTCTGCCATCGCAGAACTCGGCGTAAAATCAATCCGCGAGTAACGCACAGCTTTAGCATCGGATTCCATTCCTTCGTCAAGCGGTTCGTCTAGTTCAGGCGGTGGAATGCCAGCCAGCATTTCTACTGATGGCACGAGGAACTGATGCTCCCAAATGTTCGGTAGTTGCTCAATAGGTATCGGTGTCCCACTGACTAGCAGAACGTCCCCATTATCCAGCGGTTCATACCCCGATTGTTGACGCGCTTGGTTCAGGGTGATTAGCCCTGCCTGATACGCATTGATTGCGTTGGATTGTAGCGTTTGCTCCTGTGCGCTGATGACCTCAAATGCCCGCATGTTAAACGAGAAGTAAGTGCTTGGGTTCGGGTCAAAGTGTGGCAGGATGCAATGGTTTACAAATTCCTCTATCCGTTGCAATATTGGGTATACCGTACCGAGATAAAAGCGCTTGGTAACTTCGTCCCCATCTTTGTATGTGGTGCTGACAGAAGAATCACCTGCCATAGATGCTGGCACGCCAAACGCTGCATATATCTCTCGCGTGATTGGGTCGTTGGTGTCGTATATTTTCCCCACATCTGGCATGTCAAATGTCTCAACATTCGCAGAGAATGGGAACACCCCTGTAGTAAACTGATTGCCCGAACCTTTGAAGAACCGTTGCAAGTTATCGTTAATCGCGCGCATCTGCTCGTTCGTCCACATCGTCTTATCGTTCGGTGGTGATATGAGCGTGGTCGGTCTAGCGTTATTGATGAAGAAGTCGCGCATGAATCGCTGAAGGTTGCGCGCTATGTTGATTGCGTTCAACGCACTAAGGATACGACTATTCCCACGCGTCTGGTCGAATGGGTTGAACTCAAATGAGTGAGCGAAGTCTCCCAGCTCTAACCGTACCATACTACCCGTGTTGACTGGGGTGTACTCTATCGCTAAAACAGTTTCACCCTCACGGATAACGCGAACCCGTAACGGGTTTAGCCAACGCAATCCGACAGCGCGTTTGTTATCGTCTCTGATAATCTCTACGAAAATCTCGCCGTAGATGTCTAACCCCAAAACCAACGCCTTGATGAAGTTGATGCCATCGTCATGAACGTGCCGTCGCATCGCGCGTGTCAGCGGGTAGTTGTCAAACCGATTTGCGCTTGTGCTAATCAGTTCCTCGTCATCCCCATCGCTAGATGTTGTGATGCGCCTAATCTCGTAATCAAGACTCGCAACCGCATTAGAGCGAAGGTCGATTGACCGCTGTACCGCTACAATGTGTTGATACGCCGTAGCATATCCCGCTTTGTCTTCGCTGATGTCAGCGTTCTCATACGTTAGCCCACCATTCAGAAACGGCTGGAAAAAACTGTCAGTCCCGATAGACTTGGTGGGGCTTTTATTCGGTTGTAAAAGTCGCTTAAAAAATCCCATCGTCCACGTCCTTAGAACATAAGCATATCAAAGTTTAGAACGGCGTTCTGCACACCCCACCATGCAATCGCTAATGCCATCACCGTGTCATCATGTGCGCCACTCGGTGCGCCAAACTGATAATTCCCACTCGATGTTTTGCGTTGCGCGTATGCCATAAGCTCATTTTTTTGTATCTCGGTATTCAGCAGAAGGATGTCGCGCTTCTCGATAGCGAGGCTAAGGCTGTCAATAATTTGCCGTTTGCTCTGCATCGTAGTGGTGAACCCCATTACAGGAATGCCGTCTAGGCGAAGGGCTTCAATGTTCACACCCCCCACGCTGTTCTCTTCTGCTACCACGCGCATAGGTTGCCATGCCTCATAAAGCGCTTTAAGTCTCGCACGTTGAACATCCCACCCGATTTTGTTAAACCGTGTCATTCCCACCTGTTGACGAGTGTCCGCATCTATAATGCTAATCACGGTGTAATCGTTATCCCGTCCCCAGTCCACCCCGAAGATAATCCGCCCGTCGTAGGGCGCGCGTTCCTCAAGCGTGGATACATCGCCAATATCGCGAAACACCGCGCCTGCGCCTTCTACAAATTCGGCGAGTATCTCCTGCTGATAGGTGGATGCCGTTAGCTCACTCTCCATCAATCCCCATTCTGATGGGGGGATGTAGGGGTTTGCCATGCTGGGGTAACGGAACGATGCCCAATCATTTTCACCCTGCACACCGCGCTGATAGATAGCATAAAAATCGTTAAGCCCCTTCGGCGTGCTAGAGATGAAAGCGCGTCCTTGCTTGTCTGCTAATGCTGGGCGAATAACATCGCCCCACGATTTGTTTAAGTTAGGCGCAAACGCTACTTCGTCCAACGCGATAACGTCCCACCCTTTGGTATCACCACGTAAGCGGTCGATAGCGTTGAATGTGTATAGCGCGAGATGCCCGCCGTTGATGAGCGTGAGTGTTTTATCCGCCTGATTGCTCTTTTTGGTAATCGGTTTCAATCGTTCTTGAACATCGCGCCAAACGGCTTTGTATGCGTTATCAGTTGATGCCGGTGCGACATACGCAACGCGCTTCCCCTGCAGTAATGCCATAGCGACCTCATAGAGAATGTAAGACGTTTTGCCCCACCGTCTACCACAGCATAAAACCGTGTATCGCTTTTTGTTCCGTTCCACGTGCGCTTGGCTAGGGTGCAATCGGGGCAGGCGAATGTTGATAACTTGTTCGCTCATGTTCCCCCCGTTCCTACTCGTCTATTTCAGTATCAAAGTTTGGTAGCGTGCTGTCATCGTAGGTGACCTTAATCTGAATTGCGCCACCCCCTTGCCCGCTGTGTTCTACCACCCGCTTACCATACTCATCAGGGAATCGGCGTTCCAACATCCAAGCAGCCGCCTGCCATTGGAGTTCGCTCGCGTCGGTGATGCGTGATAAGTACTTCATCGCACCCGAAGCCTCTGCGCCTTTTATTGTGTCCAAGAACTCCACGTTCGATTGAAGTGTTTCATAAAATAGGCTGGGACTAATGCCTGCGTATTGACACGCTAAACGGTTGGTCGAACCCGCCTTAATAGCTTCCACCAGCTTCGCGATTACCTCTGGTGTCATTTTGCGCTTAGCCCCACTCTTTCTACCAGCGGGCTTTACGTTTGGTTTATCATTTGATTTTTCAGTCATAGGATTGCCTTTAGAATGCCAAAGCCCCGTTACAGTTGTAACAGGGCTACGTCAATTAGGAGTTTTTTGCGGAAGGTCTAGGGATGAATCCCTACCCACAGTATAACAGGGTTTTACGATGTGTCAAGTAATGTATCCGATAGTTGGACGGTCTATAGTGCAAACTAGGCTGTTGTGTAGTCACCGTATCGTTCCAGCATTCTAGTTAGGTCGTGTTTCATTTTTTGATTCGGTGACCATGTGCGTTTAATTTCCTCTGCCCAATAGCGAAGCCCTGCCTCATTCAGGCACACGAGTTCACCTGAAACGTCTACGTGCTGACGGTCAATCAATGTATCTAGCGTGTAGGGTGTACAATTGCGCCATCCATCGTTTTCGGTAGATGCTCGCCACAACGCAACATACGCGAATCGGGTGACCGTCTCATCATGCTCATATCGTTTCATCTGTCATGCTCCTTTCTGTTTATCATCAGCATCATTCCCCACCGTTGCGGTTGGCAGGTGTTTCATAGTAGCTTTGGCTGTCTAGGTTTCAATTTTGCACCCCCACCTACCTGATAAAGGTTTTCAGTGTAGCGCCCCGTTTTGAGGGTACTCATTGCCTTTTGAAGATTGAACTGGTGAATTGGTTCACCCACCCATTCGGGCGCGGAAAGTTCAGAGATAAAAACGATGTTGTTGCATGCCCATAATTTCACCTGCTCCCAAAAAGCATCGCTGTCGAACCCATCTCTTTCGTTGACGCGATATTTTTGGGTAGTGTCCCTGTAGGGTGGGTCGCAATAGATAACAGCGTCCTTTACGTTAGCCCAATGCGTATAAGAACACTCGAAGAAGTTCATGCGTTTCAGAAACGGCTTCTTTTTCATTATGCCATTAAACCCTTCAAGGGCATAGTTTCTTCCCCCCTTTTTATCACGTGCATATCCGTTCCAATAAGCCCCCGCGAAGCTACACGAATGGCTTACGAAAGCCACCATCTCCTTAGGGTAAGCACCGGGGGTCTTTCGTATTGTCTTATACGTTTCTTCACTTACATCTATGGGGGGTTGCCAACCGTTCTGCACCGCTCGCCACATGCTAATCATATACTCGTCCACATCCGACATTGTCTTGTATTCTGCATTGACCTTGCACCCGACACTCAAAGCCCCACAAAATGGTTCTAAGTAGGGGAAAGTCCCGATGACGCGGTTAATGTAGTCGGCTATTTCCTTTGCGTTCCTTGCCTTGCCACCGGGATACTGCATTTTAACACCCTTCTGAACATAGCTAGCAACAGCGTGACGGTTTCATGTTAGGGATTCCATCACGCGATGACCAATCCATTCCGCTACATTAGGCGTGACGGCATTGCCAATTTGACGCACTTGGTCTTGACGACTACCGAGTATGATGTAATCAGAGGGGAACGACATCCCGCGCTTTAATTCCTCTGGGTTGAGCATTCTAAATGAACACCCCTCTAGCAAATCGTTTTCGCTGGGTGCGAACGGTGGCGGTTGTACAAGCGCGTGCTTCGCTACTGTGGTGAGCGTAGGCAGAGCGTTAGCGACATCGGTATGCGTAGCGTTGCCATAATAGCTCGAGATAAACGAAGGGGTAGCCAACCCGTGCTGACTAGAACTGTGCGCGCTACTTTCCGAAGCTGGCATAGCGAGACCCATTCCGTTGAAAGTGGTTATCGTGTGCAAACTCTCACTCACAGGACGCGCTGGACCATCCCCATTAGCGTACGGGATAATAACAGGAACCGCAAATTTGCGTAACCCGGCGCGGATTCTTTGGATTGTGCGCTCTATAAGGGGTCGGGTGCGATTGCTAAGTAATTCGCCTTTAATCGACCAGTCAATCACCGTTGAGGCGGGGGCATGCGCTGGAGTGACTTCGCTAGCGCAGTGGGGGCAACGCCAAACATATTGCCCGTTTTTGCCATAACGCCCCCACATCTCTGGGCGTTTCCATGCCTGTACGGATTCAATTGTCCCGTGTTTCTGGCAATGCCCGTCGGGTCTGTAATCTAGGTTCGGGGCTTTAATGCCCTTCCGCCAAAAAACTGCGTAATACCTATCGCGCGATTGTGCTACATTAAAGAATTTGCTGTTGGCATATATCACGCGCCCCTCATAGCCTAAATCAATTATGGAATGCCACCACGCATCATAGTGTTGCCAGTGCCTAACGTCCACGACATTCTCTACAATCACCACATCGTAACGGTGATATTCAGTGAACTGCACAACTTCCCGCATTGTTGCGCGAGAGCGTTCCTCTGATGGGTCAACGTCCGTATTACCCCACAAATCAAGTTGATTTATGTTTTTGCGCTTACGCCCTCCCGCGATTGAGTGATTAGTACACTCTGGGGAGAACCATGCTACGTCTACGCGCGGATACCGGCTAGGGTGCGCTTGCTGAAGGTCATCAAGAAAATGAGCGGTGTCGGGGTGATTCGTGTTGTGCGTTTCAATAGCGATAGCCCAGTGATTCACAGCTGCACGCACTTCGAACCCTGCCCGAACAAGCCCAGTGCTAGACCCTCCTGCCCCGCAGAAAAAATCAATCGCTGTTGGCATCGTCAGCCTCCTCAAAAATACACGCCATCTTACGCATTGTCGAGTTCCACGCTAGTGATGTATAGCGCACACTCAACTAAAAGCTTGCAAACCATCGTAGTGCTGATATGGAAGTCGCTAGCAATCTTGAGTGTGATGGTGTCCTCAAGCTGTGCGCGTTCACGGATGCTCATAGAGCCGTCATCACTCATAATCTGCAACCGGCGGTAGGCAATCTCACGTGCGAGTACTTCTTGATGAAGGGTCGTTAACTCAAACGTCTTAGCCCTAATGCCTGCCAACACATTCTGTAACGCCTCAACCTCTGTAGGTCTACGGATAATTCTCCAACCGTCCTCATGACTGTATGTTGCGCTGAAGCCACTCATGTTAGTTCACCGTTCTTGTTAGGGTTGTTTAGTGGTGTTCCCGTTAACTGGTGTTCCTCTACCGCGACCAACGCGGTGAGGGTTTCTGTGGGGATGTCCATCGCGAAGTAGCGACCTGCGAAAATCACCGCCGTATTGCGCAACTGCTCAACATGCTCTCTCGTCGCGGGTGCGTCTGTGAACACTAACGCATCAAATGCTATACACACGCCATTGACGAAGGATTCTAAATCCCCCCCATCTGTTGCGATTATGGTTGCTAGTTTCTGTGTCTTAAACTCTAGGTAGTAGGGGTTCATAGTTTCTCCAAGTGCCTCCATTAGATTTTATCTGTCAGAGTAATATTACTAGGGTATACGCTCTACTACAATATACCCGTTGATGTTCACATCTTCAGCCTGCTCGCTACGGTACGTCATGATTCTATAGCCGTGTTTAGCGCACAACCATATCAAAAATTTTTGATGTCCATGCTCAACGTACTGTTTGATGTTGTACGGAAACGCGCCGTCATTACACGCC